>MDSV01237060.1_pt1 | contig 20448 bp, 19 predicted proteins | sample 810851 | NCBI WGS metagenome assembly MDSV01 (sample SAMN05326640, study PRJNA326480) | marine metagenome | isolation source: seawater | place: Atlantic Ocean: North East | collected 2012 | reverse complement strand
TGACGTGATCGCCGACATCTCCTTCACCGAGGAGCGGGCCCCGTTCATTCTCTTCACCGACCCCTACCATCTGCGTCGCACGATATTGTTCGAAAATGTCGACCGCCCGCTCGGCGATCTCGCCGACACGGAGGCGCTGAAAGCGCGGCGGATCGGCGTGATCCGCGACATCTACTATGCCAACGCGCTCAAGGATGCCGGATTCCAGCTCCAGGAATATGCGACCTATCGCGATCTGATGGCGGCGGTCGCCTTCGGCTGGGTGGACGGCGCGCTCGCCGCCGAGCTGACCGGGAATTTCTTCATCCGCGAGAACGGTTTCACCAATGTGGCGGCCGCCGGCGCGCTGCCGTTGACAGCGGTGTCACTGGAAGACTTCCGCCTCGGCGTCCTCGATCAGGCCGGCGAGGCCGCGCTTCTGTCGTCGATCCTGAAAAAGGCCGTGCTGGCGTTGCCGCCCGAAACCCTGGACGAGATCACCGACCGCTGGCTGAGCTACCGCACGGGGCGCACCAGCAATGGCGGCCTGCTGCGGCTGTTGCCGGAGGAGCAGGCCTTCATCGAGGAAGCGCCGACGCTCTCGATCGGCTTCATCATCGATTACCAGCCCTTCAGCTATCTCGAGAACGGTCGCGGCCAGGGCCTTGCCGTCGATCTTGCCCAGTATATCAGCGCCAGCACCGGCCTCTCGTTCGAGCCGGTCTACGACAACTGGGCGAAATTGCTGCAGCGCTTCAAATCCGGCGACCTCGATATCATCACCAATATCTCCCGCACCGAGGAACGCAGCGAATTCACGCTGTTTTCCGACGAATATCATCGCATCCCCAATGCGGTGTTCGTGCGCTCCGGCTTCGGGCCTTATCGCGACATCGCCGATCTCGACGGCAAGCGGATCGGGATCGGCCGCGACATCTATTACGCCGATGCGGTTTCGGCGCGGTTTGACGACGTGCGCCAGTTCGATGGCCAGGAAGCGCTGATCCACGCGCTGGCCGACGGCGAGATCGACGTCGCCATCGCTTCGCTGAGCAATGGCAATTCCATCATCCGCCGCGATGGGCTGATCAATATCCAGATCGGCGGCGAATTCCTGATGGACGGGGTCGAGCGCGAGGATCTGCGCTTCGGCGTCTCGCCGAAATATCCATATCTCGAAAGCATCATCGACCGCTCGCTCGCCTCGATCCCGCTTGCGCGCTGGCAGGAGATGGAAAACCGCTGGCTCGGTCCGCCGCTGGCCGGGATCGATCGCCGCCGCGCCGTGCTCGACGAAGACGAACGCGATTATCTGCACGACAGAGGGCCGCTCAGGGTCTGCGTCGATCCGCGATCGCCGCCTTATACCATGATCGAACGCGACGGCGATTTCACCGGAGCGATTGCCGATATCCTTGCGCTTCTGGGTGAGAACGGCGAGTTCTCCTGGCAGATTCAGCCCGTGGCGCTCACTTCAGACAGCGAGCGTGAGGCCGCCCTTGCCGATTGCGACGTGCTGCCCTTCGTCGTCAATGTCGATTTTTCCGCAAACGACTTCGAACTGGCGCCCTCCTATCTCGAAATGGCGCTCGCGGTGGCAAGCCCGCTACAGGCGCCGTTCGTGGAAAGCATGCGCAATCTGGCCGGACAGCGCGTCGGCATGGTCTCCAGACATGCACCACTTGCGGTGCTGAAGGCGCGCTATCCCGACGTTACGATCGTTCCGCTGGACAGCGAGAGCGAGGGGCTTGATGCTGTCCTCGACGGCGAGCTCGACGCCGTCGTCGGCCCGCTCGACACGCTCGTCTATCTGATCGCCGCCAAGGATACCAACGACATCAAGATCTCCGGCCGGATTTCGGAGAACGTCCAGGTGGTCGCGGCCACGGCGGCCGACGAGCCGGCCCTCGGCGATATTTTCGAAAAGCTGATCGCCACGCTCGATCCCGTCGAGGTCGACCGGATTCTCAACCGCCAGAAGCTGGCGCCGTTCAAGCGCGCGATCGACTACCGGCTGTTGTTCGCCACCGCGGCACTGATCGCCGTCGTGTTCCTCGTTTTCCTGTACTGGGTCCGCAAGTTACGACTGCTCAACAGGGCGCTGAACACGGCCAACGATCTGCTGCAACAGTCCTCCATCACCGATGGGTTGACCGGGCTCTACAACCGGACCCATTTCATCGCGCGCGCCGAAGTCGCCTTTGAACAATGCCGGCGCGACGGCGAGCGCTTTACCCTCACCATGCTCGACGTCGACCATTTCAAGCCGATCAACGACCGGATGGGCCACGTCTTCGGCGATGCCTGTCTGGAACATCTCGCCGCAGTCTTCCGGTCCCACTTCCAGAGAGCGGACGACATGGTCGCGCGTTACGGCGGAGAGGAGTTCATCGCCTATCACATCGCGGGCGGACCGGAGGAAATCCGCGCTTTCCTCGAGGATTTGCGCGCCAAAGTGGAGGCGAGCCCGGTGCGCCATGACGATTACGCCCAACCGTTGACGGTGAGTATAGGATTTTATTCCGCCGTTCCCGGTGAACCCGACACGCTCGATCGCTTCATCGCCGAGGCCGACCAGCGCCTCTACGACGCCAAGGAGGCCGGGCGCAACCGCATCATCGGCAACGACTGAGCGCGGCCTTAATCCGACACGCGCAGACCTCAGTTCTCGCGTGAGGCCACGAAGCGGGCGGCGGCGATCAGCGTTGCCGCCCGCGCACCGAAGGGGCTAAGCAGGGCCTCGGCCTCTTCGACCAGTTCCGACAGGCGGCGCTCAGCCCAGTCCGTGCCGTGAAGCGACACCAGCGTGCCCTTGCCGCGCCCGGCATCCTTGCCGGTCGCCTTGCCCATGGTTTCGGCATCGGCCCTCAGATCGAGAAGATCGTCGGCAAGCTGAAAGGCGAGGCCGATCACCGCGCCGAACCGGGCAAGCCGGGCGCGCGCGTCCGCCCCGGCGCCGGCAATGATCGCGCCGGCCTCCGCTCCAAACCGGATCAGCGCGCCGGTCTTCATCGCCTGCAGGGTGACGATGCCAGCCTCATCCGGCGGAGATTTTTCCGCCGCCAGATCGAGCGCCTGACCGCCCGCCATGCCGCCAATGCCCGCCGCCCGCGACAGCGCGCTGACAAGGGCAAGACGGGCGGCGGGTTCAAGCCCGGTCGCATCATCGGCGATGATATCGAAGGCGAGCGTCAGCAGGCTGTCGCCGGCAAGAATCGCGGCGGCCTCGTCAAAGGCCTTGTGCACGGTCGGCCGCCCCCGGCGCAGATCGTCGTCATCCATGGCCGGCAGGTCGTCATGGATCAGCGAGTAGCAGTGGATGCATTCCAGCGCCGCGGCCACCCTGAGCGCAGCATCCGCCGGCCCACCGAGAAGCCGGGTGGTCTCGATCACCAGAAACGGGCGGAAGCGCTTGCCGCCGTTCAGCACGCCGTGGCGGATCGCCGCCATCAGCGTTGCCGGCCGTGCGGTTTCGCCTTCAAGCGGTTCGGGGCCGAGCAGTCGGTCGAGGCAGGCTTCGACGTCCTTGCGGGCGCTTTCAAGGCGGATGGTGAATTCGGTCTCTGACATGGGGCCATGTCTTGGCATGGGGGCGCGCGGCGTTCAAGCGGTTTCGCGCGTGCGTCCATGCACGGGCGCCACGGCTTTTCTTGGCGGCCGCATCACGCTATGGAAGGGGCGGATTTCACGAAAGCTAATGAACCGATGCGCGACGACGACATGCCGGAAGACGATGAGGATGAGGCTCCCCGCCGGTCACTGTTTCGCCGCCTGATCCGCTATGGCGTGATCGCAATCATCGTGATCGTGCTTTTGCCGTATCTGCTGCTGCCGCTCTACCGGCCGTCCTTCGTCCATCCGGTTTCGGTGCCGATGATGGCCCGGCTTTTTACCGGCTACGACCGGCAATGGGTGCCCTTCGACGAGATCGCGCCGGTGCTGGTGCAATCGGTGATGATGTCGGAGGACGGGCAGTTCTGCAATCACGACGGCATCGACTGGGGCGAGTACAAGGCCGTGGTCGAGGATGCGCTGGCCGGCAAGGCCGTGCGCGGGGCGAGCACGATACCGATGCAGACGGTGAAGAACCTCTATCTCTGGAACAGCCGCTCCTATCTGCGCAAGGCGCTGGAACTGCCGCTGGCGATCTCCGCCGACATCGTCTGGCCGAAGAAGCGGATCATGGAAATCTACCTCAACATCGCGCAATGGGGGCCGGAAACCTTCGGCATCGAGGCGGCGGCGCGCGAACAGTTCGGCGTCTCGGCTTCGGACCTGACGGCGCGGCAGGCCGCGCTGCTCGCCGTGTCGCTGCCCGATCCGGTGGGCCGGCAGGCCGCCGCCCCGAGCCGACATATGCAGAACCTCGCCGCCAGGGTGGAGCGGCTGGCCGGGCGCTCGGGCGCCTATATCACCTGCCTTTATGACTGACATTCGACATTGTTGTTGGCGCGGGGCGGGGAAATGCGGTTAACTCCGGCGCAAACGGAAGGGTGAAGCATGAGCGATCTGACGCTTTATATCGGCAACAAGAAGTATTCCTCCTGGTCGCTGCGGCCGTGGCTGGCGATGGAGGCTGCCGGCATTCCGTTCAAGGAAGTACTGATCCCGTTCGATTTTCCCGCCGGCAATCCGCGCTTTCGCGAGGTCTCGCCCGTGGGTCAGGTGCCGGTGCTGCATCACGGCAAGTTTCGTGTTTGGGAATCGCTGGCGATCATCGAATATGTCGCCGAGCTTTATCCCGAAGCCCAGCTCTGGCCCGCCGACAGGGTGGAGCGGGCGGCGGCGCGGGCCCTCTCGGCCGAAATGCATGCCGGCTTCCGGGCGCTGCGCGGGGCCTGCCCGATGAATTTCGGCCGCAAACCCGCCCCGCTTGCCGTGGATGACGCCGTCAAAGCCGATGTCCGGCGCATCGAAACGCTGTGGGCCGACGCGCTCGAGACCTCCGGTGGGCCTTTCCTGTTCGGGTCTTTTTCGGCGGCCGATGCGATGTATGCGCCGGTGGTCAACCGGTTCGAGGTCTATGAACTTACCGACAATCCGACCGCGCTCGCCTATATGACCGCGATCAGAAGCGTGCCGGCTTTCCAGCGCTGGCGTGACGGCGCGCTTGCCGAAAGCTGGGTGGTTCCGGAAGACGAAGTCTGAGCCCGGTCTCCGCCAAGTTTCCGCCCGGTTTCCCAATGAGTCAAAAAAATGCCGGGGGGACTGGTCAAACCCCGGATTGCCCTGTATAAGCGCGCCAAATTTCAAGAATTCCAAGGGCGATCTTGCGGTGGTTTCACCCGCCGATGATTGTGCCTTGCGCCCCAAGTGGAGTAGTCCAATGGCTGTACCGAAAAGAAAAACGACCCCGTCCAAGCGCGGTATGCGCCGTGCTGCCGACGCTCTCAAGGCTCCGACCTATGTCGAAGACAAGAATTCCGGCGAACTGCGCCGTCCGCACCATATCGATCTTAAGACCGGTATGTATCGCGGCCGCCAGGTTCTGACGCCGAAGGAAAGCGCCTGATCCATCAGGCAGCATTTCCGCTGAATTGAAAAAAGCCGTCCCAAGGGGCGGCTTTTTTGTTGCGGCGCATTTCATGGCCGGGCGTTTCCGCCCGGCGTCGCTCACATATTGTCGATACGGTCCTGCAGCACCCGCAACTGGCGGCGCAGGTCGTCGAGGTCGCCGGCGGCCGCAGTGTGCATGCCATCGAGGTCTTCCTCGTCTGCCGCGGCGCGGTAGCTGGTGGCGCCGAGGCCGGCCTGACGCGCGGCCTCTTCCTTGCGGTAATATTCGCGTTTCAGCGGATTGGCGTAGAGCGCCTTGTCCATCTGCTCGCGCATATGGCTCTGCTGCTCGGAAAACGCCTTCATGGCGTTGTCGAGAAAGCCCGGCAGCATGGCCTGCATCTGGTCGCCGTAATAGCCGATGATCTCGCGCAGGAATGAAACCGGCAGGATCGCCTGATCGGACTTCGCCTCCTGTTCGAAGATGATCTGGGTCAGCACGGTATGGGTGATGTCGTCGCCGGCCCTGGCGTCCTTCACGGTGAAATCCTCTCCTCTTTTCACCATGTCGGCCAGGTCTTCCAGCGTGACGTAGCTGCTGGTGCCGGTGTTGTAGAGCCGGCGGTTGGCATATTTCTTGATGATTGTTGGTCCGTCGCTTACGGGCATTGTGCCTCCTCCCGCGATCTGTTTCCTCTTCCCGCCTTGATGTAACCTCAAAACCGGCCCCGGTACAATGATTTTGTCGCAATGCAGCGACGCCGGCGGCGGGGCCTTTCCTGCGCGGCAAAGCGGCGGCGGCGGCCCGTTTGACTTCGCAAACCGGCTTCTGCACATTGCCGCTATCATGAAACGGGGAGAGAGAAACATGTCCGGTTCGGCCATTGTTATTGCAGGCGCGGCGCGCACGCCGATCGGCGTTCTGGGCGGCGCGCTTTCCAGCGTGCCCGCCCATGAGCTGGGGGCGGTGGCGATCGCCGAAGCGCTTGCCCGCGCGGGCGTTTCGCCGGTGGACGTCGATGAGGCGATCCTCGGCCAGGTGCTGACGGCAGGCGCCGGCCAGAACCCCGCCCGACAGGCGGCGATGGCCGCCGGCATGCCTTTTGAGAAAACCGCCTTCGTCATCAACCAGCTCTGCGGGTCGGGGCTCAGGGCGGTCGCGCTCGGCATGCAGCAGATCCTTGCCGGCGATGCCGAGATCGTGGTGGCGGGCGGACAGGAATCGATGTCGCTGTCGCCGCATTGCGCCCATCTTCGCAGCGCAACGCGAATGGGCGACGCCGCCATGGTCGACACCATGCTGAAGGATGGGCTGGTCGACGCATTCTATGGCTATCACATGGGCGTGACGGCGGAAAACATCGCCGAGCGCTGGGGCCTGACCCGGGCGGTGCAGGACGATTATGCCGCCCGCTCGCAAAACCGCGCCGAGGCCGCCCGCGCCGCCGGCCGCTTCGCCGACGAGATCGTGCGGGTCACGGTTGCCGCCCGCAAATCCGAGGTGGTGGTCGATCAGGATGAAGGCATCCGCGAGGGCATGACCCCGCACGCGCTCGAGCGCCTGCGCCCGGCCTTCATGGATGGCGGCAGCGTGACCGCCGGCAACGCCTCCGGCATCAATGACGGCGCGGCGGCGCTGGTGCTGATGGACGCGGCCAATGCTCAAAGGCGCGGCATCGCGCCGCTGGCGCGGATCGTCTCTTGGGCAACGGCGGGCGTCGATCCGCAGGTCATGGGCACGGGCCCGATCCCGGCATCGTAGAAGGCGCTGGCGAGGGCCGGCTGGGAAGTCGGCGATCTCGACCTGATCGAGGCCAACGAAGCATTCGCGGCGCAGGCCTGCGCGGTGGTGCGCGAACTGGCGCTCGATCCGGAAAAGGTCAATGTCAATGGCGGGGCGATCGCGCTCGGCCATCCGATCGGCGCGTCCGGCGCGCGGGTGTTGACGACCCTGCTTTACGAAATGCGCCGGCGCGATGCGAAAAAGGGTCTCGCCACGCTTTGCATCGGCGGCGGCATGGGCGTTGCGATGTGCGTGGAACGCGCCTGAGCGCAAAAGAAAAGGCGTCGCAAATAGCGACGCCTGGATCGACGAGCGGGGGGATGCTTCGAGCCGATCTTGACGCGACAGCCCGAGGCGCGCGCCGCTTTAGATGGCCCCGGCATGAATGACCTTGCCGGGGCAATCCTGGATTACCTTGCGGTTGCAGCGCCGACGCCAGCGCCGATAAGCCCCCCGGCAACAGCACCGGTCGTGTTGCCCGTCACGGCGGCGCCCGTCGCTACGCCCAGGCCACCACCGATTGTGGCGTTGCGCTGCTGCGTGCTGCATGCTGCAAGCGGAAGAAGGATTGCGATGGCGAGAACGGTCTTTTTCATGCGGTCATGTCTCCAATTATCTTTGGTCTTTGTCAGATATAGCCTGCCAGAAGCAGGATTATGACGATCAGCAGCACGAGGCCGAGACCGCCGGACGGCCCGTAGCCCCAGTTGGTCGAATAACCCCAACGCGGCAGCGCGCCGATCAGCAGCAATATCAGAATAATGAGAAGAATGGTGCCCAGCATGTGATTGCCCTCTCCGTTCAGATGTTCGCAGCCTAAACGCGGTCGGGCAAAATTTTGTTCCCAGCCCATCTTCCGAAGGCGGCGTGGAAAAGGTTAACGGCTGCGCGCGCGGGCAGCGCCAACCGCTTGAAATATATGGTTAACAAATCCTTCCCGCACCATATCTAGCGGTGAACAAAACCGGAAAATCGACGGGTAAGCGATTCGTCGCTGATTCGTTCCGGCTTTGGCCCGAAAGTTAACGGGGAGCGCTTTCACCGGCGTTTGCGAGCCTCTTTACCTTGAGCAGATAGGCCGCGGCGCGCCCGGTGGAAAAGCCGGTGGCAAGGCCGATCACGGCGTTGACCGCGAGCATGAACGGCACGTTGTTGGCAAGCGCCGGGTTTACGGCGAGGCCGGCATTCTGCGCATAAAGCGCGGCAAACAGCGCCAGGACCATCGCCAGCGTGTGCCATTCGCCCTCGACATGGGCGCTATCCCCGCCGGCATAGGAAAGCCGATCCTGCGGCCGCAGCATGACCGTCAGCAACGCGCCGACAACCAGGCCGCCGACGAGCCCGACAAGCACCGCATGGGTGTAGTCAAGCGTAGCCAGCCGGTGACCGGCGAGAAACAGAAACAGGAGCGGCAGGATCACGAACGCACGCAGATGAACGTCGCGCGGATAAAGCCGCTTCACGCCGCGATAGACGAGCAGCGCCAGGATGAGCCAGACGTAAAGAGGCGTACCGGTGATAATGTCGATAAGCATTTCCGCTGTTCCTTTCATCTTGGGGAAACGATAACCTTGGCCGCTGCCATAACATTCCGAGCCATCGGGAAAACAGGGAATGAACGAACTGCGCGAAAACTTCGCGAATGACAGCGGCCTGCAATTCACGCTTCGCCAGATGCAGCGCGATCTTGCCAATTGGCGGGTGCATGGCCTGCTTCTTATCCTCGCCGCCGTGCTCGCCTGGTCCGGCCCCTTCGATACGCAATCGGCGTTTTCGCTCGCCGGGCGCTTCGCCTTCTGGGCGGCGACCACGTTTTTGACCTATTGGGCGGCGCATTTTTTTGCAAAGTGGACGCGGTTTCACCTGAGAGCCCGCCGGACGCCGCGCCATTTCGCGCTTGTGGCCGTTATTCTTGTCGCGGGCCTTGCCGCCACCGTCGCGGTGCTGCCCGTCACGATCGCGGTCGAAGGCATTGCGGCGCTCGCGCCGTCTGCAATTGCCGCGACCGCGACCCATGCCTTTATCATCGCAACCGCCGCCGTTGCGGCAATGGAGCTTCTGGCGCGCGACAAGCCGGCGGAAACCGAGGAGCCGCAAAGGCCCCAACCGCCGCGGCTGCTCGCGCGCCTGCCGGTCGAAAGGCACGGACCGCTGGTCTCGCTCAGCGTCAGCGATCATTATGTCGAGGTCACCACCGGCGCGGGCCGCCACATGCTGCTGATCCGGCTGAAGGACGCGATCGAGGAGACCGCGCCGGTAGCGGGCCTGCAAATCCACCGCTCCCACTGGGTTGCGCTCGATGCCGTTTCCGCCGTCCGGCGCGAGAACGGCAAGGTGTTCGTTGAAACCACCGCCGGCGGCCGCCTGCCCGTCAGCCGTTCCTGTCTCGATGACCTGCGCCAAGCGGGCCTGCTGTTGAGGCAAATGGTTAACGCGATGGCCGAATCCGGCCTTTCGCTATGATCCCGCAAGAAATCCGAATCCAGATGTGGACCGCGCACGAAGCGTTTCCGCAACATCTAGCCGTGAACAAACCGGGAAAACAGCAGAGTCAGCGATTCGTCTGTGATTCGTTCGCATCTGTTCCAAAACTTAATGAAAGGGCGTTTTCGCGGCTGAAATCGCGCGGCCCTCTTGCTTGTCGGCGATGGGCGGGCCATCTATAGGCGAGCGACCGCTGCGGGCCGATGGAGCCGGCCCGTGCGGATATGAAAGACCGTCGGGGGCGAGATTTTGGCCCCGACCACATCATTCGGGACCGGACATTGAATTCTGAAGCAATGATCTTGAGCGGGCGCGGCGTGACCGCGATGCTCGGTCCGACCAATACCGGCAAGACCCATTTCGCGATCGAGCGCATGGTGGCGCATTCCTCCGGCGTCATCGGCCTGCCGCTGCGCCTTCTGGCGCGCGAGGTCTATACCCGCATCGTCGAGCGCGTCGGCGTCAACAATGTCGCGCTGATCACCGGCGAGGAGAAGATCGCCCCGCCCAAGGCGCGCTTCAGCGTCTGCACCGTGGAAGCCATGCCGCGCGAGGCCGATGTCGCTTTCGTCGCCATCGACGAGGTGCAACTTGCCGGCGACTTGGAGCGCGGCCACATCTTCACCGACCGTATCCTGCATCTGCGCGGACGCGAGGAGACGCTGCTTCTCGGCTCGGCGACCATGCGGCCGATCCTGCAGAAACTGCTTCCCGGCATTTCCGTGGTCGAACGGCCGCGCCTGTCGCAGCTTTTCTATGCCGGCCAGAAACGGATCACCCGACTGCCGCGGCGTTCCGCCGTCGTCGCCTTTTCCACCGAGGAGGTCTATGCGATCGCCGAGCTGATCCGTCGCCAGCGCGGCGGGGCGGCGGTGGTGCTGGGCGCGCTTTCGCCACGCACCCGCAATGCCCAGGTCGAGCTCTACCAGAATGGCGACGTCGAATATCTGGTGGCGACCGATGCAATCGGCATGGGGCTCAATCTCGATGTCGACCACGTCGCCTTTGCCCAGGATCGCAAGTTCGACGGCCATCAATACCGCAACCTCAATCCCGGCGAGCTCGGCCAGATCGCCGGCCGCGCCGGCCGCCACATGCGCGACGGCACGTTCGGCGTCACCAGCCGGGTCGCACCGTTCGATGATGAGCTGGTGGAACGGCTGCAATCGCACCAGTTCGATCCCGTCCGGGTGCTGCAATGGCGCTCCAAGGCGCTCGATTTCACCTCTCTCGACAACCTGAAGGCGAGCCTTGACGACGTGCCGCGCGTGCCGGGCCTGACGCGGGCCCTGCCGGCGGTCGACCAGCGCGCGCTCGAGTTTCTGGCGCGCAATCCCGACGTTGCCGGCAAGGCAGACCGCCGCGCCCGCATCGAGCTTTTGTGGGAAGCCTGCGCGCTGCCGGATTATCGCCGGATCACCCCCGCCCAGCATGCCGAGCTGATCGCCTCGCTCTATCTGGACCTTGTCCAGCACGGCACGGTGGACGAGGATTTTCTGGCAAAGCAGGTAAAACACGCCGACCGGATCGATGGAGAAATCGATACGTTGTCGGCGCGGATTGCCCAGATCAGAACATGGACTTATGTTTCCAACCGGCCCGGATGGCTTGCCGATCCGACACACTGGCAGGAAAAGACACGGAAAATCGAGGATCGGCTGTCAGATGCGCTGCATGAGAGGTTGACGAAACGCTTCGTTGACCGCAGGACATCTGTGCTGATGAAGCGCCTGAGAGAGAATGCGATGCTTGAAGCTGAAGTGAGCGTGAATGGTGATGTCTTTGTGGAAGGACATCATGTGGGGGAACTGGCGGGCTTCCGTTTCAAAGCCGTGTCCGGGGCCGAGGGTCCCGATGCCAAGGCGATCGAAGCGGCGGCGCTGAAGGCGCTCGCGCTGGAGTTCGAGGCGCGGGCCGCGCGGCTGCACGCCTCGGGCAATGGCGACCTGGCACTTGATGCGTCGGGCACCGTGCGCTGGCTCGGCGATCCGGTGGCGCGACTGGTCGCCTCCGACAACGTGTTGCGCCCGCGCGTGATCGTGCTGGCCGACGAGCAGTTGACCGGTCCGGCGCGCGATCATGTCGCCGCCCGTATCGAGCGCTACGTCAACCACCAGATCCAGACCGTGTTGAAGCCGCTCGACGATCTCGCCAATGCAGAAGATCTCGAAGGCATTGCCCGCGGTCTCGCCTTTCAGCTCGTCGAGGCTTACGGCGTGCTGTTCCGCCGTGATGTCGCCAATGAGGTGAAGTCGCTGGATCAGGATGCGCGCGCCTCGCTGCGCCGCTACGGCGTGCGGTTCGGGGCCTATCACGTATTCATGCCTGCGCTTCTGAAGCCCGCTCCGGCGGAGATGATCACGCTGCTGTGGGCGCTGAAGAATGACGGGATCGACAAACCGGGCTATGGCGACCTGATCTCCGTGCTGGCCGCCGGCCGCACCTCGGTTGTCACCGACCCGACGTTCGAACGCGAATTCTACAAGCTCGCCGGTTTCCGCTTCCTCGGAAAGCGCGCCGTGCGCATCGACATTCTCGAGCGTCTCGCCGATCTGATCCGTCCGCTGACGCAGTGGAAGCCGGAAGGCGGTTCGCCCCGGCCGGAAGGCGCGTTCGACGGTCGCCGCTTTGTCACCACGCCGGCGATGATGTCGATCCTGGGCGCCACCGCCGACGACATGGAGGAAATCCTCAAGGGTCTCGGTTATCGCGCCGACATCGCTTCGGAGGAAGAGGTCACCACGCTTGCCGAAATCCAGGCCGCGCGCGACGCCGAAAAGGCCGCCCGCCAGGCCCCGAGCGGCGTGACGGTGGAAACCGTCGCCAAGAAGGCCGTCGCGGAAAAGCCTGCCGAAGCCGAAAAGCCTGCCGAAGAAGCCACCAGCGCATCGAAGGCGATCGAGGAATCCAGTGCGACCGAGGCCGCTGACGCCGAAGCCGCGCCGGCGGAAACGGAGGCCGCCGAAGCTGAAACCACGCACCAGGCCGCGACGCCGGCTGAAGAGCCGGCAGTGGCGAGCGCCGACGAGGCTCCTGCCGCCGAAAAGGCGCAAGAGACCGGCGAGACCACCGGCGAAGACAAGACGGAAGAAGAAGCCAAGCCGGTTCTTCTCTGGCGTCAGGCCGGTCGTAACGAACGCAACGCCCGCCCCCAGCAGGGCCGCGGCCAGCAGCGCGGCGACGGTCGCGGGCGCGGGCAGCAGGGCGGCCGCAAGGGCGGAGAAGCCGGTGAGAACCGCGGCGATGGCGAGCGTTTCGGCAAGAACGACCGGGGTGGAAAGGGCGGCAAAGGCGGCAAGGGCGGCAAGGGGCCGCGCCGCGATCGCAACGACGATCATGCCAACCAGCGTCCGCCGCGCCGCGAGAAGGAAAAGCCGATCGATCCCGATTCGCCGTTTGCCAAGCTCGCCGCGCTGAAGGCGCAGATGAAGCGCTAGAGCCATGGACGAGGCCGCGACACGACAGCGCATCGACAAATGGCTGTTCTTCGCGCGCATCGTCAAATCGCGCTCGCTGGCGCAGAAACTGGTGCGCGACGGCCATGTCCGGCTCAACGGGTCGCGTGTGATCCGCCCGAGCGTCGATGTCGGCGATGGCGACAAGCTCGTCGTCGCGCTGGAACGGCGCGATGTCCATGTGATCGTGCGCGCGGCCGGCACAAGGCGGGGACCGTTTGCCGAAGCGCAGACGCTCTACGAGGATATCAGCCCGCCGCCGGAAGCGCGCGCCAAGCTCAACGCCTTCGAACAGGCCCAGCGGGTTCCGGGCTCCGGTCGTCCGACCAAGAAGGAGCGCCGCGACCTTTCGAAACTGCGCGGCGACTGAATTGCCGGCGCGGGTTTGGAAAGTTCTACCCGTCACGCCCCGGTTTCGAGCATGAAATGGTCTTGCCCGGCCGTTTGAAAGCCGGTACTTCCGGGCATAAGTTCATGGTTGCGAAGCCTGCGGCGAACCGTTTTTCGGTTTCAAAGGGCGCGCGCCGGCCGTTTTTCTGGAGTCTTTCATGACCTATGTCGTGACCGATAATTGCATCAAGTGCAAATATACCGATTGTGTCGAAGTCTGCCCGGTGGACTGTTTTTACGAGGGCGAGAACTTCCTCGTCATCCATCCCGATGAATGCATTGATTGCGGCGTGTGCGAGCCGGAATGTCCCGCCGAGGCGATCAAGCCCGACACCGAGCCCGGCCTCGACAAGTGGTTGAAGCTGAACGCCGATTTTTCCGAATCCTGGCCCAACATCACCATCAAGAAAGAGCCGCTGCCCGAGGCGGAGGAGATGGATGGCGTCGAAAACAAGTTCGAGAAATTCTTCTCCGACAAGCCCGGCACGGGTGACTGAGCGACGCTCCGCCCGCCGGAAACTGACGCGCCCCGGTGATTGAGGCATCGTCAACAAGCGCCGATTTTTTCCGGCCGGGGCACAATTTTGGGCTTGGCGAAGCCTCCCAATTCGGTTACGTGTCGGCCATGGACCACCCTCCCGCCGGTGACGACACGTCACGGGTGTACGGCTCATTGATTTCTGCTGTGTGACATGCTATATAATTGGCACTGACCCATAAAACGGCAGCTTTGTCTTAAAAGCCGAAGAAAGAAATCAACCCAAACGTCGAATAATCGGAATTTTTTTGAAGGCCTTTGTCTTCAGATCACGATTTCGTGTCGCTTTTCGTTGCCCGTTCGATGGAAACAGTGGGTGGCAACCTCCGTTGCCCCACCCTCCGGATCATGCATGTCCGGAACCGGCGCCCGCCGGATGCGTAACAGGGAGTTTTTGAAAGCCTATGACAGTACAACAGAAAAAACCTGCCGGCCGCCACGGTTTTAAGCCCGGCGAGTCGATCGTCTACCCTGCCCACGGCGTTGGCATGATCAGCGCGATCGAGGAGCAGGAAGTGGCCGGCATGAAGCTCGAGCTCTTCGTTATCGAATTCGACAAGGACAAGATGCGCCTGAAAGTGCCCGTGGCCAAGGCCATGAGCATCGGCATGCGCAAGCTGTCGGAGACCGATTTCGTCGAGCGCGCGCTGAAGGTTGTGCAGGGCAAGGCCCGCGTGAAGCGCACCATGTGGTCGCGCCGCGCGCAGGAATATGACGCAAAGATCAATTCCGGTGACCTGATCTCGATCGCCGAGGTGGTGCGCGATCTTTACCGCGCCGAGAACCAGCCCGAGCAGTCCTATTCCGAACGCCAGCTCTATGAGGCGGCGCTTGACCGCATGGCGCGCGAAATCGCCGCCGTCAACAAAATGTCGGACACCGAGTCTGTCCGTCTGATCGAAACCCACCTTGCCAAGGGTCCCAAGCGCGGCAAGGCGGCGGAAGACGAAGACGACGCCCGCGAGGAAGCGGCCTGATCAAGGCGCTTCCAGCAGCGTATCGAATGAAAAATCCGGTCTTTTAGGCCGGATTTTTTTATGATCCAGCCCTTTTTTATGAAAAAATGAATTCCATGTTGAACTAAATGGCCTTGCTCTGCGTTGATATTTTCGAGGAGCAAGGGGATGCGCCTGACGCCGTCCCGAAGCACTCGTTGGCCCAAACAACGCGCCTTCCGGGAGCCACGCCATGGATATCGACGTACAGGACCACCGCATTGCCAGCGCAGCAATGGCAGCGCCCTATCTCTCACGCGAACAGGAAACCGAGCTTGCCACCCGCTGGCGGGTGCAGGACGACAGCGATGCGCGCGATGATATCGCCATGGCGCATCTGCGGCTGGTGGTCTCGATGGCCGGCAAGTTTCGCGGCTTCGGCCTTCCCAAGGCCGATCTGGTGCAGGAGGGCTATGTCGGCCTTCTGGAGGCGGCCGCCCGGTTCGATCATCAGCGCGGCGTCAGGTTTTCGACTTACGCAAGCTGGTGGGTCCGGGCCTCGATGCAGGATTACGTGCTGCGCAACTGGTCGATCGTGCGCGGTGGCACCAGTTCCACCCAGAAAGCCCTGTTCTTCAAGCTTCGTCGCCTGCGCGCCAAGATTGCCGCGCGCGACCGGAGCATGAGCTCACAGGCAATCTACGAGGAGATCGCCGCCAGTCTCGGCGTCTCGGTCTCGGACGTGCAGGTCATGGACGCCCGGCTTTCCGGCAATGACGCATCGCTTCAGGCCCCCGTCGGCAATGATGGCGAGGAGGGCACCGAGCGGATCGATCTTCTGGTCTGCGACGCACCGCTGCCGGAAGAGCAGGTTTCCGGCATTATCGACGGCGAGAGGCTTCATCTCCGGCTGAAGCGCGCGCTGACCAAGCTGACCGCGCGGGAAAACCGCGTGATCCGCGCCCGCAAGCTGGCCGACGACAGCGCCACGCTCGCCGAACTCGGCGCCGAGCTCGGCATCTCCAAGGAACGCGTCCGCCAGATCGAAAACCGGGCGCTTGAAAAGCTGAAGATGGCGATGACATCCGAAAACACCGGAGAACTCGCGATCGCTTGAAGCGCGATCGCACGGCTTGCTGTTCGGCCTACCCGATCGAATGACCGGAGCCTGATGCAGGCTGTCCGCGCAGGGACGGCGATCGGCCTCGTTACTGCGAAACGATCTTCACCGTCTCGCCCGCCGAGAGCGTTGCCCCCGGCGGCAGCGCGTTCAGCACCTGGAACAGGGCGAGCTTGCGGTTTGTACCCATCATCTTCGCGGCGAGGCTGGCGACCGTGTCGCCCGGCTGAACGGTGACGATGCGAATCCGCAAAGGTTTCAGATCGGAGGCTTCGGCGGGCGAAAGCTTGCGGAACGAAGACCGCACGGAAAAGGCGGTATCCTCCAGCGCGCCGCTGCCGCGCGGCGCGGCGGTCAACAGGCGATAGATATCGCCGCCGTCGCGGATCACCGTAACATCGAACACCCAGTCGCCAGCAACCGCCTTCGCGGTCGCGGCCGGCATGCCGTTTACCGTGGTGGACTGGACCGAGCCTTCGACCAGACCCGTCACCCAGCCGCTTCTGATATATTCCTCGAGATCGCGCCGGCCATTGGCCTTCACGCCGTCGAAACGGATCGCGACATCGCCGGGTCCGGTGGCGACCACTGCATTGGCCTTGTCTGTCATCACAAAACCGGGTGGCACCTGGAAGGCGATCTGCAGCTTGGGATGATAGAAATCGCGGTTGCGGATATAGCCCTGCTCAGGATTGCTGCCATAAAGCAGTCCGTTGATTCCGTTCAGGAAATAATCGCGCCCGATCTCGCTTGGGCCGACATTGGCATAGAGCGCGGCCTGCTGGGCGGCGAGTTCGACGCGGCGCGGCGTGTTGGGATGGCTTGACAGGAAGTCGAGGCTCTCGCCCTCCGCGCCCGCCGATTCATATTGCGCATAGGCCGCCATGGAGCGCAGGAACCGCGAGGCGGCATAGGGGTCGTAGCCAGCTTCCGCCAGCATGCGGATGCCGATCGCGTCGGCTTCCAGTTCCTGCTGGCGCGAGAAGGCGGCAAGGCGCATCTTGCCGCGCGCGGCGATCTGGTCGACTTCAGGATTGCCCGGCAGAACCTCGGAAATCACCTCGTTGGAAATCGCTTCCGCTTCCTCCCGGCGCTGGCGTTCAATGCCGTGATTGGCGGTGACATGCGCCATTTCGTGCGACAGCACGGCGGCGATCTCGGAGGCATCAGTGGCAAGCGCCAGAAGCCCGCGGGTGACGTAGAGATAACCGCCCGGCAGCGCGAAGGCGTTGATGCTGGGCGAATTCAGGATGGTGATCCGGTAGGTCTGGCGCGGATTTTCCGAAACGGCCGTCAGCGCCCCGGCGACGCGCGCCACCAGTTTTTCCACCTGCGGGTCGCGGTACTGGCCGCCATAAGTCTCGAGAATGCGCGGATGCTCGCGCGCGCCCATCGCCGCATTCGGATCGTTGCGGGTCAGCGCGTCGACGGTCTGTTCGGCGCTTGCCGGGGTCTCCGGCAGGATGAAAAATGTGTCGTTGGTCTGGCACGAGGCAAGCCCCAGCGCCGCGATCAGTACGAACACGGATGGCCGCACTCCCGGCAGGAAGCGCCTGCGTCTATCTTGCGTGAGGCCGCGGCCGACCTTATTCACCATGCCTGTCGCGTCCGGATGAACGCGTCCCTGATCACTGCGGTCCGGCGAAAGCCGCCCGGCGCTTGTTTCACTCTATCATATTTGACGTTCCGCACGCCAAGGGTCAATAGCGCGCGGAAAGTTGCCCGTCCTCGACAACCAACCGGTGGTCGGCGATCGCCTCCACCTCGTCCGGCTCATGCGAGACGATAACGACGGTATTGCCGGATTCGCGGTGAAGTTCAAGCAGCAGCCTGCCCATCTCGCCGCGCATATCGGGATCGAGCGCCGCGAATGGCTCGTCGAGCAGCAGAACCGGCCGGTCGCGCACCAGCGCTCGGGCAAAGGCGGCGCGCTGGCGTTCGCCGCCCGATAATGTCGCGGGCTTGCGCCCGTCATAGCCTTCAAGCCCGACTCGTTTCAACGCGTCGCGCACTTCCTCCCGTCCGGCCTCGTCGAGCCTCAGCGCCGGGTCCAGGCCGAGGCCGACATTGGTGAAGATATCGAGATGGGCAAACAGGTTGTTTTCCTGAAACACCACCGTCACCGGGCGATCGGCCACGTGCAACGCATTCATTCGCTCCCCGGCAATCAGGATTTCGCCGCTGTCGGGCTTCTCGAAGCCGGCGATCAGGTTGAGCAGCGTCGTCTTGCCGGAGCCGGAGCGGCCGGTCACCGCGCTCACTTTCGCGCCCTCGATCTGGCCGTCGAAGAGGAAGTCCTTGTCGCCGAGCCTCAGGGCAACATCGTCAAGCGTGATATCGACGGGCATGGTCGCTTTCCCTTTCATCGCGCGGCCTGCCGGCGGGTGCCGGCGACCATCAGGATAAGGCAGATCGCGCCGAGGATCAGCGCCAGCCCGTTGGCATCGGCCGTGCGGTAGCTGCCGAGCCGGCTGTAGAGCAGCCAGGGCAGGGTGGTGAGATCATCGCCGCCGAACAGCGCCACGGCGCCGAGATCGCCGAGCGACAGCGCCATGGCGAAGGACAGCGCGGTCAGAAGCGAGCGTTTGAGCCCCGGCCAGTCGACGATCCTGAGTCGGGCGAAACCGGAAAGACCGAGACTTGCCGCAAGCCGCGCGGTGCGCGCCCTGTGAACCGCGATCGCCGGCTGCAGCACGCGCAGCACAAAGGGCAGCGCCATCAGCGCATTGATGCCGGCGACCACCAGCGGCGCGGCCGCATCTGTCAGCCCGAAGGGGCGCAGCAGCAGAAACCAGCCTGTTCCCAGCACGATCGGCGGCACCAGCAGCACCAGCGACCCCATCGCCGCCATCGTCGCGCTGAAACCTTTCTCGGCTACACTCGGATGTTTTGCCGCAGTAACCGCCCCGGTTGCCGTGATGAAGGCGAGCGCCACGGCGAGCGAAACCAATGCGGCGGCAACCGCAATCGCAAGGCTTGTCGCCGTCGCCCGCAGAAAAATTCGTTCACCGAGCAACTTGACGAGGTCGGCCTCCACACCCTTGATGACGATCATGGCGAGCGGCAGCGCGAGGGCGATCGTGAAAAGCGCGATGATGCCGGCATCGGCCAGCGCCTTGAACCGTCCGGCGCCGTCCGGACGGGCAAGCGCGGTGTCGGCGCTGGTGCCGGGATCGCTGGCCTTGGGCAGGAAGGCCAGCGCGATCAGCACCAGACCGGTCAGCCCGATCTGCATGCCGGCAAGGGCGACGGCGCGGGCGGGATTGAAATCGAAGCGCAGCGCCTGATAGATCGCGACCTCGATCGTGGTCGCCGCCGGCCCGCCGCCCAATATCAGCACCAGCGTGAACGAGGTGGCGCACAGCATGAAGATCAGCCCGGCGACGCCGGCGATCAGCGGCGCGATCACCGGCCATTCGACGAAGCGGAACACCGCGCGGCCGGGCATGTCAAGCATCGCCGCCGATTTGAAATATTCCTGCGGCACCCGCTCCAGCCCCGCCAGAAACAGGCGGGCGGCGAGCGGCAGGTTGAAATAGACATGGGCCAGCAGAATGCCCTGCAGCCCATATATCTGGAGCGGGCGACCGAAGCCCGCGAGCGTCAGCAGATCGTTGAATATCCCCTGCCGGCCCCAGATGCCGATCAGCCCCAGCGCGCCGATCAGCACCGGCAGGCCGAGCGGCACCGCCATCAGCCGCACGATCCACAGCCGGCCCGGAAAATGCGGCCGCCGCGCCAGCGCCAGCGCGACCGGGATGGCCAGCGCCACCGAAATCAGCGTCGACAGCGTGGCCTGCCAGAGCGTGAAACGCAGGATGCGCCAGACATAGGGCTCGTCGAACACCGCGAGCGAAGCCTGCAGCCGCCCGAAACCGGAGAGCGCGACAATGGCGATCGCGATGAAGCCGATCACGCTTGCAAGGGCGGCGATGCCGTAGCCATAGCTGCGGCGGCGTTCTGAGGAGGACATCAGCACGGGGGCGGTCCTCTCGCTCAGGCGCAGGCGGGCGGATGGGCCCGGCAGCGTCTGGAGGGTGCAAGCCACCGCACAGCCAGCCCGCTACCTCGCCACTTGAGAAGTGGGGCCGGTGCGTGTGGGCGTGGGGTCTTGCTCCCAATATTCTCTCCCGCTGGCGGGAGAGATGCCCCGAAAGGGGCAGTGAGGGTGGCGCAGCATTTCAAATTGTGAAGGCGTTCGTAGTGATAGACTCCCCCCTCACTGTCGCTGTCGCGACATCTCTCCCCTCCGGGGCGAGAAGATTGGG
>MDSV01176362.1_pt1 | contig 20448 bp, 21 predicted proteins | sample 810851 | NCBI WGS metagenome assembly MDSV01 (sample SAMN05326640, study PRJNA326480) | marine metagenome | isolation source: seawater | place: Atlantic Ocean: North East | collected 2012 | reverse complement strand
TTTGTTTCTGTTGTAATTATTATTCTTTCAGAGGCGTGAGGTAAATTAATTACTGGTTCGTTTTCACCTAACTTGGCATCAACTGATGGACTTGCCATGTCATAAGTTAGCATACAGTGACCGATTGCGAAAGCAGTACTTCCAACGTCCAAGTTTCCTTTTGGGAAATATGCGTTAGTTAATCTTCCACTACCAAGATATGCTTTTTTGTATGGGTCGGTTACAGATATCGCTGCACCTGACATACCAGAACGAGTTGTAGTATCGAAACAAAACCAATCTGTTGCTTTAAATAAATCTGGGTCGTTAGAAAATAACGTAGAAAACAAAGGGTTGGATAATACTTGGTCGAGCCAAGATCTGCTCTGAGAAATAAGATACGGTCTATGTCTGTTACCTGGGGGTAAATTAGGTGAAATCATTGGTACCAAATTTATTTTCCTTCTTCCAGCATATGTTTTTCCACCATATTCTGCTTCATACAATTCGGAGTCTAATTCGTCTGAACTAGTTGGTGCCAACCTTCCAATCAAACCATACTTGTCTGAATTTTTTAGTATTTTACCGTCACCAGTTGTTAGAGGATTTTTGGCTTTACTTATGTTGGGCATTGGGTAGCACTCCCCTGTGTTTGTTATACTATAGTCTGGCATATTATTTGCTGCATAATACGCTAGTAATTCTTTGTCTAACACTTCATCCAATTGCCTTGGAAACCTGTAAACAACCATTGTTTTGCCTTGATCTGAATCGCAATCAGGTATACTTGGTGGGTGTGTAGAAAACGAACTAAAGGCACCGTCTTCTCCAAGCCACTCCATTTTAACAGCGTAATTTACTTTACTTTTTTCTGGAGCAATAATAGTTTCAAAATTGCCAACCTTCAGTGCTTGGCGAAACTCTCTGTCAAGAGTCTTTGCTCTTGGCTTACTATTAGGAAAAGACCTCTTAGTAAATACTGTGGGTACATTTTTGTACCCTTTCTTATTGACCTCTTCAAAATCTCCTTTGTCGAATTTGTGAGTGCCCTGAACAACAATTTGCTTATCGAATCCACCATCTGGTACATTTATCTTGTTTCCTGTAGCAAGTGCTTCCTCTACGAAAAAGAAACTCTTTGGATTCATTGGCATGTCTAATGCCTTTCTCCAAATAGGTTTTACTTCTGTATCTAATACGAAGTTCCGACCATTATTTGCGAAATTATTATCAACAAAGTTTCCTAAGATATTTCTTTTCCTAACATTTACACACTTTGTAAACATCTGAATAACTGTTGCCATTGGTATTCCTGCTGGAATTCCTCCATCAAGTTCCGAAGCGGTTAGCACTCTGAATCCAAGAAAAACACCTTCTGTGTTGTAAGAAGCAATATAGTGACTCAGTGACATCGCATATCCACCAAAAGAGTCTACAATTGGTCGAGGGTATGTTCCTCCATCCTCCACCCCATTTGCTTGTGGTGTAGAGAATCCATGTGTGTTCCAATCATGTGTTGACAAATTACCGTCCCAATATTGTCTTGATCTGTTGGTTGGTACAGGCTGCCCTGCTGCTATCGCTTGCCCTACATTTGGTAAAAAGTATTCTCCTGTTTCGTAGTCTACGTTTGGAATTTGGGGGTTATACGCATCTGCTTTTTCTTGCATGGCTTGTTCGTACGCATCAACTGACTGTTGTGTTTCTGTGCCACCGGTATCTGGGTCACCACCGAGCATATCCCATATGTCATTATCACTCATTGAGAAGTCTCTCATTAGTATATTATACGCCTCGGTATAAGTAATTAATTTGTTTGAGTATGACCAAATCGTTGCGTCTACTGTTGACGTATCTGCTTGCTGTGTACCGCCACCGTTTTCATCATCGCCATTACCTAAAGAACGGTAACCACCAAATGGGCCCGTATCGAACACATCACGATTTCTCTGATAACGATGTCGCATTGTCATTGAATCACAGTAGCCTTCGCATAGCGCCTCTCGTTTTAACGAATGCGCTTCCTACGTTTTCTACCTGATTCATGGTTGGTTTAGGTGCTTCTGACATGATGTCTAAAGTGTCTACTGGTGCATAGAGATTAATGTCCATGCCACTTTTCATGTTTCTTAGTGTCATTTCCCTTGTTGCAGATATTTCACGTTGATCGTAAATTTGTTTTGCCGCATCTTTAGTCCATGCGTGCATACCACTTATTGTACGTGTTCTTCTATTGCCTGCGAGATTGGTTGATTGTCTACCGTTTATTCCAACTCCTGGATCATAGTGACCTGCAATATTTTGGCGAATTGCCATTCCTTGTACCGATTCTGCTGTTGGTGTGGTTGTCGAAACTGTTCCTCCTGGTAGTGGTACACGTTGTCCATTAGGTATTTGCATTACATTATAGATAGGTAATAGATGAGCATATATCTCTCTTCTATCTCCTACAGTCATATTCTTACTATTATATAGGTTCTCTAATCTATTTACTACACTAGGGTATCCTTGGTTTCTTATCTTTGTTGCTTCGCTTTCAGAAACGTCCTGTGGCATACCTCGTGACATCAAATGCGTCACTGTTGCGTTATATGTGTAAGGAATGATAATTGTTGGAACGTTTGGTGCTAATGCTGGTTGAAGTATTTGGTAGTCATTCCATTCTGTGGATTCTGATATGTAGTAAAACAATCCTGGCGTTACACCTGCGTAAGATGGATCTTGTGCAATTGATTGTCTTGCTGCATTAGTTGGTCCGAGTGAGTTACTATTTTTTGTCAGAAGATACAAGCCGCCAAGTAATAATCCACCCGCCATGTAGGGCCCGTAGTTTTTTTTAGCCATTTATTCCACTCTTCCTATGATAGATAGCGCAAAGATTGACCCAACAAGGCCAACTAAGAACCAACTATTCTTATCGTTCAACATTCCATATCACTTTCTCAGATGATACATTACTCCAGCAACTACTGCTAGTGGTATCCAGTTCTGAGTAACGAATGACTGCACGCCGAATAATCCTGGTGTTCCCCAGTGTGCTGGTTTGTTGTCCATAGATGATGTCATCATTGTTTCTTCACCAGGTGCTGAACCAATGCCGAATATTCCTGGGCCTGGTAGTGAACGAACTCCATCATTACCGTACCATGCGCTTGACATACCATCACCCATTTCATTTCCGTGGTGTCCCTTCATTGATCCTTTGTGAGCACTACCTAGTCCAAAGAAACCTTTGGATGTTGGTGTTGGTACTCTTGAACCATATCCTGCGTGACTGTTTTCAAATATTGTTGGCTTAATGTTATCCAAGTAATCTGGGCTTTTAGGTAGTTTACCTATTCTTCGTTGTAGTGATATATTCATTGCTGGCATTCTTAATCATCTCATTTGTAGTATCGGTTAAACAGTGTCACCGTCATGACTCCCACTATGGCACCGCTTAATAGGGTTCCCCAAAATTCGTTGCTTGTCCATGATATGTCACCAACGTTGGAGTAACCACTCATTCTATTGTAAGTAGGGGCTTGTAGTATCCTGTAAGCAGAGTTGTCTTTTGGTATTGGCATAAAATTACTTCCTATTGAATAGTTTGACTAACGGATGCTTTGAAAGCATATCTCCAAACTTACTTCCTTGTGGCTTTAGTGTTCTAACAACACTAGCACTACCTAGTCCACTAATTGTATTACGTGTAATCGGTGAGCGTATTGTTTTTGCATCGGCCATCAACGGATATACTTTTGATATGGGTACACTTTGTCCTAACTTGAATTCTGGATAAATTAACTCACAAGGTATCCAGTTGTCACCGAACTCCCTGTTTGGAGAGAATGTTTTTGTGACCAACATTACATGGTTGAAAACACCATCACCTGAAGAGTCAACAATTAATGCACCTACAGGATAACCTAGAGAACCGAGTAGTGAACCACCTAATATAACAAAGTCGTCACAATCACCGGCAGACATTCCATTGTCAATGTCACGTAGTAGCCTTCTTGCCGTGTGAAAGTACTCCACACCAATTGGTTCTTTACGATACACCATGTGAGTCTGTACCCATTTTACAATTGCTCTTATTTCTCCGACTTCATCGTGTCCTCGAACATTTGCTGCTTGTACAATTGAGATTGCTTTTTGTCTGACTGCTTGGTCGCGCATTCCGTCTTCTATCATATCAACTATGATTCTAACGATGCTCTCAAATCGCTTCTGTATAGGGACGTTTGCTCCATACTTGATGTGATACACCTGTCCCTCATCCATGCTTCTCGGAAAGGGTACAATACTTTAACGCCTTTCACAACCTTGAATACTATGTGGTTGTAGTTAATGGCATGGGAAAAGAACTCACGATGGTAATTCCTGGTGAACCGGTGTCTCAAGGCAGACCTCGTTTTAGTACACACGGTGGTTACGCTAGAGCCTACGATCCTAAGAAAAGTAGAGAAGGTAAACAGTCTGTAAAGTATTTTGCAGATGCAGCAATGCTAGATGCTGGTATTGGTGTACTTATCGGCCCAATAGGAATGCAAATACAATTTGGAATTAAATTACCAAAAAGCCAAGAACGTAAGAGAACACCTGTTCCTAGAAAATGGCGAACTAAGAAACCAGACTTAGATAATATGATTAAATTGGTAAAGGATGCTTGTTCCGGTATTGTTTTCTTAGACGACAACCAAATAGTAAAGATGTCAGCGGAAAAAATACAATGTGCTCAAGGTGAAGCACCGTTTACCAAAGTTAGATTCTTTGAACTAGAAGAAATAAATTAATTTCTTCTTCTTGGTGGTGTTAGGTTTAGTGACCTAGTAGTTGGCGGTGTTAATGTTAAAGACGGTGTATTGGCACTACCGCCAAAGAAGTCAGCATCGTCATCATCTGCTTCAAACTCTATTCCTATTTCTGGTAATGTAACTGAACTAACTGCTGGCTTTGGTACTTTCAATGAGCCATCGTTTCTTGCTTGAATGAATCCCATAATTTCTTCTGCAGAATCTAACATAGCCTGCCAATCGATCCTCTTTGCTTGGTTGATGTAATGTGTGACATCTATTTCTTTGAGATTATCGAGTATTTCTGTAAAACCATCTTTGTTTTCTTTCAGTTTTTCTACGACTTCTGCTAGTGGTTCTAAATCTAATTCGGTTAAATCCACACCTACTTTAGCAAACACTGCTTTTGCTTCTTCTAAGTCTGTGTTGAAATTAGTAACCATTTCACTCGCTGCTTCCATTGTGTCATCTAGGTTTTCCATGCCCAACATTATTTCATCCATATGTTCAATGGCGTCATTAGAGTGTCCGTCTAATCTAATTGTCATCCAAGCAATTACGGAATTGATTGAACCATTCATTACTGCCAATGCTATGATAGCCGTAGCGGTGGTATCCAATGTTGTATTATACGATAGATATCCTAGAGTAAGTATAGAAGGCCCTAAGAATAATAATATAAATCCCCATGTAGGTATTACTAGTCTATCTATGTTATATCTATCATTACTATACTTATCTTCTGTATAATCATCTTCTAGCATCACTTAACTCACCTACGCCAAAGTAGGTACGCTAGGCATACCGTTTATCGTTGCATCGTTTGTTACTGCAACCAGAAGAGGTCTGCAAACTTCTTGCACTTGTGGTTGTAATAGGTATCCGAAATCTTGCTCAACGGCACCTGTGTGCTTGAATGGTTCTATCTTTGCCATTAGTTCATCGTAAGTATTTTCTGCAAATATCTTGTAAAACTCAGGATTCTTTCTTAATTCGCCAATCACTGCTGCGGTTACTAAAGTAGATGGTGCTTCACCTGCTGGGGTTCTTTCTCTCAAATCCATCATACCCATTCCTATGTCTCTAAGATTTCTAATCAATAGCAATTTTTCATTCATTGCTTGTAATTTAATCTGCGGTAATGCTTGTGGTATTTCTCTCAATGTGGTGTCTACAGCAACGTCAACTTGTTGTTGTAATGCTAGTAATACTTGTTGGTCTTGTGCTACTGGACCCATTGCCTCTACGAAAGCAGAAAAGAGTATTTTTCTATATTCGTCGTCATTAAATTGTGCTTGTGGTTGTGTTACTTCTGCCACTGGTTGTGCTATTGGTTGGGGTTCGTCTTCGAAGAATACTCCATCTAAGTCTTGTTGTATTGGTTGCCCAACTGGTTGTTGTATTGGTTGCCCAACTGGTTGTTGTATTGGTTGCCCAACTGGTTGTGCAACTGGTTGCTGTATCATTGCTGTTTGTGCGTATGGATTGTAGTCTGGATTGTCATACCCTGCTGGGATTTGTGGTCCACCTCTTGTTGCCAATGCTGTACCGAGACCGCCGACAGCGGCTTTCAGTGTGTCACTTCCTAATACATCTTTGATTGAGTCTTTCCAACCATCATCCTTTTCTCCGTTCATAAAACTGTCAAGTACTTTTTCTTTGAATATGCCTTTAAACTCTGAATCAAAGAAGCCGTCACCGTCACCTGCTTTCTTAGTAATGTCGCGCATAAAGGCCATTTGTTGATTCATGAATTGTTGGTCACGAGCCATTGCTTCTCTACGTGTATCTCCTTCTTTCTGTTGGTCAAGTCTGCGTTGTTCCATCATCATCTGCATCTGAAACTGCTGTTGTTGCATTTGCATACTTTGTTGTTGTGTAAGAAACTGCATCATTGCCCACATTTCGTTTCCACCGTCAGACGGTGGTGGTTGTAATGTAGGTAAAACCGCAGGTTGTGCTTGAGGTATAGTACCGATAGGTGGTGGTGATGTTGCTGCAGAGTATGATGTTTGAGGCTGCGTTGGTTGTCTATTATCAGACTTCAATGCTTCTGCTGGACTAAATCCTTGGCTCTTTAACCATGCCGCATAGTATCTCTTTACTTCTCTTACAGGTGCACCTGCTTTTTCCGATATCTCTTCAAACATTGGATTTGCTTGTCCCCCTTCGAAAACTGGAGACCCGTGTGATTCATCGTACCAGTCTGGGTTGCCAAAAACATTTTTCATCAATAGTTTTCTTTCTTTAGGTGAAAGTGTGCGCCACTGTGGGTTTGTTTTGCTTTCGCTATCGTCGTCGTCGTATGTACCATATTCTTCATTGTATTCTTCCATATTTAGTCCTCCAATGGATTCCCTAAGTGATCACAATCTATTTCGTCACCTGTATCGGGATCGATAAAGTAGTAATCATCTGTTTCTGGATCGTGGTAAACTTCGAAGTCTTCACTGTTGCGATAGTCTTCCCAAGTTTGCTGGAAACTTCTTTTTGCTCTAAGTGCTGCTATTGCTCCCTTTGCTCCTAGTAGTCCGCCTAGTTCTGCTAAGGACTCTCTGATTATATCATCTGCACTTCTTTTCTTACCTTCGTGTTGTAGTGGAATATTATATTCCATTAACAAACCAACTGTTCTAACCAAAGAACTTCGTGCATCATCTACAAGGTCTGGTGCCATATATGGATTTGCTATTAACTTGGAGTAAACCAAATTTATTTCTCCTTTGATTTCTTTCAAATCGGATATCAATTGTTTGTCAACAATGCCTTCCGATTCTACTTCAACGTATTCTGTCCTATTCTCTTGGGACTTTCTGTATGCATCTTCTACTGGGTCGCTCATCTAATCACTCATCCTTCTTGCCGTATGGATTAAACTCGGGGTCATCTCTTCTGTCTGCTTTTGGTGTGCCTACTACTTCTTCTTCATCAGAATCATACTCTTCGTAATTGTCCAAAAGATGTTCGAACTTGTCTTGTATTATCTCTGCTAACACATTTTCTTTGACACTATCAACTAGTGCGTTTTCGGTCCAGACTATCTTTAAAATACATTCTCTCCTGTAATATGTCAATCGTCTTTGAATTATATCTTTACCATCTTCACTAGTTCCTAACTTAAAACTGTCTTCGATGTAAAGACCGTCTTCTGTTTCAATTATCTTTACATCTTTGAGTGTCAGTACTTCGCTGTTTAATAGCAAATGAATCTCGTTAGCCTTCTGTTGCATAAGTCAAGATGATTTGCAATTAGTATTAAGTGATGCGGAGATTTAAACTAAAACGTCTTTACATAATTGACTAAAATACAGCAATGTATTTGATTAAGGAGTAGTCGAGTATAGATTATGGGCGGAAAGGGGAGTGGTAGGCCATTTGGTGATAAGAATAAAATCGACGCATTCGACCCAGACACATGGCCTGCTAATGATAAAAGAAGATTAGAACGAGAAATGCAAATAAAAGATGTATTGATGGGAAGTAAGGTAGTTAATTCGCCAAAGAAGTTATGGATGCGGGAACGTACCGCGCACTTAGAAGGCGGTAGAGTCAACGTACAACTAGACCAAACTATGTTAGACACCATCGCTGATATGCAGGCAATGTACAAACTCGGTGCTTTCAGATACTTGCCTTTATCGGTACGTGAAGTGTTCTTACGAACAGGTATGTATAACATGCCATTCGATAAAGACGCGGCATTTAGTAATGACCCTAAAGCAAGACCTTGGAATACTACCGCGCTTGTAAGAATGTCTTTAGAGATAATGCGTCTTTACCTAATGGGTTTGGACCCATACATGAGTAGGGCTATGCGGTCTTACCTTTCCGTTGACCTACACAAGATAGGAATGAAGAGAATGACTAACTCTGTTCAACGCGCAGCAGAGTTCGACAAAGTCTATGACTATGAAGATGATTCCGAATTCGACTTTAGTGGTCTAATGGATGAAGATCTTGAGTTTTAGTTTCCTGCGGATAAACAATGTCTATCTCGCAAACACCTCCTGCACAAGCGATTTCTCCTTGCAAAGATGTTTGATCTTCTGCTTCCCATATTTGTGTTAGGTCTAAATTGCTTAGTGTCTTACACATCTTGTTGTAAGTTTCTTCGTCACAATCTTCGAACGGTGCTTGTTCGTAGCCACCACCATCGTATGGTAAGACAGCAATACCATTGTATGCGTCTCTATTATTCCACATCCACTCACTGACTTCATTCCACTCATCGGGTCTTACAGATACGGTAGCAGACACATTATGTGAATTAATTCCGGCTACGTGACCAGGCTTAATCCATTCTTGACTAAACTTCTTTACTCTATTCAGTAAATCCAAAGATGACTCTGTTCTTAGTATAGAACCGTGTGGAGCCATTTGTGGTACAGAAATCACTGCACCGTCTGTGTCAAACTTATCGTCTTCGATTAACTCTGGGTGGTTTATGTAAAGATGATTGTAGATTGGTTCGTTCTTTTTGACACGCAATCTTCTGATGTAATATTCTGAGTGCCATGCGTGTATACCAGATGACGTACCTAAGGTTAGGCTAGTTGTTCCTGCTGGTTTGACACAGGTTGTTCGTGCTGCCGAATTGATACCAATTAAATCAGCACACTTCCTATTTACTGACTTTACTAATTCAGACATTTCTACTAAGTCGTGTTCTAATATGTTGCCAGAACCAATACCAGTCATACTGACTCCGATGAGTGCATCTTCTTCTGTAGTTGTTTTCCATTCTTTTCTAAGATAATGGAAGTCTGTGTAAGATGCTTGTAGTGTTCCTAAGAACGTAGCAGCAGTAACTCTCTCTGCTAAATCTATTTTATCCTCTACATCACTAACATTAATTTCGGTCAAGTTGCAGAATTGATGCATTTTTAATCCGATCTCGCAGCAAGGATTTGTACCCCATGTGGTATCATTAGTGAAATAAAACCCTGGTTCTCCTGAGTTATTATCACGGGCAACAGACCATACTCTTTCGAAATCCTCTTTTGTTACAGTTGCTCTGTCTAGTACTACTGAATTGTTTGCTCGCATACGCTGTGGGTTCTCTGTCCAGAAACCATCATCACCATTCGACCACTTTGATAGTAGCATTTCATTGTCGTCTTTGTCGAACAAACTAATCATTGCTGCTCTTCTAATTCCGCCGGATAGTACAGCGTCTGCAAGATAACACATTATATCGTGTGCATTTAGTGATGACATTCTTTCACCAGTCTTTACATTTTCTAACACTTTTTGTATTTCTTCTAAACATAATTTAAGTGGTTCGTGCCCTGGTGCTCTACCACCAGAGGTCTTTAAAATAGCCCCCTTTGGCCGTATTTGGTTATAGTCGAAGTCTAAAGGGAAACCGTAGAGTTGGCTCAAGACGCACATCTTTACAGCATCGGCCCAACCTTCAATACTATCTGGGATTTGATATTTTATTGGTATCATATCTTGCATTGTTTGTTTGATTGGTAATTTGTCGATGTTATCATACTGTACTGAATAACCGACACCTGTTCCGCCTAATAGTAAAAACATTGCTTCTGAGAATGCATTGATTGAGTCGATTGGCATGAAAGCACAATTGTAAACTCTATTGTTAGATACTTCTATTGCTTTGCCACCGAACTGCATTGACCTCATGGATGGTAAAACTTTTTTCTGATGGATTAAATTGTATGTGTTATCTAGCATATTTTTGAATTCTATATTATTATTGTAAAGAAGATTGAACTTCTCTACGTGCATTGCTTTGTTTCTTTCTACAATCTCTGACCAAGTTTCTCTACGTTCCTCTTCTGGCTTAAATCTGGCGTATTTCATGTGTACGGTTATGTCGCTAAGTATGCTTCTATCGGGTGTCATTTGTCTCACTCTTACCACAAATGTGACTAGACATTTAGTGGGTAAGTTTGACGACGTAGGTTAGGTCCTTAAACTATACTGTGGAAAGAATAAACTTTCCAAAACTTATGCAGTGATAACTATTTCTGATAATCCAATCTCTGGTGCGTCTTTACCGCTGAGAGTTGCTCTATTCATCCGAAAGTAGTCCTCTATGAATGTGGTTGCTTTCTTTTTGGAAGTGAAAGATGCTATCACACCTAAATCATGGTGTTTTATCTTCGGAGAACTTAATCGCATTACTCTGGCATTGTAATCTCCACTGTTTGATTCTTCTTCGGATAGACCTGTTTTAATTATTGACTCTAACTCACCGTCATCACTTTCTTCTTCTTTGACCACATCGTATGTTACTTCTCTTCCTAATAATGGACAATCTGTTTTGCTACACCAAACTGATATCTTAGATGCATCATAAACCACCCATATTGAAGCAACACTTGGTGCTAACTCTGTGTTGCTACTCATTAACATAGCCATTTGTGCTTTGAGCGCGGCTAGTTCAGAAACCAAATTGTCATCGGAGATGGTATCAACCTCGCATTCGGTATTCTGCTGCGGATGTTGGTAGCATTATCTCTACGTCTGGCAATGGTGCTCTTTTGACTAATTTTCTTCTCATTTCATAACTAGAACGCATTCTTGTTATCTGTTTTTCGTCATTAACCAATTCACGCTGTACATACATTGCGTTTAGGTATCTCTTTTGCCACCAAGAACGTGAGCAAGTAAATGCTAGTTTCCTAGTTGTGTTGATTAACAAACACTGTTGTGTTGGTCCAAACCAAATCTGCCAACCATCAGTTGGTGTACATTTGTAGTTTTCTGGAATAGTTTCTCTTGCTATTTCTGCCAACCTTGCTTCTATTGCTCTTTTTTCATCGACTGTCATACTGATACCGAATCGATTTAGTCTCCTACCTAATTTAGCATACTCCACGAATACATTATCTTCTTCAACCGCTACGGGTGTGTCTTCGACAGTTTCTATAATTCCTACGTCTAAAGGAGTTTCAAAATCTGCCTCTTGGCATATACTTAGGTATTCTTTGAAATCATCTTTTTTGTAAGCATTCCATGCTGATGATTTTAGTTCTCTACTAATTCCAGTGTGTATTTTTCTAAATTCTGTCCATGCGACCTTGTCTACCATATTGACTTCCTCAAGACAACGGTGCTTCCAAAGAGTCTTTAAGATTGCGGAAGATTACGGTAAGATTCTATGGCTCTGTTTAATGCACTTCTAGAAAGATTGGATATCTTATTGAATTCTTGTTTGGTTATCTTATAATTTTTCTTTTTAGCAAATAAATACAACCATGCGCCTGCTCTTGCTAGTGGTTTCGGTTCACTATTACTTGGTGTTGTCTTTTCAAACTCCTCTATTGCTAGGCTGATTATAGTCTCGGGTACACCTAGTTGACTACCTATATTATTAATATTCATAGCCATAGGATTACCTATATCTGTTCTATACATATTATCTATTACAGTTTTTCTTTTCCTGATGTCATTAGACTTGACTTTACTGGCACGCATTGCATTGCTTGTTGGTAGGCGTTTCATATAATGAGAAGTTACAGAAACTACTTTTGGCTTAATGTTCCTTTCCCCTTCAAAGCCTGGTACATTGTCTTTTGATAGATTCATAACCATTGAAGCAATTTCATATTCATTCTTTTTCATATACATCGCAAACGGCTGATCTAGTTGATTCATATTAGCAACTATTTTGTCTATCGTCTTCAATATTCTAACACGAAGTGCTTGTTCTGGTGTGAAATCGGTATTTCTTTCTCCTTCTGCAGTATATGCTATCTCTACTTCTTCTTTGTTTTCATCGTCTATTGCGTCATCGTCTTGTATCTCGTCATCAGTACTATTTTCCTGGCCGATTACTTTGAAACATTTTCTGCACATCCATTCGCCAGTAGCATGCAACAATTCCGGACCGACGCCATCATAATTCGGGCATTCGATTTTGCCCAATGGTGGCTCTCTCTTGCATTCCCAATCATTTCCTAATATATCTGGAAATTTTGTCGTTGCCGACATAAACATCACCTCCGACAAACAATTGTGGTACTTCTACTGAACCAGATATTGCTAGAAGCATATCAGCGTATTTTGAGTCTGTATCGAACATATCCTGGTATCTATACCTAATACCAGCATCACTTAGTAGTTGTATTGCCTTTCCAGTAGATACCGAACCTTCAACTCCTACTAGTAATGGTAACACGTTGTTCCGAGTAGGGTGTTAGCATTAACTTTTATGTGTATTGGAATGTCAGGATGTTACATGACAGATGAGACTTTCTCGTGGGCTGGCCTTGGTGGAGGTACTTCTCACTTAGTTAAATTGACCGAACGGATTAACTTCCTTATTGAACAACAGAAGGCCATATCTACTTCTATTATTGACATATACAAAGAATTGGGTGAGTTAAAATCCGTAGTCCATGTGATGAACAGTAACTTCTTGACAGATTATAGAAGAATGGCTAGTAGCGAATATGATGACAAGTCAGTTACCACATTCATGTCATTAGATGATTTGAAGATAGAAGCACCCTCTCGACCTACTGAAGAAACACTAGATGACGAAGACACACTAGTGATTGCCGAAGAAATAACAATAATCAATGAGGGCTTTACTGCACCTGCACCCGTTCGCATTAAGAATGAAGGAAACTATGATGGTATGACTGATGAAGATATTGTAGTCAAGATAATTGGAGATATCAAAGCCTATTTAGACGAACACACCGCCGTGATGAATTATAGTCTGAAGAAAAAAGGTATCATTCCAGATGAATATGTTATGCCCGCTTCTGTCAAAAAGTTACTAAAAACAGCGGTAAACTTAGATGATTCATCGGTTCAACTATACAAACTAGATAAGATGCGAGGAATGTATCATATGAATGGTATAGAAAATCCTCAGGAACTCTACGACAAAATATTTACTTAATTTTTATTTTGATGGAAAGTTTATTCTTTTCTTTCTTTATTCATATTAACTCTTTTGGTTATGGTATGTTATTGTATATAATAGTATATGTAAAATCCAATATTATTCTTATGGAAAGTTTTCCACAGTATTGTAGGAATTATTCTTGATTTTAGTGAGCCAAACGCAACACTGCTAAGCATTTAATCTGGAAAGATACAACTTTCCACTTCTTATTTTGATGGAAAGTTATTGTGGAAAGTTTGACTTTCCATATAATTCCGGCTATCAGTACAACGTTTTTAACTTTTATTTTTAACCAAAAAAGTACCAACTTTCCAGAAGATTAGACAATTAAGGTAATTCCTAGTGCCTTTGTGAGTTGTTTGTAGCGGTTCCTAATTGTCACTTCTGTGACATTGGTTACCTCTGCTATATCACGCTGAGTCCGTATTTGACCCGTCTGTTGCCCTGCAATATATATTGCAGCAGCAGCGATTCCTGACGGGGACTTCCCATGTGTCAATTCTAACCTGTCTGCTTCTTTGACCAATTCTCTTGCTTTGGTTTTGCAATCACTATCCATACCCAGTTCGCTACAAAACCTATCAATATATATTTGTGGATCTGGAACAGGGGTTTTAATTAGCAGCCGACGCTTTATATCACGGTATGTTCGACCTATCTCCTTTGGCCTCAATGTTGCAGCAGATGCAATATCATCAACGGTCCGAGCGGTTTGCATTTGTTGGTTAGCAATATACACACATCCTGCAACTATTGCATCAATACTTCTGCCTCTAACTAGGTCTTCAGCCAATGCTCTCCGATATATTGTTGCAGCACGCTCGTTAACCGATTTAGGTAAACCCAGTTTCGACCCAATTAATTCTATCCTATTCAGAGCAATAGTGAGGTTTCTTTCTTTAGCATTCTGTGTCTTAGAACGACGTTGCCATTTTCTCATCCTATACATCTGGTTTTTAGTTCGCGATTTCAGTGGGGCACCGGAGTAATCTCTGTTCTGCCAATCAATCGATGTTTGTAAGCCGCGGTCGGCTAGCATGACACTAACTGGAGCACCCACTCTGGATTTGTCTACGCCACCAGATTCAGCACCGAAGTTCCGCCATTCTGGAGTGTGGTCTACAATGTTTTCTTCAACAAGAAGTCCACAGTCCGAACATAATCGTTCTCCTCTAACTTGGTCATAGTAGAGGTTTCTAGATGAACATTCTTTGCATTTGACAAGACTGGTGTCAATGTCCATTGTGTGGGTGACCGAGTCATGGCGTATATAATACTTTAGAGAGAAATGGAAAGTTGCCTCTTTCCAACAACCATTATATGCCGTCGGTACACGGGGTCATTCCCAAACGGTGAAGACTATGAAAGAAGGTTTAGAAAAAGTGAAGGAGTTAGCAGACAAATTGTCTGACTCAGATAAAGAACGACTGATAAGATATTTGGGTGGTAAGCGAGAGTATACAAAAACATACGATGATGTTGCCACTAAAGTCCAAGAACATATCATAGAAAATGGATACATCACAACCAAACAAGCATTTGAGTTAGGCTATACCTCTAAGTTACTAGATACTACTACTTTCTATAGGTGTATTATATCTAAATTAACTATAGACGTAGATAAGAAAAGAATGTCTGGAAGTGGTAGTGGAGGTAGAATAGCATTCTACAATAAAGTCATGGGAGCACCTAGTGAGTACAATAGAGTCGACATTAGATTGGCACGAGAAATAGTTTCTAAAGTAGACACCACAAAGAAGCACAATGATTTAATGCCGCTTCTTGATAAGAACAAATACCGCATTCTAGCCGACAAAGGAAGCCTAAAACAACTAAGGCCATTATTGGTTAGAGTGATGTCAGAAAAAGGATATGAAGTCATAGGTAACGAGTTAAGATTTGTAAGAGGTGCATAAAATGGTGATAATAGTAGAAGACGAAATTGAAGAAGTAATGCCAGCATCCGCACAGTTAATTCATGCTATCGATGAAGACGAAAGAAAGAAGCGTCGTTCTGCATTAGCATATCTAATGTGGCATTCTGGTTATATCTACACTGCTGACAGTTCCACTGATTCTATAATGAGAGCAGGTATTATTGACGACATGGCTATGTCTGGAATCAAAAGAATGGAAGAAATGGATATAGCAGTCACACAAGCAAGAGTGGATGCCTTGGGTTCTATTAGAAAGCAAGTGGATTTATCTCAGAGAATGGATGTTCCTATATGCTTCATAGATGTTGAGGCAATTGGTACTAGTCTATTATTACCAACTAGACAACCAGCAGGCACAACAATCCAAACTCCACAAGCAGTGCGTGAAGCAGGTATTGTTTTCGACAACTATGATGACTTCCGTGATGCTTACAATAAATTAGCGGGTCATATCATATCAGCACCAAAGAGTGTATTATTTTGGCTACAGCGTTTTGAAAAACAGTTTCTACACATAGCAGACCCTAGAATAGAACAACGCTCCAAGTTTCATAAGATTAAACCAGAATGGAGATTTATCAATCCTCCACCACATACACACAGGGATTTCGAAGCACTATCTAAAGCAGGTGATGTTGGTAGACTAGTAAAAATCGAAGGGCAAGTTGTTGAGAAAGGAGAAGTCAAGACTGTTTTGACACATATTGCATATAGGTGTGTTAACAAGAATGAGTTTGATATAGAATGTGGTACTATCAACTTAGTAGAACAAGATGTCGAAAGAGGTGATATGTTAAAGCCGGCAGAGTGTCATATTTGTAGTGGTAAGAAATACATTAGGCTAGAAAGCCAGGAGTCAAGAAGTGAGCCAATCCAAAGACTATCTGTACAAGAAGAACAAGTATCATCTGATACTAGGTCAATTATGGTGGAATTGCGTGGCGATTTATGCGACACTATCGAAGCAGGTTCATCTATATCCACTGTCGGCATGATGAGACTAGAGCCAATGACAAAGAATGGTTTGATTTGTTCACACTATATTCTGGCATCTAGTGCAGAAGAGAAGAGCCAAACAAAAGGCAGTATCACCCTATCCAAAAATGATTTACAAGAAGTAAAGGCATTTGAAGCAACAATGGATTTGGAAGAGAAGATGGACTTGGTAGTGGATTCATGGGCTGGTCATATTCACGGTAATGAAGAAATCAAGAAGGCAATGGTGTTGTCAGTAGTCGGTGCTGTGGAAAATGTCAAGTTTGGTCTAAGACCTAATATGCATATGTTGATTATAGGAGATCCGGGCACTGCTAAGAGTAAATTATTGGACTTGGCTTGTGACTTGGCCAGAGGTAGTAGAAAATGCGATGCTAGTTCTGCTACCGCAGCAGGTTTGACAGGCGCATGCGTTCAGCAACAAGACCTGTACACCAACCAAAAGCGATGGGCTGTACTTCCCGGTGAGATACCATTGACACCAGAAGGGGCCGTTTGTGCAATTGACGAATTCAACCTCTACAAAGGAGACTACGGAGACGTCAACCTAGCAATGGAGTCTGGAGAAGTAATCATTTCCAAAGTAGTTAAAGCAAGACTTCCCGTAAAATGTGCGATAATCGCTGGTGCAAACCCAGATGGAAAGCAGTCTAAGAGAAAGAAGTTCAATAAAATGATACCATTGGCTGAACAAATAGAGTTAGACCACACACTTCTACAAAGATTCGACATGATATTTGTAATACTAGATGTTGCAGACAAAGATAAAGATGAGAAGATTGGTTTCGCTATGTTGAGAGGTTTGACAGAAGATGATGGGTCTTCGGCTGCATCAGTAGAAAATACTTTAGAACTTTCTTTCATACACAAGTTGTTGGAAGTAGCAAAATCTAGAGAAGCAAAGTTATCCAAGAAAGCAACTGAATATATTGTTAGAGAACACGCTAACAAGAGGAGTGAAGCATCGGATGATGAATCACTTCGTTCACACAGACAAGTGGCATCGCTTTCCAGATTTGCAATTGCAGCAGCGAAGTTCGACGGTGTTAAAACTGCAACACTACAACACGTCAAGTTTGCAGAAGCACTAATGGCAACCACTCTGCAAGAACAAGACCCAGCAGCAATAGAGGGTGGTTTGATGAAGGGTGATAGAGAAGTAAGGACTAAGTTAGCAGAAGAATTTGTGGGACTAATAGTTAGTGACTTTATGATTGACGACAGGACTTTCGAAGAAATATATTCAGAATTGAAGAAGTCGTGGTCAGATATACCAAACATGGGAATTATAGAAGGTGTCTTGAAAGAATTTTCCAGAGACAGTGGCTTGACGAATATCCATAGGAGTAGAAGTGGAGTTTATACTTATACTGGTACAAAGAATCCAGCATGGCAGGTGTGGTAAATATGAAAGACGTAATAAAAATATTAGACAAGATAGAAGAGATGACTACGATAGGAGAATTGACGATAAAGATGGAAGGTGTTGAAATAACAGTCGTTAAGATAACACAACCGATACCAAGCGGCCCATTACCAACATTTGCTAAAGCAAGTGATGGTATTCCAACCGCTACAAGAAGCAACACTGCACCCGGACAAGCAAGTGAGTTCCAAGTCAAATATGCAAGAGACCTAATGGCTAAAGTATTCGGCGAAGATGAAAAAGGTGGCCTAGATTTCTTAGCACATACTTTAGAGATACCAATGACCGATGTTCCAGACATATCCCAATGGGATTCAATGCTATCACAAGATATGGTAGGAAATATTATAGACGCACTGTCACCGATGCATAAAAACAAGAGGAGTGAGTTTTGATGCAGGGTAAAGATGGTTTATTTGGACTATACAAACACCACTATGAACATACAGATTTGTTGATTACCGACATACAAAGAAGAGAGATAGCGACACAAGAGTTTAGTCCGCAATTAAGTGCATTCAACAGAGCACAGTATTTTCCAACAAAGGAAAGCCTTGTTCTAAAGTTATTAGAAAACGCTAGACCACCGGCAGGACTGTTCTCTTCCACTGCTTACTACCTAGACCCAAATGAAAGTAAACCAACTAAGCGTGGTTTGATTGGATATGATTTTGTTATCGACTTAGATGACGATGCGTTGGCTTACGAAGACCGCTATGATTTCATAGATGCTATGCGAAAGAAAACAAAAGCAGTAGTTGATAGGTTTCTGAAAGACTTAGGTTTCGATGAAGACTTGATGTTAGTTGACTTTTCTGGTAACAAAGGCTTTCATCTTACTTTTGACGATGAGAAGTATCGCAATCTAGACCAATCTGATAGACGACAAATTATAGATTATATTATAGGGAATAAACTAGATAGGGATATACTACTAGTAAATAATAAATTATCTCACTATGGATGGAATAAACAAGCAGTATATTTCTTAGAGTCTTTACTAAAAGACCCGTCTAGAGAACACATCGAAAAGTACTTTCCAAAAAATAAAGCAAAAAAAATAGACTCCCTACTGTCAGACCCTGCAGTGGTTGCAAGGTTAACAGCGGGGAGCCTAGTTGATTTTGATACGAAGGTGCTTAAGTTAGCAATGATGAAAGAACACCGTCTTAACATCAAGAATGTAGTCGACAAGAAACCAACAGTCGACAAACATAGAATATTCAGAGTTCCAGGTTCTTTACATCCAAAAAGTGGTTTACCATCTGTTAGATTGTCCAAGCATCACTTAGACAGCACAGATGCAATCATTGATGAGATTATGATTCTAGCAGGAGAAGACATGGTAACGGTAACGATAGGAGAAGATGTAGAAATCGACTTTCCTCGTAAAACAGTTTTCACAGAGGGCACACATACAGTGCCAAGATACGAAGCACTGTGTATTCTAACCAAAGAGTGTAAAAAACACTGGAATTAAAACAAAAAAAAAACGGAGACCCGAATTGGGTCTCCGCTTCTTTAATGCCACCGTTTCTAGTAAGCCTCACTTGGAGGCGTTGTTTTTACCGTATCTGAATAGAGTAAACGATATGTTCATCTGCTCACTTTCACGACACTCTTTACATTCTTGGTAGTGTTGTTCGCATATTTTTCGAACCTCCTCCATGGTTTCTGCATCAGGAAGTTCTTCGTTACAATAGCAACGTATTTCATACCACTTGTAATCGTTACGATTAGTTCTTTTCCAACTCATCTAGTAAGCCCATTAGGGCATCAAAAGCCAAGAGAAAAATCGAATCGGTTGACGTAGTCTTCTACTTCTCCCTGTATTCTCGATATCAATTCTCCGGCTTTGTAATTGTCTGTCCCAGCAAAGCCGTTACCGGCTTCGACATAGACTATTGTGAAGTATAAGTTAGGCCATAGGCCGCTTATTTTTTGGATTCCTTCTGTAGGCGGACCCCACGCAGATAGGAAAGAAATTTTTATTTCCCCTGCATCTTCGTCTAGACTTTCTGTATTCATACTCAAGTCTCCTGCTCCAGTCGACCCGTCTGAGGTCAACCACATGGCTCTGCCTTCATAGACATCCCATTTGGTTCCCCAATTTGCTATACGCCAACCATACCAGTCAGAATAACCGTATTTGGCTATCATGTCTGGTTTGTCGGTAAAATTAGCAGTCTGTTCGACTAGTTCCTCTGGACACGGTATATGGTGTCCAAGTTGGAATTTTCCATCTTCACTCTTTTCTTCAAATTTTTTAAGATCCTCTTTGGGACCTCTTACTGTTAGTATATTCTGACAATTATTTGGCATCTAGTAGCCTCACTCGGAGGCATCGAATTGACTCATGTCGATATCGTGTCTATCTTCAAGGATAGAAAGTATCTCCATAAGTTCATCTTCTCTTTCATACATTCTCTTCAACTCAGCAATTAG
>MDSV01101986.1_pt1 | contig 20453 bp, 18 predicted proteins | sample 810851 | NCBI WGS metagenome assembly MDSV01 (sample SAMN05326640, study PRJNA326480) | marine metagenome | isolation source: seawater | place: Atlantic Ocean: North East | collected 2012 | reverse complement strand
TTTATGGTTTTCATTATCCATAAAGTTACTTTTGCCTAGCTTTAAATTTTGGATTAGTTTTATTTATTACATAAACTCTGCCCCTTCTTCTCACAAGCTTAGAGTTTAGATCTCTTTTTTTTATAGATTTTAATGAGCTTTTAATTTTCATAAATTGGATTTCTTAATAAACGATCTTATGTAATCTTTCAAATTTATTTTCCCATATTTCCTAATTATTTTATTATTTTGAGAAATTCGTGTTAAAGCTGACGCATATCTCTCTCCTATTCTTGGTTTTAAGTAAATAATTTTAGATTTAAACATCTTAGCAACATTTAATACCGAGTAAGATTTTTTATGAGCAACACTATAATAACAGCATTTATTTCTTTTCCAGGCTTCGTAACAAACATTTACAGTATCATCTATATGAGTAAATCTTCTAGTCTGAGATCCTGGTTTAACAACCGTAAGTGGTTTTTTTTTTAAATATAAATCTTCAAATATTCCAATTATAGTAGCCATCTCACCAGTTTTAATTTGACCAGGACCATACACATTATAAAAATATATTATTTCAAATTTAAAATTGAACCATTGTTTTAAATTTTCTAATAACTCTAAATTTTTACATTTTGTAAAAGCATACGGAGAAAGATTCTTATCTTTTCCTTTATTACCTAAACTAGCTGAAGTCGCTGAATAAATAAGTTTAATTTGGTTTTTTAAACAAAAATTAATCACTTCATTGGTTCCAATTGAATTAGTAAACAAACACTCATTAAATTTTTTAAAACTTTGATAAATTCTTGAAAATTCTCCAAAATGAAAAATTGAATGAATTTTTTTTTTTTTTGAATTAAATATTTTTGTAATATTAGAAATATTTCCATTAATATAAGTTACATTGTTATTTTTAATGTGATTTTTTTTTGTACCCGTAGAATAATTATCTAAGCTAATTATTTTTTTATCAGTTTTTTTGATTAAGAATTTAATAAGATTAGATCCGATAAATCCAGCTCCACCGGTAACTATAATAAATTTTTTCATTATGAATTGCCTGGCAACGACTTACTCTCCCATGTCTTAAGACAAAGTACCATCAGCGCTGAGAGTCTTAACTGCCGAGTTCGGTATGGGGTCGGGTGTGACACTCTCGCTATAATCACCAGGCGATGATTTAATACATCATCAAAATACTTTTGTAAACTACTAATAAGTATAAAAAAAATAATAATTCAATCAATTAGTGGGATAATTATTTTATTTTTTTAAACATAGGATAAATTTAGATTATATAAAAAATGAAAAATTTTAAAATATCTATAATTACTGTAGTAAAAAATGGAATGCCATATTTAGAAGACGCTATTAACTCTTTTAATAATCAAACTTACAAAAATATTGAACAAATTATAGTCTACTCAAATTCAATCGATCAAACTGAGAAATATCTTTTAACTCTTAAAAATAAAAAGATTATTAAAGATGAAAATTCAGACAATAAATTTGGATCTTTAAATCTAGCGGTAGAACACTGTTCGGGTGATTATGTGGGTATTTTACACGCAGATGATCTTTTTTATAATGAAAAGACTATTGAAAAAATTGTAAATTTTTTAAGTCATAATAAATCAGACGTAGTTTATGGTAATATAAAATTTTGTTCACAATCAGATATTAAAAAAATTACTAGAACTTGGAATAGTAAAAAATTTATCAGATCTAGTTTAAAATTTGGATGGATGCCTCCACATACTTCAATTTTTCTAAAAAAAAAAATTTTAGAAAACAATCTATATTCTGAAAAATACTCAATTTCTGGAGATTATGATTTTATTTTGAGAGTCTTTTTGAATAAGAATTATAAAATAGAGTTTTTTGATGATTATGTAGTAACAATGAGAGCTGGAGGAGATAGTACTAATTTAAAACTATTTTTTAAAAAGTTTAATCAGGATTTGAAGATAACAAAAAAATTTTTTAGATATTACCTTATTAGTGTCGCATTTAAAATTTTAAGAAAAATTAACCAATTTATTTTTAAATGATTATTTTAAAATTGTTTGGTAATAAAAGTATAAGAAAATTTTTTATAAAAACTTAATTTTTCACCCTTAGTAACACTACATATATATGGTGTAGACCAGCATAATTTCGTTTTAAAATATTTATCTGAAGAGTCTGGATAATTAATAATGAACCCATTTTGTTTTTTTGTTGAATAATCTATAATTAAAATTTCTGGCCAGTAACTCTCTGAATTATTTTTTACAACTCTATTTACATTTTTTGTAAAATTAAAAATTATACATAGAATTATTACCAAATATATTCCCCTGTCAAAGCTCACTTTTGTTAAAGAAATAGTAGTGATTAAAATTAAAAATATTAAAGAAAATAAATAAGGTATACCAAAACGTATAACTGGTGACTTTAAGAACCATAAAGATAAACCAAATATTATAAGGATAAGTAATGCAATTAAACATAATTGGTTAGAATTAGCTAAACTATTAATTTCTTTTAAATTGCCAAAACTAGATTTTATATTAAATAAAAATAAAATTATAAAAGGTAATAAAATTGCGGCAAGGTGTTCAAATAATTCAATTTTATTTCTCTCGAACCATGTACTAACCCAGTTAAAATCCTTGACATATTCTTCTTTTAATAAATTTCCATCATAATGATTAAAAGATTTATTAACACTTCCAGTCAAACCAGACATCATTTTTGTAATATCATGGGTATACCATTCCATCGATTGTATACATGTAAATTTAAAATGAGGAACAAAACAACCTGTAAAAATAAACTGTTGAAATAGCCAAAATAAAAAAAAAGCAAAACAAAAAATAATTGGAATCTTAATTTGTGATAAATAAATTTTTTTTTTATAAATTAATAATGACGCAAATAAAACAACAAGCGGAGCAATAAAAGTCGATAATTTTACCGTTAATGCGAATAAACCAAAACAACAAACTAAAATGAAATATTTGTTAATCTTAGAAACATTATTTTCCTCAAATAGTTTAATAAAATAAAATATAGTTAATAAGAGGTATATATTTGCAGGAAAATCAAAACCATGCTCGGAAATTCTTGAAAACTTTATAATCACATAGCTACCTAAAAATAAGATAAATAAATAAGAAATATTATTTTTTTTTTTTTTTTACAATATTTCTTTAAGTAACATGTAAAATATAAAAAATGATAATAATGAGTTACTTAATTGAGTTCCTTTTATTTCTAAAATAGGTAAATAAAAAATAGAAGAAAAGTTTAACCATGTAGAATTCCATCCAAATTGTGGTTGTAAATTTGAGAGTCCAAATATAATTTTTTCAGAAACTAAATTAATTATAAACGGAAGGTGATAATAACCATAATCCTCATTTGGTTTATACTTCAAGGTCATTATAAAAATAAGAATAAACGAAATTAAAATAAATTTATAATCTGATATGAATCTTTTAAAAATTTTTTTTTCGGTCTTAAAAATAAAAAATAAGACTAGTAGTATAAAAATAAAGGAGTTAAAAGTTTCATTTAATGGAACAATTAGATGAAATACAAAAGATAAAAAAACTAAAAAAATTATTCCAAGTAATCCTACTTCATAAATTTCTAGACTATCATAATCCAATTTAAATATGTTTGTTGATATTATAGATCCAGTAATTAATATTAAAAATATAAAAAGAATGAGAGATAATAAAATTTCAATCATTAATTAACGTTATTACCTAAATTATAAATGAAAAATTAAATTTTTCATTATGCTTTAATTATTTTACGGACAATTTTTTTATAGTATAATATTTAAATATAAACTAAAATAAATATTATTTTAAAGAACCTTTTAAAAATCCAATGAAAAAAAAAACTGCTTTAATAACAGGTATTTCAGGCCAAGATGGGGCTTACCTAGCTGAATTTCTTTTAAAAAAAAAATATAAAATCGTTGGCACTGATAGACGGTCGGCCAGAATGAATAATTGGCGTCTAGAAAGATTGGGTATTGAAAAAAAAATTATTTTTGAGGAGATGGAACTGGGAGAAACTTTTGAAATTGAAAGAGTTTTTAGAAAGTACAAATTTGATGAAGTTTATAATCTTGCTGCACAGTCTTTTGTTGGAAGCTCTTTTGGAAGTCCGTTAAATACTTCAAATATTACTGGTCTTGGAGTTTTAAGAATTTTAGAAACCATACGAAATATCAACCCAAAGATAAAATTTTATCAAGCTTCATCTTCTGAAATGTTTGGTGATGTATTGGAAAAAACTCAAACAGAAAAAACACCTTTTAATCCTCAAAGTCCTTATGCTATTTCAAAATTATTTGGTCACTATATGTCTGTGAATTATAGAAATTCATATAATATTTTTACTGTATCTGGTATTCTATTTAATCACGAGTCCCCACTGAGAGGTGAAGAGTTTGTAACTAGAAAAATAGTAAAAGGATTAATTAAAATATTAAATAATGATCTCAATTTTTTAGAACTAGGAAACCTAGAAGCTAAAAGAGATTGGGGTTATGCAAAGGAATATGTAGAGGCTATGTGGAAAATGATACAGCAAAAAAAACCTAAGGACTACATTATTTGCACTGGCAAAACCTATTCAATAAAAGAATTTATTAACTATTGTATAGATCACCTTAAAATGAATACTAAGTGGATAGGAAAAGGTTTGAATACAAAACTTATAAATTTAGAGACAAATAAAGTTATAATTAAGATTAATCCAAAATATTTTCGACCCTCTGAAGTAAATTATTTAAAAGGTAGTTTTAAGAAAGCTAAAAGAAATTTAAATTGGATACCAAAAACTTCCTTAAAAGAATTGGTTAAAATAATGCTTAATGAAGAATTAAAATATTATAATAAAAAAAATTAATTTTTTTAATAATTACTTAATTTATTAATTTACTAATTGATCCATCTTTAATTTCATATTTATTATCACAAAAAGATAAATTAGATTTATTATGTGAAACAATTACTATTGTTTTACCACCTTTTTCATTGATAATATTCTGATAAATTGCTTTCTCCGTACTCTCATCTATGGCATTTGTAGCTTCATCTAAAACAAGTATTTCTCTAGAGTCATAAAATGCTCTAGCTATTACTAGCCTTTGTTTTTGGCCTGACGAAATTTTTCTTCCATGTGTACCAACCATGTAATTTAATTGACCAGGAAGATCTTTAATAAATCTATCAGCACATGCAAGTTGAATTGCTTTTTTCAACTTTTTATCATCAATATTCTGATTTGAAGTTAAAGATATATTATTTTTTATTGTATCCTCAATTAAAAAAGTATCTTGGGATAAAAATGTGATTATATTTTGGAATTTTCTTTTATCCATATCGCTCAATACTTCATTGTCATCTATATAAATTTTTCCTTTAGAAGGTTTAAATAAAAAAGTTATTAGATTTAAAAGAGTGCTTTTGCCTGATCCACTTTGACCATATATTCCAGTAACCTTACCACGCTCTAGAACAAAGTTTTCATTTGTAAAAAAATTTTTTTTATTATTATAAGTAAAGTCAATATTTTCTAATTTTAACGATTTTTTAAAATTAAAATTTTCATGATTTGTTGTTTTTAAAACTCTTTTATCTTCTAGTGACAGAGCTTCATTAATAATCTTTACAGAATTTTCAGAATATCTTATTCTTTGTTTTTGAACTAAAATTCTACTTAATGATGGAAGTGCTCTATATGCAATTACAAAATAAAATGTGATTTTTGATATAATTTCATCATTAGATATACCTGAGTCATATAAATAAATTAGTGTTATTAATAGAACAATCAAGCCCATTAATTCCAGTAGTGCTCTTGGAATGATGCTTATCGTTTGCGTTTTGGCATCTAATAAACTTTGATTTTTATTTAAAAGATAAAAGTTATTTATTAGTTGATCAATACTTTTTAAAAAATATATATCTCTAACACCTATAAAAATTCTTTGGCTTACAGTTACCATTTTTTCGGCAATTTCAACCCTTAGCTTTCCCCAAATTTTTATCCTTTTTTTTAAAAAACTTAAAATTAAAAAAGTAATAAAGATTATAGGGATTATAGCTAAAAAGATAATACTATGACCTGTAAATATAATTAAAACAAAGATTGCAATCAAAAGCATACACTCACTTAATAATATCATCAACGCATCAAGAAATTCTGTTGAAAAAACTGATGTTTCAGAGCTCATTGTTGCAGAGAGTTTTCCTTGGCTGTTGTTAATAAAATATAAATAATCTTGATTAAAAAATTTTTTAAGAATTTTTGTTGAAACTTCTGCTCTTATCTCGCTGTTATAACCAAATATATATCTATAAATAATTATAGAAAACACATTCTTTATGAGAAATATCGAAAAAAAAATAATACAAAATATTGGTAAGATAATATTTTCTTTTTTTTCAATTAAATTGATAAAATTATCTAAAATTGGTAAATCAGATAACTTTTCTGGAGAAAAAATAGCAGTTATAAACGGAATTACTGAAGCTATTCCAATTATTTCTAATAAAGATAATAATAAAAACAAAAAAATAATAAAAAAAAATTTCTTTTGATTTTTTTTTGATAATATTGTCCAAGCAGATAAATATAGATTCACAGTTATTTAATTATTAAGATCCTTTTTAGTAAATCTTATAAATTCGTCATTTTTTTTATTTAAATAAATATTTTCTATCCAATTATATGTCTTTTTTATACCTTCATCTAAAGAATATTTATAATCCCAATTAAGTGTCTTTTTTATTAGATCGTTATTACTTGATCTTCCTCTTACACCTTGAGGTTTATCAAGTTGATAATTTTTTTTAAACTCTCTTCCAGATATTTTTTCAGCAATAGATAAAAGTTCATTTATAGTAACTTTCTCATCACTTCCAATATTAATTGGATGAGAATAATCCGAAAAAAAAAGTTTTAATACAGCATCGACACAATCATCTATAAATAAAAAACTTCTTGTTTGGGTTCCATCACCCCAAACATCAATAATATCTTTATTATTTATTTTTGCTTCTATAACTTTTCTACATATAGCTGCGGGTGCTTTTTCTCTTCCTCCATCAAAGGTCCCCAAAGGACCATAAATATTATGAAACCTTGCCACTCTAGTTTCTAATCCGTAATCTTCTGTAAAATGTCTACACATTCTTTCACTGAACAATTTTTCCCAACCATAACCATCTTCAGGCATAGCTGGATACGCGTCATCCTCTTTTAAACCATCAATATTTGGATCATTTTGTAAATCTTTATTATACGCACAGGCACTAGATGAAAAAAAATATCTTTTAACGTTGTTTTTTTGGCATGCCTTTAAAAGATTAGTATTTATCAAAACTGACAACATACAATCAGCTTTATTATTTTCAATAAATCCTATTCCACCCATATTACATGCTAAATTAATTACGTAATCCATTCCCTCAGACATCTTTAGACAATTTTTATACTCTTGCATATCTAGAGAATGATTTTCTATTTTATCAAATTTCTGAAACCAAAAATCGAGTGGTTTTAAATCAACTGCTCTGACCAAATTTCCTTCATTCAAAAGTCTTTTAATAAAATGACCTCCAATAAAACCTCCTGCACCGACGACTAAGAATTTATTCATATACTAACTTGTGAATTATAATTGAAAAAGTAAATGTAATATATTCTCCTTCTTTTTAAATGCAAACAAAAGGTATAAAATTTTGGACAAAAAAGAGTAATATTCTTATAGAAATTGTAAAATTTTATTATAAATGTTGTTATATAAATGATTGATAAAACAGCCGTTTTTTGTATCCCAGTAAAAAATGAGTCATCAAATATTAAAAGTCTATTTAAAACTTTAGAAAAAATAACAAAATCATTTAAGGATTATTTTATAATTTTTGTAGAATCAGACTCATCTGATAACTCAAATATTTTAATAAAAAATTTTTTACAAAATAAAAAAGGTATTTTGCTTAACAAGAGCCTAAAAAATATCAGTAATAGAGTTGCTAGATTAGCAATAAGCAGGAATGAATATTTAAAATATATTAAGAATAATGTTAGATTATTAAATTTTGACTTTATGATTGTACTAGATTGTGGGGGGGTTAATAATAATTTAAATTCAGATAAATTAGAAAAAGCTATTTCACAAAATCAGGAATTTATAGGTATTTTTCCAACACAGAGAATATTCTATTATGATATTTGGACATTAAGAATTAAAGATTTGATTAATTATGATTGTTTTCAAGAGTTATTTAAAATTTATAAATATGAAAAAAAAAATATTAAAAAAAAATTTTATGAATTAATAGGTAAATTTATGTTAATTAATTATTTTATAAAATCTAAAAAAATTAAAGTAATTTCTGCTTATGGTGGAATGGCAATATATAAATTAAATAAAGTTATTGAGTTTACATATGACAGCAATGATGGGAAAAATTGTGAACACGTTGAATTTAATAAAAAAATATCAAATAAATATGGAGATTGTTTAATTATAGATAAAAATTTGACTAATTCTTATGGGTTAAATATTCATACTATAAATATTATTCTTTGTAGTATTTCAAATTTTTTTGCAAAAAGATTTATTAAAAAAATAATATGCAATTTTTGATATATAATCTTCTCTCTTTTTTAATACTTTTTTTTTTATTTTTTTTTAAAGATAAAATTTGTACAAAATTAAAACTTATTGATTATCCAAATGACGAAAGTGTTCATAAAGAAAAGGCTTTATTATTTGGAGGTATCTTTTTAATTTCAAGTTTATGTTTAAATGTAATTATTTTAATTTTAACTGACAAATTTCACAGTAATTTTTTTAATTTTTTTTTAGTTTTTTCATTTTTCTTAATTGCTCTCATAGATGATATAAAAAATCTTAATCCAAACTTAAGAATGATTTTAAGTATAATTATTTGCTTAATAGGAGTTAGCATAGACTCAGAGCTAAAAATAGATAGTCTATATTTTTTTTACAATAATAGTATTTACCTTAATAACAATTTTTTTTTTAATTTCATTTTTTCAATTCTTTGTATTTTATTGTTTTTAAACGCATTTAATTTTATTGATGGAATTAACGGTTTAGCGTCAACTGTAGGGTTAAGTTTTTTTTTATATCTGATAATGAAAAACCCTTTAATTTTCAGCTTTTATTACTTATTTATAATTTCTATTATATTTTTTTTATTTTTAAATATTAAATATAAAGTTTTTTTAGGTGACTCTGGAAATTATCTTATCTCAATTAGTATTGCTGTAATCCTATTGAAAGAAAATTCTTATCAACCTTCTCTGTATTATGCTGAAGAAATATTTCTTTTACTTCTTATACCTGGATTAGATATGCTTAGACTTTTTATAGTAAGAATTATGAATAAAAGTAATCCTTTTAAAGGGGATCAGAACCATCTTCATCATAGGTTATTTAACAAATTAGGTAATTTAAAAACTATTTTGATTTATTTATTTATAATAAATTTGCCAGTTTATATATTTTTCATCAGCCAAAATTTTTTATATTCTCTTATTTTTATTTCAGTTATATTTTATTTTATTTTGTTAAAATATACGTCTTAATTATAATATAAGGTAACAAAATAAATGAGATAAGATTTCTTATGTATCTAAGACTATAAAATGGAATATTTTTATATCCAATGCTTTGATATGTAAGAAGTCTATTTATTTTAGAGTCCTGACCATCCCAAGATCTAAAAAAACCAATCCTAAAAAAAACAGTTTGAAGAAATGTGATTTTAGAAAAACTGACCCACAATCCATAATCACAGGAATTGTTATACTTATAATCAAATCCACCGACCTTTTTATATAAGCTTTTTCTAAAAGAAACACTTTCCTGTTGTACAAATCCCCATAATGCGTGATGTGAATAACCTCTCCTTAAAATAAATCTAGGATATATATATGGAATACCTGAGAATCTAAAATTTTTTTTTATATAACCGTTGATACCAGATATCCATTGAACTTTAGAATTTTTTTTAAAAAAATTTGAGACATTTAAAACAGCGTTTTTATCAAGTATATCATCAGAATTAATCCAGATTATAATTTCACCTTTAGCTATTTGTATCCCTTTGTTAATTGCATGATACATGCTTTCATCTTTTTCTGATATAAACGTATCAATTTTATCAATATATTTATTTATTATTTCACTAGATCTGTCTGTAGATTTACCATCAATTAAAATATACTCGTAATTTTCTGAGGTTTGATTTGTAACTGATTGAATTGTTTTTTCTAAAAACTTCTCACCATTTAAATTAGGTGTTATTATACTTACATAAGGTTCACTAATATTTTTTTTCATTATTGATATTGTAATATAGATTTAAAGAATACAAAAACCAGAGCATTGTGGCATATGAAGTCGTAAATAAACTTCCATGTGGTTTTAAAGGAAATATATAAGTTATAAACAATGCAAAAAATATTTTTGAGTAAATATTTAAATTATCTTTATTATTAAAATATTTTAATACAGGATAAATTATAACTATAATGAATATAAGAAATCCAAATAATCCTGTATCGGACAATAGCTCAACATAAATGTTGTGTGGATGGCTTGAGCATAAATATTGCTTACTTTTTGGGTTCAAAGGGCATTCTACTCTAAAAGATTTAAAACCTGATCCTAGAAATTTATTTTGCTTAAATATTTCAAAAGCTGATAAATAATGAAGAATCCATTGATTCTTCAAAGAAGCTTTGCTTATTTTATCAACCATATTATGCTTTTCATCCTCCTCAGGCTGTAATTCATTTTCTGTATTAATTTGATTAATTGCACCTAAAGAATATTTATTTCCAACAATGTTATATTTATTGCTAATAGTAAATAGTATTATAATGACAAGAAGTGAAAGGGAAAAAATTTTTCTATTTTTTTGGTCTAAAAGTATCATTAAAAAAGTAAAAATTAATGAACAAAAAAATGCATTTCTTTCACCTGTTAAATATATTGAATAACTAATAATTATTGTAAAAATAAAATAAAAAGATTTATTAACTTTGTGATGCTTTATAAATAATCCAAACGATAAAAATCCAAAATACAAAAGGAAAAAACCAACAATCCATTCATCACCAAATGGTCCTGATAATCTGTTGTACCTAGCTCCATCATTGTTTCCAAAAAAATCTTCTCCAGTAAAATGCTCAAAAAGAATATCAGCAACTAAAAATATAGTAATAAAAATAAATATTTTAGATACGATCTTTAACGAATTTTCATTTATCATAGAAAAAATTAAGATGATCCCACTTATAAAAAAGAAATATCTTAAATAAGCGATAGATTTATAAAGTGTATGTGATTTATCAATCGATAAAATTGAATTAATTATAAAAAAAGATAATATAAAAGAAAATAAACAAAATAATTTTTTTTGTATTTTTATTTTCGAATAATTTAATAAACAAAATAAACTTACAGTTATTATAGATATATTTAAAAATAAACTTCCTATGATGTAAAATACTGGAAATGATATTAGGATTATAATTAAGTAATTTTGCCTATTTAATAAATCTTTATTAAACATTAATTAATTGATTCTTTATTTCTTTAATTTTATACGTTGTTTGTTTTTTTAAATCATATATCTCAAAATTTTCAATTTTTTCAATAAGACTTGAAATCTGATTTCCTTTATAATTGTTTTCTTTTAGTTCTCTGAAGGTAAAGTTAGTATAATCTTTTAATTCTTCAATTTTCAAATTCGTCAAAGATTCTTTTTTATTTTTATTAACAAAAAAAGCATTATTACAAGCTGAATTAGCGCCTACAAACATAAACTCTTTAGAATCCATTAATTCAATCATTGCGGTTAATGATGCCCCATAGAAAATTTTGTTAAATTTATTTCTATCAAAATTATCATTTTGAGGTATTGATAATGATAAATTTGGTCCAAAAAGTGGATTATATTCTGCTACCACTATGTCTGCAAGATTTAACTCAATATTTTTTAAAACCCAAAAATCATTTCCATCAATATCAATCGATAATAAATTGTAACCTTTTTCAAATCCATAACTATTAATCACAGATGAGACATTAGAGGGTGTTATTGTTTTTTGACAAAAATAAAGATCATTTTTCCAAAAAAAATCTCGTTTTTGTACAAACTTTAGATCATTAATTTTGTCAATAAGTAAGCCACTGCATATTCTATTTTCACATAAAAATCTTGTATTAGCCTCCTCATAATCACCAGTGCCAATCTCAATAAATCGAATTTTAGAATTTAATTTTAGTTTATATATCAAATAATCTATTATCCCATCTTCACCAAATTGAGAAAATACTTTTAATTCAGCTTCTCGAATATTTGTAATTTGATCATAATTTTTTTTTGCAAGCTCTATTTGAATTTGCCCTAATTGTCTTTTATTGAAATTTAAAAAGTTTTTAATCTTATATTTTAAATAATCTATCATTTTTAAATTCTATATTTATTAATAATATCTTTTAGAGTTTTAATAAAATAGATTTGTTTTTTATAATTCAAATCTGGATACATTGGAATGGATATTGCTTCTTTAAAATAAATCTCAGAGTTTATAAGTTTTGGTGTTTTAGTATTTTTTTTAATAATACTAAATTTACTGAGGGGAATATAATGACAATTAACATTTATACTTTTTTCTTTTAGAATATTTATTAATTTAAATTTATCTATTTTCAAGTTTTTAAAATTTATTTTAATAATAAATAAATGTAGAGCTGAAATTTTTAAAATTTTTTTATCTGGAAGTGTTATTTCAGGTAAATTAAGTTTATCAAAATATAAATTCGCAATTTTTCTTTTTAATTTAATAAATCGATTTAATTTTTTAATTTGTGAAATTCCTAATGATGAGTTTATTTCATTAATTCTAAAATTATAACCAAGAGTAGAAATATCATATTTGGTAGGAAATTTTTTAATATCTATTTGTGAAAAATCATGCCCATTTTCTCTTATTAATAAAAGTTTTTTATATAATTGCACATCATTAGTAGTTACTGCCCCTCCCTCTGCTGTTGTAATGTTTTTAACAGGATGAAAACTAAAAACTGTTAAATCTGAAAATTTACAAGAACCAATCTTAGTGCCATTATAAGACGAACCAAACGCATGGGATGCATCCTCTATAATTTTAAAATTATAAATTTTTGATAAATTTTTAATTTTCTTAAGATCACAAGGTAAACCTGATAAATGAACAATTATTATAGCTTTGGGTAATTTGTTTTTTTTCTTTGCACTTAATAGCTCTTTCTTTAAACTTTGGATGCAGAGATTGTTAGTTGTATCAATATCTATTAACTTTATTTTTGCACCTAAATGCAAAGCACAATTAATACTTGCGATATATGTAATATTACTTGTCCATACATAGTCATTTTTATTAATTCCTAATGATTTACAGGCCATTAATAATGAGGCGCTTGCATTAATTGTTGCACAAACATATTTAGATTTACAGAAATCTTTAATTTTTTTTTCAAAATTAAGAGTAACATTACCCTTTGTTAAATACTTTGATTTCAGAGTTTTTATGACAGCCTGGATGTCTTTTTTATCTATAGATTGTGTAGAGTAGTTAAAAATTTTCATTTAATTTTAAAATTTTCTTTAACTTATGGGTGCTCCCCCAAAAATTTTGAGCTTCATTTGTTGAATTTTTGTAATATCCAAAATTAACCTTCATTTTATATTTCTTTTTTTTTAGCCATTTCCTTACAAGATTCTTTAAACTAACTGGTCTTCCAGAACAAATATTAATTACGTCACTTTTATTTGATTTTATTAAAATATTTATAATAATTTTTATTACATTATTAATATTTAAATAATCTCTAGTCTGGTCTCCCTGAGACATATTAAAAATTTCTTTTTTTTCTTTTATAGATCTGTTTATTTGGCCATATAATGTTCTTGGATTTTGACCTTCACCATAAACATAAAATAGTCTTCCCCATAAAACCATTGGCTCTTTATATTTAAAAATTTTAAAAATTTCCTTTTGTAATTTGTCTTTTGACTTGGAATAATTATTGCATGGATTAGTTCGAAAATTTTCTTTAAGTTCTCCACTTCGTTTACCATATTCAAAACATGTGCCCATTATAAATATTTTTTTTATAGAAGTATTTAAAAATTTTTTTAAAAAAATAATATTTTTATCAAGTATCTTCTTATGAATTTTACTATTATAATCATCTAATTTATCCCATGCTAAGTGTATTAAATATTCAGGTGCTCCTATATTATGATAGAAATATTTTTTAGTTTTTTTATTCAAATCAAATTTAATATTTTGAACTCTTGGATGATTAAATCTCTTATTTCTATATAGGTTGATAATTTTATAATTTTTATTTTTAACTAAAATTTCTAATAATTTTTTACCTATAAAGCCACTACCACCCGTTACTGCTATTTTCATAAAAAATATTAACTAAAAATTAATTCTTTCTTCTTCAACTACTAAAGGTAAATTTCTTGTATGAGTCAAAATCAAAATTACATATTCACCTAGAATTCCAAGCAGAAGTATTTGGAATGATGCAATACCAAAAATCCCTATTATAAGAGGTGCTAAACCTAAAGAAAATTTTGACCAAAATATTATTTTAAGAATAAAATATGTAAATGCAATCAATAAACATACTATACTAAAAAAAAAACCGAACATTATCATAGCTCTAATTGGAAATTTTGAATGTTTGATTATTCCTAGAATTGCAATATCATAAAGACTAAAGAAATTATTTTTAGTTTTTCCAAATTTTCTAGTAGGTTGATGGAATTCAATAGTATCAATACTGTCTGTGAATTCCGATACTAAACCTCTAAAATATGGATATGGGTCTTTAATTTTTTTTAAATTTGATATTACCTCTTTATCATAAATTCCAGATCCAGTAGTATTTTTAGTAAGTTTTGTCTCAGAAATTTTAGAAATAAACCCATAAAAGGAATTTCTGATAGTTTTCATAATAAAATTTTCTGAGGATGATTTTCTTTTTAACATAACTACATTGCTTCCATTTTCCCATTTTGAAATTAAATCAGGTATTAGCTCTAAAGGATCTTGAAAGTCAGCACTTATCAAAATGGTTGCGTCACCATTTGACTCCATTATTGCATGATATGGAGATCTAATATGTCCATAATTTTTATTATTAAATATTAGCTTTAAATTTTTGTCCTCTAATGCTAGTGATCTTAATATTTCTCTTGTTTTGTCTGTAGATTTATTATCAATGACTATATGCTCATAACTATAATTGAGTTTAAAAAGGATTTCTTTTACCTTTCTACAAAGAATCGCAATATTTTGCTCTTCATTAAAACAAGGAGTTACAATACTAATTAGTTTTTGCATGATTAATTTTTTTAATAGTAGTTATAATTGCACTTAAACTACTTTGTTTTTTTTTAAAATTAAAGACTCTTTTATACCTTGCCACAGATGGTACATAAAAATTGATTTTTTTTTTTATTCTATTTTTTTTTATTAAATTTGTACCAAATTTTAAGCTCAAAATTTTTGCTAATTTACTTAATTCTATTTTATCATCAGATCCAACATTGAATACTCTAAATTTGATATTCTTTTTAAATAATATCTTTATCAGCCATTCACTCAATTGATCGCTATACATGTACGATCGGTAAACTTCATGATTTGCCTTAAAAATAATTCTTTTTTTTTTCAATATAGAATTGATAAATTCTACAATGGCAAATCTTTTATCTTTGAGAAATTCTCCTGTAAATGTAAAACATCTTGCAATTCTAACATCTAAATTTTTTATTTTACAATTTAAAAAAATCTTTTCACATTCAATTTTAGAAAAAGCATAATCTTCTTTTTTGGAGTCAGAGAATCTTATTCTTTTGTTTTTTAATAAATAATTTTCATTTATAAGTTTTTTTTTATTCATTTCACCATAAACTGCTCCAGAACTTACATATAATAAATTTATTCTTTCTTTAGATTTAGTCTTTTCTAAAATTTTTAGAAAATTTTTAGCAGCAACTATATCTTTACGAGAGTTTTTAAGCTTTGCTAAATAAATAATATATTTAATTTTTGGTAAATTATTAATTGTTAATAAATTAACCTGTATATTTTTTATAGTAATTTTTTTGATAGTTTTTTTTTTTCTTGATAGTAAATAAATTTTTTTAAATTTTTTTTTAATTTTACTTTCATATAAATATTTGATTAAAGACTTTCCAAAAAAACCTGTTCCTCCTACAATTAAAAGATTGGTCATTTACATTTTTCTTATAGATGACAACTGTTTTTTACTTAAATTTGGATACATTTCATCTAGTTTCTTACCAAACAATAATTTTGGTATAATTTTTTCGTTTGGATGAACTTTTATTTCAACAATAGTTGTTTTATTATTTTTCATAATTTTACTTAATTTTCTTTCAATCATGAGATCATTATTGATAATTTCATAATCTAAACCATAAGCTTTTGCTATAAATTTAAAATTTGGATTAGTGACACCAGTATTATAGTTTGATGCTTCATATCTACTTTTTAAGTATGAGTCTTGGAATTGTTTAATTATTCCAAAACCTGAATTATTTAAAATAAATATTTTTAAGTTCAGTTTATAGTTTTTAATTGTTTGAAGCTCTTGAATATTTAGCTGAATGCTTGCATCACCATTAATTGAAAATACTTTTGATTTTTTTTTTGCAAAACAAGCACCTATAGATGCTGGTAAAGCAAATCCCATAGGTGAATTTCCAAATGATGAAATAAATTTATTATTTTCTTTTAATTCTATAGCTTGTATAGCCCAAGTTAAATGAGCTCCAGTATCTCCTACAAGTATATCATTTTTTTTTATCCTTTTTGAGAATTTTTGAAAAAGTAAATATGGATTTACATACTTTTTTGATTTAATCTTTTTTTTTTCCAAAATTTTCATAACCAAATTTTAAATTAGTTATTTCTTTGTTCCATTCTTCAATTTCTAGTTTTTTAGTTTTAAAAAAAATATTAAATTTTTTTAAAAAAATTTTCAAGTCGCACTGAATTTTATAATCTATTTTAAGTCCCTTAGTTTTATAAAGTTCATTTTTATCAATATCCACAGATATAATTTTTGCATTTGGTGCAAATTCCTTCCTTCTTCCTCCTAATACACGAGTATCAAGTCTACAGCCAAGATTTAAGATTAAATCTGACTTTTGAAGCATTATATTTGAAACTCTAGACCCATAAACTCCAATAGTTCCTTTGAAATGTCTTAATTTTTTATCACTAATGCCATATCCTGCCCATGATGATACAACTGGAATATTTACATTATTTAAAAAGGATAACAGTTCATTTTTTGTTTGAGAACTTTCTATTCCTCCTCCAATGATAATTAGTGGTTTTTTTGAGGATAATATTTTATTTTTAACTCTTTTAAGAACATTAGCATTAATTTTTTTTGGTTTAATAATCAATGGAATTTTAAATTTTTTTTTATCATTAATTAACTGACTCTGAAAATTCATGGGTATATCTAAAAGAACTGGACCTGGTCTACCTTTGGTTGCTGTCTCATAAGCAAAGTTTAATGTTTCAATAATCTCCTGTGGATTTTTCAATCTATATGAAAACTTTGTAATTGGTTTAGAGATTGAAACAATATCAGTCTCTTGGAAACCACGTTGTCTTACTGGATAATTTTTTTTTGATATTAAAAAATCATTTGAATTTACTTGGCCACAAATATGTATTGTTGGAATTGAGTCAAACCAAGAGGAAGCTATTCCTGTAATTAAATTTTGAGCACCTGGACCTGATGTAACCATTGTTACACCTGGTTTTTTTTTTATCCTTGCGTATCCATCAGCCATCATTGCTGCACCTTGCTCATGAATAGAGCAAACATATTTTATTCTTTTAAATTTTTTAAAAGTATCAATCATAAATGCTATTGAGCCACCATTTACTAAGAATACTCGATCTATACCCTTTGACTCAAAAAATTTTATAACATATTCAGATAACTTCATTTTTTTTTAAAAAATTCTTTTATTTTTTCAGAACTAAAATCTAAATGTTTTTTTGATAGACCTGGAAATAAACCAATCCAAAACGTATTTTTCATAACTATTTCTGATTTTTCTAAAGTCGATGCAATTTTATAATTTACATTTTTCATATATGGCTGTTTTACGACATTGCCTGCAAATAGTAGTCTTGTTCCAATATTATAATCATTTAAAAACTGCATTAATTCTGCTCTATCAAACTTGTTTTCTTCACGGATAGTAAGCGGGAAGCCGAACCATGAAGGATCAGAATGTTTTTCTTTTTCTGGTAAAATTAAATATTCATCCAATTCTTTTAGAGTTTCATATAAATAAGCAAAGTTTTCTTTTCTTTTTAAAATAAAACCTTCAAGTCTATCTATTTGAGCTAAGCCACAGGCTGCTTGCATATCAGTAATTTTTAAATTAAAGCCTAAGTGAGAGTATGTATATTTATGATCATACCCTTTTGGCAAATCTCCTAATTTCCATTGAAACCTTTTTCCACATGTATTATCAAAACCTGGTTCACAATAGCAATCACGCCCCCAATCACGAAATGACTCTGCAATCCTCTTCAGTCGAATACTGTTAGTAAAAACTGCACCTCCTTCACCCATAGTTATATGATGCGCAGGATAAAAGCTTAGGCTACCAAGATCACCAAAAGTTCCCAAAAATTGACCTTTATATGTAGACCCTAAAGCATCACAAGTATCTTCTATAAGCCATAAATTATATTTCTTACAAATCTCTAAAATCCTGTCCACATTAAATGGATTTCCAAAAGTATGAGCTATCATAATACACTTTGTTTTCTTTGTTATAGCATTTTCTATTAAATTTTCGTCAATGTTATAAGTGGGAATTTTTATATCTACAAAAACAGGAACTGCTCCAAATTGTATACTAGGATTTATTGTTGTAGGAAATCCTGCTGCTACTGTTATTATTTCATCTCCCTTATTAATTGCTTTTTCACCAAGCTTAGGGGATGTTAAGGTGTTGAAGGCAACTAAGTTTGCAGATGATCCAGAATTTGTAGTTATTAAATTTTTAACTTTCAAAAAATTAGCTAGTTTTTTTTGAAATGCTTCATTAAATCTTCCTGTTGTTAACCAACCATCTAGAGAAGCCTCAACCATATTTTTTGCCTCACTAGCACCTATTACTTTTCCTGTAATTGGGACAGATTTATAATTTACCTCTTTTTTATTATTATCAATAAAAATTTCTGTTAATTCTAGAATTTTTTTTAAAATTTCTTCGTTATTTTTCATAAAATTATAATGTTAATAATATATTATAATATACTAAGTTAGATATTAACAAAGTCAAATTGTAACAAAATAAAAAAAAATATAAATTTACAAAATTACATCTAAGATCTTTTATTTTGTAAAAAATTATTATTAAGAAGAAAATCATAGGATCAAAATATTCTTGAAATATTATATTTGCATTAGAAAATATTAGAAAAAAAACAAGAAAAAATAATTTTAATTCAAAGGTTTTAGAACCAAAGAGAAAAATAAGAATTAATCCAAAATACGATAAAATTAAAAAACATATTTTCTTAAGAAAAAAACTATCGAACAAATAATTCAAATGAAATACTAATTTATATATTATTCCACCACCTAATTTAAATTTGTAATAGATATCATCGGGTTGAATTTTATTAAAAAAAAATATGCAAAATAATATGAAAGAAATTATTAAAAAAATATAATTTTTTTTAAAAAATTTTTTTAGAATTGATTTTTGTTCAAAAATTAAAAAAGGGAAAAGATAAAAAAAACTTACAGAAAATATAATCAATAAATTAATAAACTGAAAAGATATTTTTCTATCAGTTGCAGCATAAGGAGGTATTAATCCCTTCCATTCATAAAAAAAATATACGGATGGAAATAAAGACACCAAAAAAACTAAAGATATGACAAAATTTTTATAGCTAAGTATCTCTTTAAAATTAATCAAACTAAAAAAAATAATAATACATATAAAAGCATAACTTTGTCTTGAATAAAATGCTAAGCTAGAAAAAATAATACAAAAAAAAATATTTAAATGAGTTTTTTTCTTTGTCCAAAAAAATATACTCAATAACATAAATAGATATCCAATATTTTCCTCCAACATCCAGAAAGTAGATGTTCTAAAATAAGGGCTCAAAAGTGGAAGAGAGGAAATTCCAAAAAGGACAGAATTTTCTATTTTTAGGTTATAAATCTGATTTATATTTATTAACGATCTATAAAAAACTAAAATAGATAATAGTGATATAAATAAATTGAATAATCCAATTTTAAAAAAATCAAAAATATTAAGAGT
>MDSV01230311.1_pt1 | contig 20456 bp, 18 predicted proteins | sample 810851 | NCBI WGS metagenome assembly MDSV01 (sample SAMN05326640, study PRJNA326480) | marine metagenome | isolation source: seawater | place: Atlantic Ocean: North East | collected 2012 | reverse complement strand
ATTTAAGAAATCTAAATTAAACAGAACTTTTGTATCTGTAATCCCCAATTAAAAGTATTTAAATAACCTAAGTTATTTATATTATAGCTAAGATGAAATTTTTAGATCAAGCAAAAATTTATATAAAAGCTGGAAACGGAGGTTCAGGATCAGCTAGTTTCCGCAGAGAGAAATTTATTGAATATGGTGGCCCAGATGGAGGAGATGGTGGAAACGGAGGTTCAATAATTGTTCAGTCCGATAGAAATTTAAATACTCTCATCGACTTCAGATATGCTCAACATTTTAAAGCTCAACATGGAAAGTCTGGCAGTAAAAAAAATAAAACTGGAGCAAATGGTCAAAACCTGACATTAAGAGTTCCATTAGGTACTCAAATTTATGAAGAGGATAATAATACTTTAATTTATGATTTTACAAAAAATAATGAAAGGTATCTTGTTGCATCTGGGGGAAAAGGGGGGTTAGGTAATGTTAGATTTAAAAGTTCCACAAACAGAGCTCCTAGAAAAAAAACAAACGGAAAACCTGGTGAGGAGTTTTGGATATGGTTACAGCTGAAGGTTATCGCTGACGTTGGAATTATTGGTAAACCAAATGCTGGTAAGTCAAGTTTACTCGCTGCTTTAACACGAGCAAAACCAAAAATAGCTAATTATCCTTTTACAACAATTAATCCCAATTTAGGTGTTGCTAGCTACGACGGTAAAGAGTTAACCTTAGCAGATATTCCAGGTCTAGTAGAGGGAGCGCACAAAGGGGTTGGACTAGGAGATAAATTTTTACGTCATATCGAAAGGTGTAAAGTGCTGTTACATTTAATTGATTTAAGTGAGAAAGATTTGTTAAAAACTTACAAAAAGATTAAGATGGAATTATCTTCATATGATAAAAAATTAAATTCTAAAAGAGAAATTATATTTTTTAATAAAGCTGATTTATTAGATAAACAAGAAATTAAAGAAAAATTGATAGATTTTAAAACAAAAATTAAATCCAAATGCGATTATATCTCAATTTTTTCCAAAAAAGATATTGAAAAAGTAAAAAAAGTTTTAATTAAATATGTTAGTTGATAATTCAAAAAAAATTGTTATCAAATTAGGTTCATCAACAGTAGTTGATAATAAAGGAGCTTTTAAAAAAAAATGGGTAGCTTCTTTAATTAAAGATATAAAACGATATGGCAAAGGTAAAAATTTTGTTATTGTCTCATCAGGAGCTATAGCTTTAGGGCAAAAATATCTTAGAATAAAAAGAAAAAAGATTAAATTGGAGATGAGTCAGGCTATAGCAGCAATAGGCCAAATTCATTTAGCTGGTGAATTTCAAAAACTTTTTGATAAATATAAAATTAAATCTGGTCAAATCTTAATTAGTCCTGACGACACAGAGCAAAGAAGAAGAGCTTTAAATATTAGGAGCACATTTGATAATTTATTTAAATTAAAAGCTATTCCTGTTGTAAATGAAAATGATACAACTGCTACTGCGGAAATAAAGTATGGCGATAATGATAGGCTGGCAGCTAGAGTGGCTCAAATTATTAATGCAGATACACTTATAATATTTACAGATGTTGATGGATTATATGATAAATCAAAAAAAATAGTTAAATCAATAAATAGAATAGATGAAAAAATAATTTCTTTAGTAGATAATAGTAAAAACTTATACGGCTCAGGAGGAATCTCTACAAAAATTGATGCAGCAAAAATTTGTATGAACTCTGGTTGTCATATGTTCATCGCAAATGGAAAGAAAGAAAATCCAATTAAAAGGTTGTTGGAATACAAAATTTTTAGCCATTTTATTCCTAAGATATCTAGTTTAGATGCAAGAAAAAAATGGATTATAAGTTCTTTAAATTCCTCTGGTATCATTTTTGTAGATAAAGGTGCCGCCAGAGCTCTAGAAAACGGCAAAAGTTTATTGGCTGCAGGTGTAACAAAAATTGAAGGTTCATTTGATAAAGGACAAAATGTATTAGTTATCGATTCAAGTAATAATCATTTAGCACGAGGATTAGCGTCTTTTAATTCTGAAGAAATTGAAAAAATAAAGGGAAAACAAAGTAAAGAGATAGAAAAAATATTAGGATATTTTTGTAAATCTGAAATTATTCATAAAGATAATATGGTAAAACTATAAATGGGATATTTAAAAAAAATTGGTGTGAATGCAAGAAAAGCTTTTGAAGATCTTAAATCGGTAAAACATGATAAAATAAAAGAGATATTAATTAATTACAATAAAGCTTTATTAAATAACAAGAGTACAATTATCAAAGAAAATCAAAAAGATCTTAGGAAGGCAAAACGTAAAAACTTAATAGATAGACTTGTTCTTAATGACAAACGTATAGAGAGTATAAGAAGTTCAATTAATGAAATAGCCAATTTCAAAAATCCGATTGGTCGAACTTTGGAAAGTTGGACCAGACCAAATAAGTTAAGAATAAAAAAAGTATCCACGCCTATAGGTGTTATAGGTGTAATTTATGAAAGTCGGCCTAACGTAACTGCAGATGTTGCCGCTTTAAGCTTAAAATCTGGAAATTGTTCGATTTTAAGAGGGGGATCTGAAGCAATAAGTTCAAATAAAATTTTAGCCAATATCTTTCGAGACACACTTCAAAAAGGATCTATTAATAAAAATTGCGTTCAGTTTATTGAAAGGACGGATAGAAAAATTGTAGATAAATTACTTTCAAAAATGAGTAACTACATCGATGTAATTGTTCCAAGAGGTGGAAAAGGTTTAGTTGCTAAAGTTCAAAAATTTTCTAATGTTCATGTAATTGGGCATCTCGAGGGATTATGTCATATTTACATAGACAAAGACGCTAATTTAAACATGGCCAAGAAAATTGTATTGAACGCAAAAATGAGACGAACCAGCATTTGTGGTGCTGTTGAAACACTCTTAATAAATGAGAAGGCATTAAAATCTCATGCACCAGAAATCATTGGCACACTTGTAAAATCTGGTTGTGAGGTAAGAGTAGACAATAAAATTAATAGATTATTCAAAAATAAATTCAAAGCCGCAAAAGAAAAAGATTGGAAAACAGAATATTTAGACGCAATAATTTCAATTAAAACAGTTAAAAATGTTCAAGAATGTATTGATCATGTTTTAAAATATGGAACAATGCATACCGATAGTATAATTACAAATAATTCCAAAAACGCTCAAATTTTCTTAAATGGAGTTAATAGTTCTATTGCAATGCATAATGTTTCTACTCAATTTGCAGATGGAGGAGAATTTGGTTTTGGCGGTGAAGTAGGAATATCAACAAATAAATTGCCCCCAAGAGGACCTGTCGGAATTAATCAGCTCACTTCTTATAAATACATTGTTTCTGGATCAGGTATTAGTAGACCTTAAAATATGATTCTAACAAAAAAAAATTACCTAGGTATATTTGGGGGAAGTTTTGACCCACCTCATAAAGGACACGTTGAGATTTCAAAAATAGCTCTTAAAAAAATTAATTTTAAAAAAATTTATTGGATAATTACAAAAAAAAATCCTTTTAAAAAAAAACCTTTTTTTTCAATTAATCAAAGAGTCGCTAAATCAAAAAGTGCGACTAAAAGCATTAAAAGGGTAAAAGTATTGTATTTGGATAAAAAGATTAGATCCTCGAGAACGATAGATGTAATTAATTACTTTATAAAAACAAAAAAAGAAAGGAATCTTTGTTTAATATTAGGTTCTGATAATTTGTTAACTTTTCATAAGTGGACAAGTTGGAAAAAGATAGTTAAAGTAAGTAAATTGGTTATTTTTTCAAGAAAAGGTTTTGATAAAAAAAGTAAAGATTCTATTGTGGTAAGGTATTTAAATAAAAAAAATATTATTTTTATTAAAAATAAACATATAAATATATCTTCTTCAAAAATAAAAAAATCAAAAAATAATTTTTAATGAAAATATACGAAATCAAAAGTCTAATTGAAAAAACTTTAGATAATAATAAAGCCAAAGACATCACGTCTATAGATCTTAAAAATAAATCGTATATTGCTGACTATATGATAATAGCGTCTGGTACATCTTCCAGACATTTGCAAGCACTCTCAGAGATACTAGTAATTGAACTTAAAAAAAATGGTTTGGAAAATTGTCGTATTGAAGGAAGAGAGTCCAATGATTGGAAATTAGTAGATACAAATGACATTATTGTTCATATTTTTCATCCAGAAAAAAGAAATTTCTACAATTTAGAAAAAATGTGGTCAGAAGAAATACCTAAAGAAAAAGCAATATTATGAAAAAAATAATTCTTATAATTTTCTTAATTTCTAATTTCAATTTTAATTACTCTCAAGCTAAAGAAGATCTCTATAAAAAAATAGATCTCTTTGGAGAAGTTCTTGAGAATATAAAAAAAGATTATGTTGATGAAGTAGATCAATCTAGGATGATGGACTCAGCAATTAATGGTGTTCTTCAGTCACTTGATCCTTACTCCGCGTACATGAGCCCTGAACTATTTAAAGAGATGCAAACTGATACTCGAGGAGAGTTTGGTGGTCTTGGTATTGAAATAGGTATGGAGTCTGGTGTTGTTAAAGTGATTTCACCAATAGATGATACCCCTGCGGACAAGGCAGGTATTAAAGCTGGAGATTTTATAATTAAAATTGGTAATGAACAAGTTCAAGGCAAGTCTTTAATGGAAGCAGTAAAATTAATGAGAGGACCTGTGGGCACTTCTATCGAATTAACTGTGAGAAGAAAAGATGTCAAAAAACCTATGAAGTTTGAAATAACAAGAAAAATAATTGAAATTAAATCAGTAAATTCAGAAATTTTAGGCAAAGAAAAAAATCTTGGCTACATAAGACTTAAATCTTTTAACGAGAATAGCGATAAGCAGTTTTTAAACATTGTAAAAAAATATGAAAAAAATTCAAAAATAATAGGCTATATTTTAGATCTAAGAAATAATCCTGGTGGACTTTTAACGCAGGCAATTAATATTACCGATTTTTTTCTTAACGGAGGTGAAATTGTTTCAACAAAAGGACGTAAGATTTCTGAAACGAGAAAATTTTTCGCCAAAAAAGGAGATCAAATTAAAGGAAAACCAATCATAGTTTTAATCAACAATGGATCAGCCTCGGCGTCAGAGATTTTCGCTGGAGCGCTTAAAGATCATAAAAGGGCAATAATTTTAGGTGAAAACTCTTATGGTAAAGGCTCTGTCCAATCTATTATTCCACTAAGAAATGGTGGAGGTATGAGACTAACTATTTCGAAATATTATTTACCTTCAGGAGACTCTATTTCTGAAGTTGGAGTAACTCCTGATATTTTGGTAGAGGAAAGTGACACAAATTTTAAAATAAATACTAAAAACGATAATCAACTTAATTACGCCTTAAGTTTATTTAATTCTTAATAATGACAATAAATAGCAATCTTCCACTTAGAATTGGGGTAGGTGCAATAGTATTGAATAAGAACAATCATGTTTTTGTTGGAAGGCGAATAGACAACCCAATTAATAAATGGCAAATGCCACAAGGTGGTGTAGAAAAAAACGAGGATTTATTCAATGCAATGAAAAGAGAATTGTACGAAGAAACAAGCATCACCAGTATAAAAGTTTTAAAGGAATTAGATAATTGGTTATCTTACGAACTTCCAAATAATCTGTTGGGTAAAATTTGGAAAGGAAAATATAGAGGCCAAAAACAAAAGTGGTTCATTGTAAGATTCACTGGAAAAGAGGATGAAATCAATTTAAACACAAAACATCCTGAATTCATAGAATGGAAATGGATTAACATTGAACAGCTGCCTAATGTAATCGTTGATTTCAAAAAAAAAGTTTATGTTGCTCTCGAAAAAGAAATTAAAAACTTTATTTATTAATTGATTTTAATGTTTCAATTTTATGAGAAAGTAAGTATTTTTCTTTATCGCTTATGCTTTGCTCATTAATTCTTTCTTGAGATACTTTTATAATACTTTCAATTCGATCTTTATTCAAATTACTGATTTTTGTTATTGAAGTAGATAAAATTAACAAATTATTTTTTACAAATTCTACTGTCCCGTCTTCTGTAAAAAATTCTACTTTCTCATTATCTTTTATAACAGTTATAATTCCTGGTTTTAAAAACGTTATCAAAGATACGTGATTTTTTAGTATTCCCATTTCTCCCTCAAAAGACGGTATTATAACCTCAGTTGTATTTGATTTAAAAACCGAACGGTCAGGACTTATTATTTCAACTACAAAATTTTCTTCCATTAACTTTTATTGTCTTTTGTCATTTTTTCAGCTTTTTCTAAGACCTCTTCGATACCTCCAACCATGTAGAACGCAGCTTCTGGTAAGTGATCGTATTCTCCTTTACATATTGCATCAAAACCTTTGATGGTTGAGTCTAAATCAACTAGTTTTCCTGGAGATCCAGTGAATACCTCGGCTACAAAAAAAGGTTGAGATAAAAATCTCTGAATTTTTCTAGCTCTTGCAACTGTTAACTTGTCTTCTTCTGATAGTTCGTCCATTCCTAATATTGCAATTATATCCTGTAGAGATTTGTAGGCCTGCAAAATTCTTTGTACATCTCGAGCAACTCTGTAGTGATCATCACCTACCACTCTGGGATCTAAAATTCTAGAAGTAGAGTCTAAAGGATCTACCGCAGGATAAATTCCTATTTCTGCAATTTGTCTAGATAATACGGTTGTAGCATCTAAATGTGAAAATGATGTTGCTGGAGCAGGATCCGTAAGATCGTCCGCTGGAACATAAATTGCTTGTACAGACGTGATAGACCCCTTGTCTGTTGACGTAATTCTCTCTTGAAGATTACCCATATCGGTAGCTAGCGTTGGTTGATAACCAACAGCAGATGGTATTCTTCCTAGAAGCGCGGAAACTTCAGAGCCTGCTTGAGTAAATCTAAATATATTGTCAACAAAGAACAGTACGTCCTGCCCTTCTTTATCTCTAAAATATTCAGCTACAGTTAATCCTGTTAAAGCCACTCTTGCTCTTGCACCAGGTGGCTCGTTCATTTGTCCATAAACTAAGGCAGCTTTAGATCCTTTACCATCAGTTTTGATTACACCCGACTCGATCATCTCATGATACAAATCATTTCCTTCTCTAGTTCTTTCTCCAACACCTGCAAAAACAGAAAAGCCACCATGTGCTTTTGCAATATTATTTATTAATTCCATAATAGTAACTGTTTTTCCAACTCCAGCACCGCCAAACAACCCAATCTTTCCACCTTTTGCATATGGTGCCAATAGGTCAATTACTTTTATACCTGTTACTAATTGTTCGGTTTCTGTTGCCTGGTCTGTAAATTTAGGGGCAGGTCTATGAATTGGCCATTTCTCTTTTGTATTGACGCTTCCTTTTTCATCAATTGACTCTCCTACAACATTTATAATTCTTCCGAGAGTCTCTGGCCCAACTGGCACACTAATAGGAGAACCAGTATTTTGAACCTCGTCTCCTCTTTTTAATCCCTCTGTAGCATCCATAGCAATTGTACGAACGTCATTTTCTCCTAGATGTTGAGCTACTTCTAATATTAATTTATTTCCTGAGTTGTCAACTTCTAAAGCAGTATAAATTTCTGGTAAATCACCTTCAAAATTTACATCTACTACTGCTCCAATAATTTGTTTTATCTTTCCTTTTTTAGTCATAATTATAAACTTTCTGCTCCTGAAATAATTTCAATTAATTCTTTAGTAATAGATGCCTGCCTACTTCTGTTATAGTTAATTGTAAGTTTTTCAACTAAATCTCCCGCGTTTCTAGTAGCATTATCCATAGCCGTCATCCGAGACCCTTGCTCGCTAGCCGCATTTTCTAAGAAAGCTTTGAAAACCTGAACAGAAATATTCTTTGGTAATAAATCTTCAAGAATTTCATCTTCGTCTGGTTCAAATTCGTAAAAACTAGACTCACTATTTTTCACTTTTTCAGATTTGTCTTCTGCGGGTATGATTTGTTGAGCTTGTGGAATTTGCGTAATTACATTCTTAAAATTGTTGTAAAATAATATGCATTTATCAAATTGATTTTTATTGAATAAATTCAAAACTTCACCACCAATTATATCCGCCTCTTTAAATGTAATATTTTTATTTTCTTTAAAACTAAACTTTTTAATTATATATTTTTCATATTCTCTTTTAATTTGGTCCAATCCTTTTGTGCCCACTGTAATTATTTTTAGATTTTTACCTTTGTTAAGAAATTTCTTAAAATTTGCTTTTGCTAGTTTGCAAATATTTGAGTTAAAACCCCCGCATAATCCTCTGTCAGCAGTCATCACTACACAAAGATATGTTTGATCTTTCCCTGTTCCTACAAGAAGTTTAGGGGCATTTTCGGGGTCGCTAATTGATTTAGTTAAATTAAGAATTATATTCTGTAACTTTTGACTGTACGGTCTCCCTTTTTCGGCACTTTCTTGTGCTTTTCTCAATTTTGCGGCCGCTACCATTTTCATTGCTTTTGTAATTTTTTGGGTAGATTTAACACTTTTTATCCTTTTCTTAAGATCATCTAAACTTGGCATTATTTATTACCTTTTTTATAATTTTCTATAATTTCAGTTAAAATTTTTTCAGTGCTTTCCTCAAGTTTACCCGATGTTTGAATAGTATCTATTAATTCAGGCTTTTCAGTTTTAATTTTTTCTAAAATATCTTTTTCAAACTTTTTTATCTTATTAATATCAACATCATCAAGATGCCCTTTTACTCCAGTAAAAACTGAAATTACTTGCTCTGCTACTGTCATTGGAGAGTATTGGTCTTGTTTAAGAAGTTCTGTTAATTTAGCGCCTCTGTTTAGTAATTTTTGAGTAGAAGCGTCTAAATCAGAGCCGAATTGTGCGAAGGCCGCCATTTCTCTGTATTGAGCTAACTCTAATTTTATTGAACCAGCAACTTTTTTCATTGCTTTTGTTTGAGCTGCAGAGCCTACCCTCGATACAGAAAGTCCAACGTTAACGGCAGGTCTTATGCCTTGGTTGAACAACTCTGTTTCTAAAAATATCTGTCCATCTGTTATTGATATAACATTTGTAGGTATGTATGCTGAAACATCTCCTGCTTGTGTTTCAATAATTGGTAAGGCTGTCAAAGAGCCGCCGCCACTCTTATCATTTAATTTGGCAGCACGTTCCAATAATCTGCTGTGGAGATAAAATACATCTCCTGGATATGCTTCACGTCCTGGCGGTCTTCTTAATAATAGTGACATTTGTCGATATGCTACAGCTTGTTTGGAAAGATCATCATAAACAATTAAAGCATGCATTCCATTGTCTCTAAAAAATTCTCCAATTGTACATCCTGTATAAGGTGCTAAGAATTGTAAAGGAGCGGAGTCAGAAGCTGTTGCTGCTACTATTGTGGTATATTTTAGTGCACCAGCTTCCTCTAAAGTTTTTGTTATTTGAGCAACCGTAGAACGCTTTTGACCAATTGCTACGTAAATACAATAAAGTTTTTTCTTTTCATCTGGTGACTCATTAATTTTTTTTTGATTTATAATTGTATCGATTGCAACTGCTGTTTTTCCAGTTTGTCTATCTCCAATTATCAACTCCCTTTGTCCTCTTCCAATGGGTATAAGTGAATCAATAGACTTTAATCCTGTTTGCATTGGCTCATTTACAGATTTTCTAGGAATAATTCCTGGCGCTTTTACTTCAACTCGTTTTCTATTTTTAACTGAAAGCGGGCCTTTTCCATCTATTGGATTTCCTAATCCATCAACTACCCGTCCTAATAACTCCTTACCAACTGGCACGTCCACAATTGCGTTAGTTCTTTTAACAGTAGCACCTTCTTTTATATTCCTATCATCACCGAATATTACTACACCAACATTATCATTTTCTAAATTAAGAGCCATACCTTTAGAACCATCATCAAATTCTACCATTTCTCCTGCTTGCACATTGTCGAGACCATAAATTCTTGCAATACCGTCTCCAACTGATAAAACTTTTCCTATTTCTGAAACTTCCGCTTTTTCACCAAAGTTCTTAATTTGATCTTTTAAAAGTTTTGTTACTTCTGAAGGATTAATCTTCATTTTAATTATCTAACATTGCCTGTTCGTATTTCTTTAATTTATTTTTTATTGAAGTATCGATCATAAAACTTCCTACCTGTAATTTTAATCCTCCAATAAGTCCGTGGTCAACTTTATAATCAAATTTTATTGTTGATCCCATTGATTTTGATAAATCTTTACTAATTTCATCTAGTTCAACTTGAGACAGTTCTTTTGATGAAATCAAATAAGCTTTGAGCTCACCTCTTTTTTGTGAACATAATCTTAAAAAGCTTTCAAATATTTTTTTTACAAAAAAAATTCTTCTTTTTTTAATAAGTAATAAAAAAAAATTTTTCAGATTTTTGGAAAATCCTAGTTTTTCCGATAAAAGATTAATCACGTTATTTTGAGTGTTCAAATTAATGGTAGGGTTTTGAAAAAAACTTTTTATTTCTGCACTTTTGCTAAAAAGTGACTGAAAGTTTTTAATATCACTTTCAATTTTATCTAAATCTTTTTCCTCCTTAGCTACTTCAAATAGTGCGCGCGAGTATCTTTCTGAAGCTTCAGTTGAGAAAGATTTATTTGTGCTCATTTTTTATTGTTAGAAGTAATTGTGAAATTATGCAGGTTTCGTACCATAAGAGCAAATGTTGATCAAGTTACCAATTAAATTTTATGCAAAATTGATTGGATCAACATCAACCGTAAGTTTAATTTTCGATGATATTTTCAAATTATTGAGTAAATTTGCAATTTTTTTTTGCATTAATCTTTGATTATCAAACTTGATCAAAAGTCTTGTTCTAAAATACTTTTTGATTCTCAAAAGTGGTGAGTCTACTGGTCCTAAAATTTCTATATCTTTAATTTTATTGAGTTTTTTTTTTATTTCAATTGCGCCCTTAATGCTCAAATCTTGTTTTCGTGAAGAGACAATTATTGCAATCAATCTGGTAAATGGTGGTAGGTTATTTTCCTTTCTAATATTTAACTCGTTTTTTAAAAGCTCATGTGAATTATTTTTCATTATTTCATTTAAAGTTATATTTTGTGGAGATAAGGTTTGATAAATTATTAATGAATTTGAACTAAATCGTCCAGCTCTACCGCTTAGCTGATGATATAATTGAATATTCTTTTCAGTTGCTCGTAAGTCAAAACCCCTTCCAGAAAAATCAGCATCGACTACTACTATGCAATTCAATTTTGGAAAATTAAAACCTTTAGATATCATTTGAGTCCCTATAAGAATATCAACTTTATTTTCATTTATTTTTTTAAACAAATTTTCTGCATCACTCTTTTTTTTTAAATAGTCACTCGAAAAAATATTTACGACATTTTTAGGGAAAGAGTTTTTAACTTCATCATATATTTTTTCAACTCCTGGTCCATACATAATAAAATCACAAAAATTTTTCTCTTTACATCTTGTTTTAATTTCCCTCTCAAATGAACAGTGATGACATATGGCTTTATTTTTTAATTTATGAAATGTTAAATATAAAGAACAGTTTTTACAAATATGTTTATATCCACATTTTTTACAGATTAAATAAGGAGCAAAACCTCTTCTATTAATAAAAAAAAGTACCTGTTCCTTTTTTTTTAAAAATGTATCAACCAATTTTAAAGTTTCCTCGGAAATAAATTTGCCCTTAATTTTATTCAAATTTAAATTAATAATTTTTGTATTTGGTAATGGATAATTTTTAAACCTTTTGAAGATTTTTATATGTCTATATTTTTTATTTAAAATATTATTCTTTGTTTCTATTGAAGGAACTGAACTTATAAGATGAATTGGAATATTTTCGAAATTAGCTCTAGATATTGCCATATCTCTAGCATTATAAATTACACCTTCCTCTTGTTTATAAGAAATGTCATGCTCTTCATCTACTACGATTAGTCCGAGTTTTTTAAAAGGTAATAATAAAGATGATCTGGCACCAACGATTAACTTTATTTCATTATTAATTACACCTTTCCAAATTATTCTTTTTCTTTTTGGAGTGATTTTTGAATGCCAAATTGCAGGTTCAAACCCAAAAAATTCTTCAAATCTTAATTTAAATTCATTTGTAAGAAAAATTTCTGGCAACAAAACTAATGCTTGTTTATTATTTTTTATTATTTTTTTTATTCGTTCAAAATAAACGAGTGTTTTGCCTGATCCTGTTGTTCCCTCTAATACAGAAACATTGAATTTATTATCTAAAGTTTCAAAAAATTGTAATGCAGATAATTGTTCTTTGTTTAAAATAAATTTTTTGATTTTCGTACTTTTAGTTTTAAATGATCTATCATTTTTATTTTCTAAAATAAATTTTTTATCGCTTCCTATTACCATTTTTAAAACTAAACCAATTGGAACCATATTATATGTGGAGAACCATTCGATAAATTCCATTAATTTTTTGCTGATAGAATAATCAATTTTTTTGGTTATATTTTTTAACTTAATATTTTTTGGTTCTAAGTAAGTATTTTTCCAAATTACACCTAATTCTTTTTTTGAACCAAAGGGTACTTCTACTAAATCCCCAATTTTAATATTCATTTTATTTGACATATATGTGAATGGAAAATTGAAAACTTTAGGCAACATTACTTGTGCTTTCATATATTAATTGTATTAGAAATTTTTTTATTTAAAAATGAATTGGTCTTTTATCAACAGCTAATGCGGCTTCTTTAATCGCTTCCGTGTGAGTAGGATGGGCATGACAAGTTCTTGCTATATCTTCAGCACTAGCGCCAAATTCCATGGCTAGTGCCATTTCTGCAATCATATTACCGCAGTGCGCACCAATTATATGGACGCCTAAAACTTTATCAGTGCTACTATCAGCTAAAATTTTAACAAAACCGTCTGTTTCATTATTCACCTTTGCTCGTGAATTAGCAAGAAAGGGAAATTTACCAACCTTATAATCTTTATTTTCAGATTTGAGTTGTTCTTCTGTTTTACCTACCGACGCGACTTCTGGGGAGGTATAAATTACCCCTGGTATTACATCATAATTTACGTGTCCTGCTTGGCCTGCGATTATTTCTGCAACCGCAATGCCCTCTTCTTCAGCTTTATGGGCTAACATAGGTCCATCAATTACATCGCCTATGGCATAAATATTTTTTACTGAAGTTTGTAAATTCTTGTTTACTTTAATTCTTCCTTTGTCATCTTTGCCAATTCCAATTTTGGAAAGATTGAGTCCCTCTGTATAAGGTTTTCTTCCCACGGATACTAAAACTTTATCAGCAGTAATTAAATCTTGTTTTGAAGTTTTATTATCAGTAAATTTTATTAAAATGGAATTGTCTTCCTTTTTAACGGAATTTACTTTCGAATTTAATTTAAACTTTATGCCCTGTTTAGTTAAAATTTTCTCAAATTCTTTTGAAATTTCTCTATCCATCCCAGGTGTAATATAATCTAAATATTCAATCACTGTAACTTCAGATCCTAGTCTTGACCAAACTGAACCCATTTCAAGACCAATATAACCAGCGCCTATTATTGCTAATTTTTTAGGCACTTTATTTAGTGAGAGCGCACCAGTTGAAGAAATAATATTTTTTTCGTCGATTTCGATTCCTGGCAAAGAAGAAACATGAGATCCTGTAGCTATCACAATATTCTTTGCTCTATAATTTGTTTTTTCATTTTCTTTATAGACTACGACATCGTTTTTTGATAGCAGGACACCTTTTCCTTTTAAGTAAGTAACTTTGTTTTTTTTAAATAAAAACTCTACTCCTTTTGTTAATACTTGTATTGATTTATTTTTATTCATCATCATTTTTTCAATATTTAATTTTATATCTTTTATTTCTATACCTTGTTGATTAAAATCTTTTTTTGCTTTATGAAAATTTTCAGATAAATTAAGTAGACTTTTTGAGGGAATACATCCAACATTTAAACACGTGCCTCCTAGAGAGCCTCTAGATTCTACACAAGCGGTTTTAAGACCTAACTGTGCTGCTCTAATAGCGCAAACATATCCGCCAGGACCTCCACCTATTATAATTAGATCAAAATTATTATCCATTATCAAATATTAAGAAAAAGTCTTTTTGGTTGTTCAAGAGACTCCTTAACTATCTTTAAAAATGATACTGCTTCTTTGCCATCAATAATTCTATGATCATAAGATAAAGCTAAATACATTATCGGTCTTACTTCAACGGCTCCATTTATAACAACTGGACGTTGGACAATATTGTGCATACCTAAAACAGCAGACTGCGGAAGATTTAGAATTGGAGTTGATAACATTGACCCGTATATTCCACCATTTGTAATTGTGAAAGTGCCACCTTGTAAGTCATCTATTGTAATTTTTCCATCACGTGCCTTTTCGCCAAGCTCGCTAATTTTTTTTTCAATATCTGCGAATGACATTTCATCTGTTTCTCTTAGCACTGGGACTACTAGACCTCTATCAGTTCCAACTGCTATACTTATATTATAATAGTTTTTATAAACAATTTCATCGCCTTGAATTTCAGCATTAATTGCAGGATAATTTTTTAAACCTATTACGCATGCTTTAACAAAAAAAGACATGAAGCCAAGTTTAGTAGAATACTTCTTCATAAACTCGTCCTTATATTGGCTGCGCATATTCATTATCTCGCTCATATCTACTTCGTTAAAAGTAGTTAACATCGCGGCATTTTCTTGTGCTTCTTTTAGTCTTTTTGCAATTGTTAATCTCAATCTAGTCATTTTTATTCTTTCCTCTGGACCGTATTTTATTTTCCTTTCAGAGGGAGATGGTCTCGATCCCATCAAACTCATTACATCTTCTTTTAAAATTACACCATGCTTTCCTGAGCCCTGAATCTTTTCTAAATCTATCTTAGCTTCACTAACCATTTTCCTTGCAGCCGGAGATAATGTGAGTTCTTTATTTCTAGACGGCTTTTTAACGTTAACTTTAATCTCCTCATGGAAATTATCTAATATTAATGGCTCTTCTAATTTTTTCTCTACATCTTTTTTTTGTTCATCTTTTAGTTCAAGAGGTTCTGTTTTTTTGTGTATTTTTTTTTGTATACCTGACTTTTTTTTAGGTGGAGAATACTTTTTTAAGTCTTGTACAGTTTCAGTATTTTTTTGCGTAGAACCATTAACTATTCCAAGCAGAGCTCCAACGTTTACTGTTTCACCTTCCTTAACAGAGATGTTTTCTAATATACCATTAGACGGTGCTGGAACTTCAACATTAACTTTGTCTGTTTCTAGCTCTACAATTGGTTCATCAGCTAAAACTTTTTCACCTTGATTTTTTAGCCATCTAGAAACGGTGGCCTCTGTTACCGACTCTCCTAAAGTTGGAACTATAATTTTATCTGACATTTAATTACCTAGTATCTTTTCTAATATTTCTTTTTGTTGTGCAAGATGTTTATTTAGATTTCCAGTCGCAGTTGAGGATGAAGCCTTTCTGCCCACATATTTCACTTTATCTTTAGTAAAATGTATTATTTCTAAGGTCCTATCTATGTAATTTCTCATTGTGTTCCATGCCCCCATGTTTTTTGGCTCTTCCTGGCACCATATAAACTCGGCCTTTTCGTACTTCTTAAGTAAATTCGCTAAAGTTTTTGCAGGAAATGGGTACAATTGTTCAATTCGAATAAATACTACATTGGAATTTTTTAGTTTTTCTCTAGCTTCTAGTAAATCATAATAAATTTTACCGGAACACATAACTACTTTTTTAATTTCTTCTTTTTCTTTTAATTTAATAAGTCCTGAATTTTTATTATATGCGTCATCGTTCAATACTCTATGAAATGTGCTTTTCGTTGTAAATTCGTTTATGTTAGAAACACATTTTTTATGTCTTAGAAGTGATTTGGGTGTCATTACTATAAGGGGTTTTCTAAAATCTCTATGCATTTGTCTTCTTAAAGCATGAAAATAATTTGCTGGTGTTGTGCAATTTATTACTTGAATATTTTCACCAGCACACAATTGTAAAAATCGTTCGAGTCTCGCTGATGAGTGTTCTGGCCCTTGACCTTCATAACCATGAGGCAACAGCATTACGAGGCCACTAGCTCGACCCCACTTTGACTCACTTGATGTTATAAATTGATCAATGATTACTTGACCACCATTTGCGAAGTCACCAAACTGAGCTTCCCATAAAACTAGTGTCTCTGGCTCAGATAATGAATAACCAAACTCAAATCCTAAGACCGCTAATTCGGATAATAAACTATCAATAATCTCAAACTTTTTTTGAGTATCACTTATGTTATTTAATGGTACAAATCTTTCATGATTATCTTGATTTCTAAGGACTGCATGTCTCTGGCTAAAGGTGCCTCGACCTGAGTCTTGTCCAGATAATCTTACTGAAAATCCCTCTGTCAGTAAGGTTCCAAACGCTAAATTTTCAGCTGTTGACCAATCTAATAACTTATTTTTTTCAAATGTCTGATATCTCAAATCAAAAATTTTTTTTAATGTTTTATGAACATTAAAATTTCTTGGCAGAGTTGAAATTTTTTTTCCAATTTCTAACAATTTTTCTCTTTTTAATCCGCTTTGACCTCTTTTATCTTTTCCTAAACCAGGTTTGAACCTTGACCAGGCTCCTTCGAACCATTTAAGTTCAGATTTGTAAGATTTTGAAGACTCTAATTCCTTATCTAAAAAATTTTTAAAATTTTTCTTTTGATTCTCTATTTCATTTGATGAAATTAGACCTTCATTACTTAACTGATCTCCATAAATTTTAAGTGTAGACGGATGCGACTTAATTTTTTTATACATTAAAGGTTGAGTAAAAGATGGTTCATCGCCCTCATTATGTCCAAAACGTCTATAACAAACCATATCTATTACTACATCTCTATTAAATTTTTGCCTATACTCTGTTGCAATCTTTGCACAATGTACAACTGCTTCTGGGTCGTCTCCATTAACGTGAAAAATTGGTGCCTGGGCAATTTTTGCTACGTCAGAAGGATATGGCGAAGATCTGGCAAATCTTGGTGCAGTTGTAAATCCTATTTGGTTGTTAACTATAATATGTATAGTTCCACCAATATTATGTCCTGGCAACCCTGACATGGCAAAACATTCAGCGACAATACCTTGGCCTGCAAATGCCGCATCACCGTGCATTAAAACTGGTATAACTTTCTTTCGCTTTAGATCTTTATGGAAAAACTGTTTTGCTCTCACTTGTCCTAAAACCACAGGATTAACTGCTTCTAAATGAGATGGATTGTCTGTTAAACTTATATGAACTGAATTACCATCAAATTCTCGATTTGAAGATGCTCCTAGGTGATACTTTACATCACCACCTAAATCTTCACTAGAAAAAGCACCTTTGCCAAAAAACTCACTAAATATTGCCTTGAAAGGTTTACTCATGACATTAGCCAAAACATTTAATCTACCACGATGAGGCATTCCAATTTTAATTTCTTTTGCTCCTAGATTTCCACCTCTTTTTATTATTTGTTCTAAGGCTGGGATCAAAGACTCTCCACCATCTAAACCAAATCTTTTTGTTCCAACAAATTTGACATGTAAATATTTCTCAAATCCCTCAGCTTCAATTATCTTATTTAAAATTGCTTTTTTTCCATTTTTAGTAAAAATAATATCTTTTTCTGGACCTTCAATCCTGTTTCTTATCCATGTCTTTTCATCAGGATCTCCCATATGCATAAACTCATAACCTATTTTGGAACAATAAGTTTTTTTTAAAATATTTAATATTTCTTGTAAACTTCCATATTGAAGACCAAGCACTCCATCCAAAAATATTTTTCTTGAATAATCTTTTTGTTTGAATCCATAGGTCTCCGGTTTAAGCTCTGGATGTTCTTGTTTTTTTTGTAAGGATAGCGGGTCCAAATTAGCAATTAAGTGACCTCTAATTCTATACGCTCTAATTAACATAATTGCTCTAACAGAGTCTTGAGTTGCTTGCTTTATAGAATCTAGATTAATATCTTCTGTTGTTTCCTTATTTTGTTTAGGTTGTGAAATTTTTATATTTTTTTTTTCAGGAGACCAACTTGGTCCTTTTAAATCATCATAGATTAATTTTTCTTCATCACTTAATCCATGAAAAAATTCTCTCCAACTTTTCGGTAATGATTTCGGATCTGAAAGGTAATCTGCGTAAAATTCATTTATAAATTCGGTATTATTTCCGACTAAGAAAGATGTTTTTTTATAGATATTATTATTTTTTGACGAAGACATTGTAATCTTATACTAACACAAGTTTTAAATTTTTAACCATTAAGTTTCTGTAAAAGTGTCTTACCAATATCAGCTGGTGACTTTGAAATAGTAATTCCAGCAGATTTCATAATCTCTATTTTATCTTCGGCTCCACCTTTTCCACCTGAAATAATTGCTCCAGCATGTCCCATTCTTCTACCAGGGGGAGCAGTCAAGCCTGCAATAAAGCCTACCATGGGTTTTTTCACTTTTTGTTTTTTAAGGAACTCAGAAGCTTCTTCCTCTGCTAATCCACCAATTTCACCAATCATTACAATTGAATTGGTTTCATCGTCATTTAAGAAAAGTTCTAAACAATCTATAAAATTTGTACCATTAATTGGATCGCCACCAATACCAATACATGTTGATTGTCCTAAGCCAATTATTGATGTTTGAGCTACAGCTTCGTAAGTTAGTGTTCCGGACCTTGAAACTATCCCAACGTTTCCTTTTTTATGAATACTGCCTGGCATTATTCCTATCTTACATTCTTCAGGAGTAATTATTCCCGGACAATTAGGGCCAATTAATCTGGACTTACTTTTTTTTAGTTCTTTTTTAACTCTTAACATGTCCATTACAGGTATCCCTTCTGTAATACAAACTATCAAGTCTATTTTTGCGTCTACTGCTTCTATAATTGCATCTGCAGCAAAATTTGGCGGTACATAAATCATACTCGCATTCGCATCGGTTTTATCTTTCGCTTCTTTTACGGTATCAAACACTGGAAGACCTAAATGTTTTTGGCCACCTTTTTTTGGTGTCACTCCTCCAACAAGTTTAGTTCCATATTTTATTGATTGTTCAGAATGAAAAGTTCCATGGGTTCCGGTAAATCCTTGACAAATTACCCTTGTATTCTTATTAACCAATACTGACATTTATTTAATTGCCTCAACAATTTTTTTTGCAGCATCATTCAAATCAGATGCAGATAATATTTCCAGACTTGAATTATCTAAAATTTCTTTACCCTCTTTAAAGTTTGTCCCTGCCAATCTGACTACTAGGGGTACAGATAAATTCATTTCTTTTGCTGCTTCAACAACACCTTGGGCAAGAACGTCACATCTCATAATTCCACCAAAGATATTAATCAAAATTCCTTTTACATTTTTGTCTGATAAAATTAATTTGAAAGCAGCTGCTACTTTTTCTTTTGAAGCGCCTCCTCCGACATCAAGAAAATTTGCTGGTTCTTTCCCATAAAGTTTTATTATATCCATTGTTGCCATAGCTAAACCTGCACCATTAACCATACAACCAATAGAGCCATTAAGTTTTATATAAGCTAAGCCGTGTTTACTTGCTTCAATTTCTGATGGATTTTCCTCATTAAGATCTCGTAATTTTAAAATTTCAGGTCTTCTATAAATTGCATTATCATCAAAATTCATTTTTGCATCCAAACATAAAACTCTACCTGATTTAGTCACTATCAAAGGATTTATCTCAATTAAACTTGCATCTTTCTTTATTAAAATTTCATAAAGTGCTTTTAGTAACTTTGTGGCCTCAAGTGTTTGGTCCTTATTAAATTTTAAAGGTTTCAAGATATTTTCAATATCACTTTCGCTTAATGTGTTTTTTAAATCTAATTTATTAGTGATTATTTTATTAGGCGTTTCCGCTGAAACTTTTTCAATGTCCATTCCACCCTCGGTACTACTTATAAATGCTATCTTAGAACTTTCTCTATCGACTAAACATGATAAATAAAGTTCTCTATCAATATCTGATGCCTCTTCTATATAAAGTCTCTTTACCTTTCTACCTTCTGGTCCCGTTTGATGAGTTATCAAAACTTTCCCCATCATTTTCTTTGCTTCCTTTTCTAAATCATTAACGTCTTTAATTAATTTCACGCCGCCTGCCTTCCCTCTGCCTCCAGCATGAATTTGTGCTTTTAATACGAATTGATTTGATTTTAATTTAGAGATTTTTTCTTTAATTTGATCTAAAGACAGTATAACAACTCCGTTTGAAACTGGTGCTCCATATTCTTTCAATATTTCTTTAGCTTGATGCTCGTGAATATTCATTTTAGTTGCTATTACTATCATAAAATTTAAATTATTCCATTATGAAAGCAAAAATTATAATTTT
>MDSV01227045.1_pt1 | contig 20462 bp, 19 predicted proteins | sample 810851 | NCBI WGS metagenome assembly MDSV01 (sample SAMN05326640, study PRJNA326480) | marine metagenome | isolation source: seawater | place: Atlantic Ocean: North East | collected 2012 | reverse complement strand
GTTTTCCTTGGGTAAAAAGAATTCTTTTGGATAATATGTCTCCCGAAATTTTGATGGAAAATATCCGAAAAATAAATGGGAAATTCGAAACCGAGGCCTCGGGAAATATTAAAGCAAACCACTTGGTTAACTATGCTGAAACTGGAGTGGACTATGTATCAATGGGAGCACTAACATATGCTGCCATTCCCATCGATTTGAGTTTAAAAGCAGTATAAAGGTTCCCTCTATATTTGCTATATTTGTGGAATTTCAAGCTATGAAATACAAAAGAATTCTTCTGAAGTTAAGTGGTGAAGCTCTGATGGGCAATAAAAACCATGGCATTGATCCAGAGAGGCTCAACGAATACGCTACTGAAATTAAAGAGACCCAAAAAAAGGGAACTGAAATAGCCATCGTTATCGGTGGAGGAAATATTTTCAGAGGTGTTTCTGGTGCAAGCAAGGGTATGGATCGTGTTCAGGCTGATTATATGGGAATGCTAGCTACGGTAATTAACGGCTTAGCATTACAAAGTGCTCTAGAAAACAATGATGTTTCAACAAGGTTGCAAACGGCCATTAAAATCGAAGCCATTGCAGAACCTTTTATAAAAAGAAGAGCCACCCGACATCTGGAAAAAGGAAGAGTAGTTATTTTTGGTTCCGGTACAGGAAACCCTTATTTCACAACCGATTCTGCAGCGGTTCTACGTGCAATAGAAATCAATGCCGATGTTATTTTAAAGGGAACTAGAGTAGATGGTATCTACAATCAGGACCCTGAAAAAAACAAAGGAGCTGTAAAATTCGATACCCTATCATTCGACGATGTTCTAAAAAAGGGACTCAAAATCATGGATACTACTGCTTTTACCTTGAGTCAAGAGAATAAGCTGCCCATTATTGTTTTTGACATAAATACTAAAGGAAACCTCAGCCGAATCATAAAAGGCGAAAACATAGGAACTCGAGTTGATCTTTAAATAATCATAAAAATGGATAAAGATTTTACCATAATAACTGAAACTGCGAAAGAGTGCATGGAGTTGTCTACCAAACATTTGGAAAAAGAACTACTCAACATAAGAGCAGGAAAGGCAAACCCCATCATGCTGAATGGTGTTATGGTAGAATACTATGGTACTCCCACTCCTCTTAACCAAATAGCCAACGTAAATACTCCCGACGGAAGAACACTGAGTATTCAACCTTGGGAAAAAGCATTATTACCCGAAATAGAAAAAGGGATATTACAAGCCAATTTAGGCTTTAATCCTATGAATAATGGGGAATCACTTATCATCAATATCCCACCATTGAATGAAGAGCGAAGAAGAGAATTGGTTAAATTGGCAAAAGCAGAAGCAGAAAATGCGAAAATATCTATCAGAAATGCGAGAAAGGATGCTAACAACGAGTTCAAAAAAACTGATAGTTCCGAAGACCTTGAAAAAAATGCTGAGATAGACATTCAAGAATTGACAGATCAATACATTAACAAAGTAGACGATATTTTAAAGATCAAGGAAAAAGAAATCTTAACTGTATAGTATTTCCCCAAGCAGTTGAAGTCAGTAGGTAATGAAGCGCAAAAAACAAAATTTTTGGGGTACTGTTGCGAACTTAATCCTAAGAAACCGCTTCTTAATCATAGTTTCCATCTTATTGGTTACCCTTTTTTTTAGCTCTCAATGGCAATACATGCGGTTTACTTTTACCGAGGCCAATCTTCTACCAAGCACTCATCCAAAAAATATCGAATATAATGAGTTTGTAAAAAAATTTGGTGAAGAAGGAAATTTGATTGTTATAGCCGTTAAAGATAAACAATTTTTTGAATCAAAAACCTTTAAAAAATGGATTGCCCTTAACGATAAAATTGAATCCTTTCCAGAGGTTGAATTTAACTTATCCATAAACAATGCTCAGGAATTGGTCAAGGACGAAAACTTAAAAAAATTCATACCAAAAGTGGTTTTTGATTTTTCGGATTTTAACCATTCATATATTGAAAAATTTAAACAAAAACTACTTTTTGAACTTCCTTTCTATAAAAACATACTTTACAACACGGATGGTGAAACTATCAGATCTACCATTTACATGGATAAAAAGATCGTCAATACAGTAGAAAGGAAAGATTTTATTTTTAAAACTTTTATCCCCTTGATCACTGCTTTTGAAAAAGAAACTGGCTTGGATGTCAAAATTTCCGGCATGCCTTACATTAGAACTTTAAACGCTCAGAATATAGTAGATGAAATAGGTATTTTTGTCCTATCGGCCATGTTACTGACCAGCATAATCTTTTTTCTTTTCTTCAGATCTTTCAGGGCCACCCTAATCACCATGTTTGTAGTATTGATAGGAGTAATGTGGGCCTTTGGGATTTTAGGGTGGCTCCGCTATGAAATTACCATACTTACGGCGCTGATCCCCCCCTTGATTATCGTTATTGGAGTCCCCAATTGTATTTTTCTTATAAATAAATACCAACAAGAAGTTGCCAAACATGGGAACAAGCTCAAGTCATTACAACGGGTGATTATGAAAATTGGAAATGCCACACTAATGACCAATCTGACTACAGCCTCGGGATTCGCTACTTTTATTTTGACCGACAGTAAAGTTTTAAAAGAATTTGGAATAGTTGCCTCAATCAATATTATCGCGATATTTCTCATTTCTCTACTGATAATACCCATAGTCTACAGTTTTATGTCTCGCCCCAGTAAAAAACATCTAAATCATCTTAAAAGCCATTACCTAAAAAGGTTTGTGAAATGGATGGAAAATAAGGTAAGATATCAAAAAATCAATGTTTATATCATCTCCATACTAGCTTTAATACTAGGGATCATAGGTGTTTTTAAAATAAGTATTTCAGGAAGTATTATAGAGGACATGCCAAAAAAATCTGAATTTTTTAATGACATCCTTTTTTTCGATGACGAATTTAGTGGCATAGTACCCATAGAAATTGTTGTTGATACACAACGGAAAGGAGGAGCAACAAGACTTTCAACTCTCAAAAGGATTGAAAAACTCGAACAATACATCGATGATATACCTGAACTATCTAAACCGATCTCCTCAGTAAGTGGAATCAAATTTATAAAACAAGCCTTCTACAATGGAAACCCCAATTATTACAAACTCCCCACAGCACAGGAGAGTTCATTTATTGCTCCCTACCTCAAGAATGTCAAAGGATCCAAAGGTTTAATGCATAATTATATTGACAGTACTGGTCAATTTAATAGGGTAACTACTTTTATGAAAGACATCCCCACAGAACGCATAGAAGAAATCGAAAAGGATCTATTAACAGAAATAGATAAAATATTTCCACCAGAAAGCTATCAAGTCAAGTTGACCGGAAAAACCTTATTGTACCTCAAAGGAACCCATTTTCTCATCCGAAATTTGATCTTTTCCCTATCATTGGCAATTTTACTAATTGCACTGTTTATGGCCTATTTGTTCCGATCATTCAAAATGATCGTCATTTCGTTAATTCCCAATTTATTGCCGCTTATTATTACAGCAGGAGTTATGGGGTTTTCAGGCATTCCCCTCAAGCCCTCAACCATTTTAGTCTTCAGTATTGCTTTTGGAATTTCGGTGGATGACACAATCCATTTCTTAGCCAAATACAGACAGGAGTTAATAGCCAATAAATGGAAAATAAAAACTGCAGTATATTTAGCATTAAGGGAGACAGCAGTAAGTATGTTTTATACTTCAATTGTATTGTTTTTTGGATTTGCCATTTTTATGAGTTCCAATTTTGGTGGAACAGTAGCTCTTGGAGGATTGGTTTCGGTCACCCTACTTTTTGCCATGCTGACCAATTTGATTCTACTGCCCTCTTTGCTGATTTCATTGGAAGAAACTGTTAGTAATGAAAAGATACTAAAAGCACCTAAAATCAATATTGTTTCTGAGAACAGTAATGGAAAAGACTAAACCTATTATGTAAATAAGCCTATCTTTGTGCTGAAAATTTCATGAATATGAAACACCTTCGATTAGCTGATTTATTGAACCAAGCCGAAGAACATGGTACTGTAGTTGTAAGGGGTTGGGTGAGGACATTTCGTGCCAACCGATTCATTGCCCTTAATGATGGCTCTACCATAGAAAATCTTCAATGTGTTGTTGATTTCGAAAACACTAATGAAGGTATCCTCAAGAAAATCAATACAGGAGCTGCAGTTGAAATTTCAGGCAAGCTCGTCGAAAGTATGGGAAAAGGTCAATCCCAAGAGGTATTGGTTGATAAAATCGAAATAGTCGGTGAGGCCGATCCAGAACTCTATCCCATTCAACCCAAACAACACAGTTTTGAGTTTTTAAGAGAAAAAGCTCACTTGAGGGTTAGAACAGCTACTTTCAGTGCTGTAATGCGAATTCGATCTGTACTCTCTTTTGCCATCCATCAATTTTTTCAGGATAAAGGCTTTTACTATGTCCATACTCCTATCATCACCGGTATTGATGCAGAAGGAGCAGGTGAAATGTTTCGCGTGTCGGTTTTGGACCCCCTAAAGCCACCGATTGACAACGAAGGGGCAGTGGATTTCAAACAAGACTTTTTTGGAAAAGAAACCAACCTTACTGTATCCGGGCAACTCGAGGCAGAAACTTATTCCCAGGGACTTGGAAATGTCTACGCTTTTGGGCCCACTTTTAGAGCAGAAAATTCAAACACTTCTCGACACCTGGCAGAGTTTTGGATGATTGAACCCGAGATGGCTTTTTATGACTTGAGCGACAATATGGATCTGGCTGAAGAATTTATAAAGTATACCCTTGAATACGTTTTGGATAAAAGCGAAAAAGATTTAATTTTTCTTGATCAACGTCTAGCTAATGAAGAAAAAACAAAACCTAAAGACCAAAGGAGTCCTATGGGGTTGATGGAAAAAATAAAATTTATTGTCAAAAATGAGTTTAAAAGGGTTTCTTACAGTGAAGCGATTGAAATTCTTAAAAATTCAAAGCCTAACAAAAGAAAAAAATTCGACTATTTAATCGAAGAATGGGGAACTGATTTGCAAAGTGAACACGAGCGTTATCTAGTAGAAAAACACTTTAATGCACCTGTGATTCTCTATGATTTTCCCGCCAAAATCAAAGCTTTTTACATGCGAATAAATGAGGATCAAAAGACTGTTCGCGCGATGGATATTCTCTTTCCGGGAATAGGTGAAATTGTTGGGGGGTCACAAAGAGAAGAACGACTCGAAGTATTAGAAAAGAGAATTGAAGAATTGAAAATCGATGCTAAAGAGTTATCTTGGTACCTTGACTTGAGACGTTTTGGAAGCACTCCACACAGTGGGTTTGGACTTGGATTTGAACGCTTAGTCCTATTTACCACAGGAATGTCCAATATCAGAGATGTTATTCCTTTTCCGCGTAGCCCTCAAAACGCATCGTTTTAATACTTACTGCTCCCTTGACTTTTTTTATCTTTATGAAAGCTATTTCATAATATGTTAAAACAAAAGCTCCAAATAAAGCTTTCTCAAAAACTTTCTCCTCAACAAATTCAGTTGATGAAGCTAATTCAATTGTCTACTTTGGACCTGGAACAGCGAATTCAATCTGAAATTGGTGAAAATCCTGCACTTGAAAAAGGAAAAGAGTTAGATGAAAACGAATTGGATACTACCGACCCATATGATGATTTTCAAAATGACCAAAAAATAGATACCAACGATATTGACATTGATGCCTACTTGAGCGACGATGAGATACCTAATTACAAAATATATTCTAGTAACCAATCCGCCGAAGAGGAAAATAGAGAAATTCCCTTTTCAGGAGGGATCAGTTTTCACGAATTTTTAGAAAGTCAATTGCAAAATTTAATCCTTAGCTCGGAGGAAAAACCTATTGCAGAATTCCTTATCGGAAGTATCGATAATAGCGGTTACCTTAGAAGGTCGGAGGAAAACATCATCGACGATTTGGCCTTTACCCAAAACATAATGGTAGATGAAAAAGACCTGAAAAGCATCCTCAGAAAAATACAGTCAATGGACCCTCCCGGAGTAGGAGCCAGAACCCTTCAAGAATGTCTATCTATACAGCTGGCAAGGAAAGAAAAAGACCGGCCTGAGGTTGAATTGAGCCGAAAAATCATTGACATTGCTTTCGAGGAATTTTCCAGAAAACACTATCAAAAACTCCAAGATCGATTCAATATAACAGAGGACGAATTACGTGGTGTTTTTGATGAAATATCAAAGCTAAATCCAAAACCTGGTGGTGCACTCTCCGAAAGTAATCAAAACAATCACATTGTTCCTGATTTTATTTTAATCATTGAAAACGGAACTCTAAAAGTTAAGCTGAACAGAAGAAATGCCCCTGAATTGAGAATTTCAAAAAATTATAGGGAAATGCTTTCTGGCTATGCTGAGGCACCTAAAAAAAACAAATCACATCAAGAAGCGGTATTTTTTATCAAACAAAAGCTAGATGCTGCCAAATGGTTTATCGATGCCATAGAACAAAGACACCAAACCCTCTACCTCACAATCAATGCAATTGTAAAATATCAGAGTGCTTATTTTTTGACAGGAGATGAACAAAATCTGAAACCCATGATCTTAAAAGACATTGCAGATAAAATTGAATTGGACATCTCAACCATTTCCAGAGTAGCCAACAGCAAATACATAGATACACCCTATGGAGTAAAATTGTTGAAAAGTCTTTTTTCTGAAGGTATGAAAAATGAGGAAGGAGAGGATGTTTCAACAATTGAAATAAAAAACATCCTAGAAAAGCTTATATCAAAAGAAAATAAAAAAAAGCCCCTTGCAGACCAAGCTCTGTCTGCACTACTCAAGGAGAAAGGTTACAAAGTGGCACGAAGGACGGTAGCCAAATATCGCGAGCAAATGGACATACCCGTAGCACGACTCAGAAAATCAATATGATCAAAGGATATAAAAAATAAAGCCTAGTTTGAGGGTTTGGAGTTTTGGATACTTTCCGTCAGTAAAAACTACATCTTTTTTGTAAATAGAATTTAAATCGTATTCAAAAAATATATTCCAAGTATTATATCCCATAGATAGAAAAACTGCAGAATTATTTTTTCTGATAAAATCACTTTGGAAGGAATTTCCATAAAAGGGATTATAATTTTCGGCAAAATTAAAAATATATTTTACACCACCATAAACACGCCAAAAATCTGTTCGATCTAGAGTGGACGAACGAAAACGAAATGAAAAGGGAACAACAAGTGAGGAAAATGTCTGACGGTTTTCTTCATTCTCTTTAATTGAAAAGTTAGGAAGTTTACTTTCTGAATCAAAATGTAAATTAGAAATCAATCGGCTATAACCATATCCAAGACCCAACCCTATTGCTGTTCGACCATTGGAACTAAAGGGAATGTCTCTAACAAAGCCAATCTGAAAATTATTTGAAAAACCATTTTGTTTGAATCCACTGATTTTTTCTTTTTGAAGTTGTAAGCCAAAACTAATGTAAAATTGGTCTTCCCTGTATTTTGTAGACAGGTTTTCTTGCTGAGCCATGGCTCTCCATCCCATTAATAAGATTACTGAATAAAATAAAAGCCGAAGTGACATTTTTATTACAATTTCACTACTAAAATTATCTACTCAAACTATAGTAAAAAAAAATACCACAAAGGGCACTTTTTTTATATCCAATAGAAATTTAATCAATGTTTTGATAGTAATCTCCTACACGGGTAGTGTAATTGATCTTCAAAGCATTTACTTTTCTAAGTTCTTGCTTGATATCGGAAATCAGGCCCATCTTAGTATCACCATCTACTTTGAGAGCTGTAGTCAATACATTTTGCAACTCCTGGCGTTTTGAAGCGCGCTCTGACAAAACAAAGGCTCCTACTTCAGAAACAGTAGCAAATTTATCGTTTAACTGAATTCTAGGTTGAGTCCCATATTTGTCTTTATAACGACTCGAAGGCTCTCCAGCGTATATATACATTACTCGATCCTTCTTGTCCAATTTCTGAATTTGATCTGCAGCAGGCAATTGATTTTTCACCATCAAGGTGCTATCTCTCATCACCGTAGCTACCATAAAAAAGAACAACAACATGAAAACAATGTCGGGTAAAGATGCTGTTGAAATTGCGGGTAAATCTCCTCCTTTTTTCTTTTTAAATTTTGACATTACTACTTTTTCAATTGGTTTTACTAGGTTCAGCTTCGGAAAGCTTTTGCGGGAACATCAATTTGACCTCAGCCAATTTGGGCTTTAGTCTTTCTTTCTCTTCCAGAGAGGTTCTGGGATCAGAATACTTCTTATTGGCTTGAACAAAAGCCATAGCTTCGTTGGGAAAAAGCCTGGAAAACTCACGATCTCTTAGTTCATTATAGGCCGCTACCAATTCATTCTGGACAGCGATGTAAACTTTATAAGAAGTCTCTCTGTCATTTTTCAAAGAAATAATGGCCTTGTCAGGATTGTCAGAAGATTTTGGATCACGAGCTCCTTGGCAATAATCACAGGCCTCTTCACCTTCACCTCCTCCATTGTCGAGAAACTCTACAGCCAGGGATCGCAAATCTGAAATGTCCGTCAAATCTTCTTCGGCCAACAATTGATTGTATTTGTTAACTACAACAGTAAAAATATTCTTCTGCTTGATGACAATATCCTCTTCTTGCTCATCAATTGGAGGCAATTTGCGATTGATTCCACTGTCAGTTTCAATGGTTGTGGTTACCAAAAAGAAAATCAACAGTAAAAAGGCAATATCTGCCATTGATCCTGCATTTACTTCTGGTACAGATCTTTTGGCCATAGTTTGTTATTTTTTTAGAATTTTAGTTACTCCTGAGGATAACATCAAACTAATTGCAACAACAGCAAGTATATAAAATACTCTAATACCCGTACCCACCCATTTAGATCCACTTGCGGACAAAACCTCTCCGTCCTTTAAGGGAGTTTCAACACCATCAGAGAGGACATAGGAGATCGCAATCACAACCAAAAAAAGTCCAACTGAAATCCCAGCTTTCTTCAATTTTGAAGGGTCAGAGAACAATCCTAATAGTGTAAAAATTAATGTTGTAGCTACTGTAATGAACAATACAATTCGGGCAAGTTCTACCAATGGAGAAACAACTCCAAAATCACCAATAGTAGCAGCAATTTTAATATCATCATCACCAGTGCCAATAATTCTAAGTAAGAAAAAAACAGCAAATAGACCGATGATTGCACTAAAGATTTTTATTATATTTTGAATTTTCATGTTTACAATTATTTTTTCTGAGCTACCAAAATGTCAATCAAGTTGATTGACGCATCCTCCATGTCGTTTACAATACTATCAATTTTAGCAATGATGTAATTATAAAATACTTGAAGTATAATTGCAACTATTAAGCCAAATACGGTGGTCAATAGGGCTACTTTAATACCCCCAGCAACCAGTGACGGTTGCATGTCACCTGCAGCTTCGATTTTATCAAACGCTTGAATCATCCCGATTACAGTACCCATAAACCCAAGCATTGGAGCCAAGGCGATGAATAAAGAAATCCAAGAAACGTTCTTTTCCAATTGTCCCATTTGAACACCACCATAAGCAACAACTGCTTTTTCAGCGCTCTCAACACCTTCGTTAACACGATCAAGGCCTTGATAGAAAATGGAAGCAACAGGTCCTTTGGTATTTCTACAAAGCTCTTTGGCTGCCTCTACACCACCAGATGATAGGGCTTCTTCAACCCCTGCAGTGAGTTTTTGCGAGTTGGTAGTCGCCAGATTGAGATAAATGATACGCTCAATAGCAATCGCAAGCCCAAGAATTAAACAAATCAAAACGATACCCATAAATCCTGGGCCTCCTTCGATAAATCTTTTCTTAAGTTCTTGAGTAAAGGAAGCTTCAATAGGTGGCGCTTCTTCTTCCTCCACATCAGAAATCTCCTCCATTACAGGAGTTTCCTCAGCCATGGTTTCTTCAGCAACGGCTTCTTCTTGTTGCTCAGTTTCTTGAATGGTTAAATTTAAATTAGTTGTAGCGTAAGATAAGGACTGGAACATTAAAATCCCAACAAGGCATAGGGCAAAAAATAATTTTCTCATTTTGATCAAAGTTTTTATTCTATTCGATAATTTTTTAAAGATAAAAAAAAATACATACTAAAGCATTTTTTTTACACTATCTCAATTTCATAATTTTAATAGTAAAGCTTTCACGATATCAATATTATTGAAGCTTGCAATTCTACGAATAAAAATATTAAATAGCTAGTTATTAAGAGTTTATTGATAATCATTTTTTTTTAAAGATATTTTCGTAGTGATCTGATCGATTAAATATTCCACCACTTTTTTCATAAAAATCTTTTTTTAGCTGGTAAACACCATTTTTTGCTTTTACCCAAGAGCCATTTTTTTGTGGATGGTAGCTCATCATTTTATCCCAATTTTTATAATTTTGATGTCCATTACTCTCAATTAGTCCCAGTCTTTCCATTCCAGGAAATGATTTAAGTCTTGCAGCAACATTTTTATTCCACTCTATTAAAATCGGATTTACTGTTAAATCCGCACAAAAACAAGGTATGTTTCGATCGTATGCTAATTGAGCTATTTTCATTGTCATACTTAAGGTTTTTGCAATTGCTTTTAGAGCAATCGCTTTGTATCCCATCTCGATTCTTTTTATTGCATCTTTGTCTGTATGAGCACTCTCATCAGCAGCTAAACGGACTGGGATATTAGAAACATCAATTTCCAAATCTTCAGCAAAAGGCTCTTCAATAACTGAAATTTGATCAAATGCACCAATTTTTTTTGAATGATCCAACAACATCAATAATGTTTCCTTCTTTTCATAACGTCCATTAGCATCAAAATAATATGGCAACTTACCATCTTTTGAGTATTTCGTCCTTACATCACCAATAGCTTTATGAATTGATGATAACCTAGCTTTATCTTTTTCAAGCATTTCTTGCTGTGTACCTGGTTGACCAATTTTTATTTTCATGAAAAAATAGCCTTGTTCAACAACCTCACTAATTTCTTTAATAGGAATGTTATATGCCATCAATGGAATAGCTGCAGCATTTTTGTGATTGTGAGAAAGTGAAGTTTTGAAGGCTTGAGGAATCATCTGATCAAAGGTTTTAAAGCCATTTTCATGAGCATATAATAACCATAAAGCATTATCAACTCCAACTAATGCATTTAATGCAAATGTTTTTCTTAAATTCGGATTATTAGTAATCTTTTTTGCGTATTCATATACTTCCGGTAAAATTTCATCCAAAAAATTAACTGGGCTTTTAAAACTCTGACCCTGAATAATTTGATGAGCAAATTCCGTAATTGCAAACATTAAGGCATTTCCAGCAGCTTCAGAATTCGCTGAAAAAACTTTTGCATCTGACCAAAGAACATTTTGCGAACACAAACCAATTTGGTGCTGTCCAGATGTGCTTTTTAAATAACTTATCGTTTGCCAAATTTCACTCATATAACCACCCTTAAATCCAAATGGTCGAATTAGAGGCTCACGTTCAAAATTAGAATCGACTGATTTTATTTTTATTTCCTTAAAAGATTGATTGACTTCAGTACTGACAAATTTCAATGGACTTTGGAGTGTAATTCCACTTCCAGCTAGCATACTTTTTTTTATAAATGTTCTCCTATTTTGATATTCCATGAATTTAGATAATTTGATGTTGTCTGAGTTTTAAACGAATGAATCTAACATCATTTTTAATTTTATTTACTATTATTTTTTGCTTTTGTAAAATAGAAAGCACTTTCTCCTCGTCTGATAAAATAGGATATTCAATGTGTAAGGTTATTGGGGCAACAATTTCCAATTTTTTTATATTTTTAAAAAACCCATCTAAATCGACAACGCCCTGGCCAAGTGGTACCTTCTTTATTTTAGCCTTTCCATTTATTATTTCCCAAGTAAAATCCTTTATAGCAAGAGAGCCTATTTTGGGAGCAATCATTTCCATAGAAATTAACCATGATTTATACCCCTCGGAAAAAGCATGATAAATATCAAACTGACTCGTAATCCAATTACTTGAAAAACTTTCAAGTACCTTTATTAAATCCCAAATAGGAGAACCAAAATAATTGCCGGTATGATTTTGATATCCACCCTGAATTCCAATACCTCTATTAAGTTCGATAAGTGAAAGCATCTCAGATTTAGCTCGGTCTAAAGTTTGCTCTGCACTTTCATTATTGTTATATCTATAATAACCTAATCGGTAATGTTTAATTCCATTATTTACAGCAGCACTAAGGACATTTTTGGCATATGGAGTTTCAGCACTAGTTAAGTTACTCACCATCATTTCCAAAAGTAAACCCCTCTTTTTTGCAAGTTCAGCAACTTTTGGAAGATCTTCTTCAACTTTTTCAGGTAACACAGAGCCTTTTGGTCGAACAGTTAAATCTACACCATCTACACCAGCCATTTTTAGGGTATCTATCATAAAATCATGACCAAACTTATCAAGAGGCTTTGAGAAAAAATAAATAGGATATTTTTTTATATTTGAATTATTCCCTACTAAGGCAATTAAAGGATTTGAAAATGGAATTGCCATTGATGAGACAGCAAACTTTTTTAAAAAACCCCTACGATTATTATTCATTTATAAATCTTTTACAATTTCCAAGGAGCACGATATTCATAATGTAAATAATCATTCGCTTTTTCACTGTTTATTATTCGCTCTTGAACACAATCCCATTCAATCCGCTGTCCCAATTCAAGAGAAATATTTGCTAAATGTGCAAAACATGTAGAACGATGACCTTCTTCCAATGGACAAAGAGGTTCATTTCCATTTTTAATACAATCTAGAAAATTACGAATAAGATTACCTGTGGAATTTTCTTTACCTCCTATATCCACAAATTCATTCCCACTTGTTTCTAAACTTTTTTCGGATGAATCAACTAATTTACTCCAAGATTGAAACTGACCTGCTTTTGAAGGAGTAATAACATAACCATTTTCACTGGCAACTAAATTACCTTTAGATCCATTGAGTTCTACCTCACCCCCCTTAACACCACCACCGCCATTCGCCTCATGAATACTAAATTTAATTATTGCTTTTGATGGCATTTCAAAAATCACCTCCATAGTGTCAGGAATATTACGATCGTCTTGAATAGCGTATTTTCCCCCTGTTGCAGTAATTGCAAAAGGAGCACTATCACCAATCATCCAACGAATAACATCCATATAATGCACACCCCAATTCCCCATTTGTGATGAATATTCTTTCCACCATCGGAAAAAATAAGGTGCAATGTTGTATTTATAAGGTCGGTAAGGTCTCGGACCCAACCACATATCCCAATTCAAACCTTTTGGAGGGGTTTCGGGTTTAAGAAGACCAATTCCATTTGGATACATATTGCTAGTTCTTTGTGCACGAGCAGTCGTTACTTTTCCAATTACTCCATTTTTTACTTCTTTAACCAAATTCTGATAGATTGATGACCCCCTTCGGTTCAATCCAACTGCACATATCTTATCATATCTTTTTTGGGCATTAATCATTCTCCTTCCCTCATTAATAGTAATTGTTAATGGTTTTTCTACATATACATGTTTTCCTGCTTCGAAGGCATGGATAGTCTGAAGGGCATGCCAATGATCAGGTGTTGCAATACAAACAGCATCAATATCTTTCTGATCTAACAGCTTTCTATAATCTTTATATCTTTTTACATTAGAATGGATGGATTCATTCATTTTAGGGGCTTTTCCAATCTTTATATACTTATCCGATACTTTAGACCGATCGCGTAAAATATAAGGTTCGTATACGTCGCATAATGCAGCGACCTCAACATCATTGTTTTCCATAAACCAACTTAACAATTTAGAACCTCGATTTCCTAATCCAATAAACCCAACTCTTATTTTATCATTTGGACCTATTAATTTTCTTTCATTTTGGTATGGAAAAGCTTTGGTTCCCAATGCAATGCCAGCGGATGTAAGTGCTGATTGTTTAATAAATTTTCTTCTATTATTCATTTAATTAAATATTAAAATCATTAATTATTTTCTAAAAAATATTATATGATTTGGTTTGCATCATTTAACAATTGTCCGAATCCATGGCCCGCTCACTCTAATCTGTAGTGAACCACATCATCATTGGTATCATTAGTCTGACAAGCATTAAAATGAAATGGTACTATAAAAAGAAAAATGAGCTTTTTCATATCTCTAAAATTAAAAAAAATATAACACAGATCATCTATCATTCTATGGTATGAGTTTAATTAAAGAATACAACTTAATTATAAATTAAGAATCTAATTCCAAACAGATTCTAAAACAGGAATCCCTTTTTCAGTGTTTTCTTTTCTGTTTTTTTGCTGTCTAGTCTTTCATTAAGAAACGCTTCATAAAACTTTTAGCAAATATTAATGATTTTTTTCTTGCTTCAGAATTTCCTCCAATACTTACTCCTCTTTCCACACAAAATAAAAAACCAATTTTTTGAAGGGTTGGATTTGACATTGGTAAACCCAGATAATTCATTAATACATCTCCATTTTCGGTTAAGTCAAATAAGCAGTTTTTGAAGCTATATCCATTTTCATTTCTATGGACAGGCTCTTCACTATCAAACCCATGGTGTGAATTGGGATAAACTGTAATTCCAATATTTGTGTTTTTAGATAAGATATCTACAAAATTTTCACAAGGAGTAGCTGGCGTCCAGTTATCATCTTCCCCAATTAATATGTGTATTGGGGCTTTAGTAAATGATAAATTTTCTGGATTAAAAAAACAGGGAGGATAAAAGGCTAAATGTGCAGCAAAACGGAGTTCTTTTGAAATAATATTTTTTAGGGGCAACCAGGCAGAAAAAAGGGCTACTCCACCTCCAAGACTCCAGCCCGTAATAGCAATTTTATCTTTGTCAATATTAGAATGTTTTGCAAGTTTCTCAAGTGCTCGATACGAATCAAGTATTATTGCGGCAACAGTTACTTGATCTTGAGATCCAACTGTTGAGGTTATTCCTCTACTTCTAAAGCTGTTTAATTCAAAAGTTGCAAAACCTTCTTCCTGGTATATCTTGATATAGTCAAGATGATGTTCTCTCCAACCCATACTACCTGCAATTCCAATAATTAAAGGATATTTTTTTTTTGGATTTAAACTGTCTATAGGAATAGTTAGTTTACCATAAACACTTTGTTTTTCTTGGTTATCAAGATCATTTATAATATCGCTTAATGAAAAAGGGTTTGCACTTTGAAAACTAACACGTTCTTGCTTAACTTGTCCGCTAACATTCATAAAAATTTTAAATGATAAAATAAAAAAAAGCCTTTTCATAGTGCTGGTATTTAATGGTATACAAGATAAAATTAATGTAACATATATTAACTAAGATTTAATAGTGTATGAGACTGGTGAATAAAAAAATCCTATATAAATGGTTTGATTTCTTTAGATTAAAAGACAATCATAGAATTGATCACACCATACCATTGAAATCCTATCAATTTTAAGAATAAATACTGTTCTATTTTTAGGTTGTTTCTCCCTTCCGTGGGGTGGTTTTATTTTGCTCTTATAATACTATTGAATCTTAGTTAATATATGTTACATTAATTTTATCTTGTATACCATTAAATACCAGCACTATGAAAAAGGTTTTTATATCATTTTTTTTAATGAATTATTTAATTTCATTTTCTCAGGAATATTTTATGCATGACTATAGAATGATTCCAGATGATCAAATTGATAATTATATTGAAAATGAAAAACATTTTTGGAGTAAAGTAGCTCAAAACTTAGTGAAAGAAGGTAAAATTACTGGATGGGCAATGCTCAAAAGAGAAGGAGGCTCCTCAAATGAACCTAATTTTTATATTTACGTTGGAATTGGTAAAAAATATAATTTGAAATATGAACATACTCCTACTTTCCTTGATGGTGCGGAAAAAGTTTTAAAATCGATAGATAAAGATGCCGCTGTTTTGGTTAGAAGATCTTTAAATATTGATTCACATTCTGTATATAGTGTAATTCTTGAAAGAACAAATATTGAGTTTAACCCTAACTCTACTTATAATTATTTAAAAATAAATTATTGTAAAGTAAAAGGGGATATTGAAAAGTTTAGTTCTATGCAAAAAAACATTTGGGGTGATTTTATTAAAAAATCTATGAATGAAGGAAATGGAAGTCAAACTTTATGGTCAACAGCAAAAAAAATTTCACCAAATGGAAATGGTTACAATTGGAACTTCATGACTATTGACGGTTATTTAAATTATCAAGATTTATTAGTGCCAAATTGGAAAGACTCAAGTAAGTTTCCTAAAGCAGGACTCAATAAAATTAATTCTATGATGTTGGGTGAAAGTTTTTATAAAGAAGTTGTATGGAAAATATTAATGTCCATTAATAGTGAAGGAGAGTTTAAAGTGCACTAAAGAAAGAAGGCTCAGAAATAGTCTTATTTAATTTCTTGTCAAATCTAATATATCTCTTGTTTCTATTCTTTTTATTTTTACATCTAAATTTTATCAATTAATGACAAGAAAAATATTAAACTTCATAGCAATTGAAATAGTTAATTAAAATAATCATGGAAATATAGATGCTATTCAATTCGATCGAATTTTTACTTTTTCTCCCAACGATTTTTATCTTATACTGGTTTGTGTTTTATAAAAACCTGAAGATTCAGAATTTACTAATTCTTATAAGTTCATATGTTTTTTACGGTTGGTGGGATTATAGATTCTTATCTCTTATATTTTTTTCTACTATTGTTGACTATACTGTTGGATTAATGATTCCAAAGCAAAATTCAAAGAAAAAACAAAAATCACTTCTATTGTTTTCAGTTTTGTTTAATTTGGGTGTCTTAGGTGTTTTCAAGTACTACAATTTCTTTGTTGCTTCTTGGATAGATTTATTTAGTTCAGTTGGATATGAAATAAAGAGTGTATGGACATTAAATATTATTCTTCCTGTAGGAATATCATTCTATACTTTTCAAACAATGTCCTATACTATTGATGTTTTCAAAAGAAAGTTAGAACCTACTAAAGATTTTATATCATTTGCTTCTTTTGTTTCTTTTTTTCCTCAGTTAGTTGCAGGTCCAATTGAAAGAGCATCAAACCTACTCCCACAGATTTTAAAGAAAAGAGAATTTAAATTTGAACAAGGGTTTCAAGGGTTAAGATTAATACTTTGGGGAATGTTTAAAAAAGTCGTTATTTCAGATTCCCTAGCCCCAATGGTTAATAATATATTTGGAAATTATGAAGAATTTGGTGGAGGAACACTTTGGTTAGGAGCAATTTACTTTGCATTCCAAATCTATTGTGATTTTAGTGGATATTCGGATATTGCGATTGGAACATCAAAACTCTTCGGATTTGAATTAATATCCAACTTCAAGTTTCCATACTTTTCAAGAAATATAGGAGAGTTTTGGAGAAGATGGCATATTTCACTTTCTAGTTGGTTCCGGGATTATGTGTATATACCACTTGGAGGCTCTAAAGAAGGAAAATTAAAATCAACTAGAAATATCTTTATTATTTTTCTCATAAGTGGGTTTTGGCACGGAGCAAATTGGACATTTATTTTTTGGGGATTATTTCACTCCATATTGTTTATCCCATCATTTATTTTTAAAACAAATAGAAAGTATACAACTTCAATAATTGGAGAAAACAAATTATTGCCAACTCCTAAAGAGTTTCTCCAAGTGGGGAGAACATTTTTATTTGTAACAATTGGATGGGTATTTTTTAGAAGTGAGACTATTGGGGATTCTTTTAATTATCTCTATTATATGTTTTTTGAATTTGATATTCCTAACGAAAATAGAAGGGGAGTTTTTTATCTTATCCTATTAATCATTATTGATTATTTGATAAGGAGGAATGAAAAGTTAGACTTTAAATTTTTTGAAAACCTCGAATTATTATTAATGACTTTAATTATATTTTGTATTATTTGGTACTATAATCAATCAAGTGAGTTTATATATTTCAGATTTTAAATGAATAAATTTTTAATTTATATATGGAAATTGTTTATTATAACTTCCATAGGGTTAATTATAACATTTTTTATAAATAAGACATTTATAAATAGAATAATAGATGTTTCAAAAAGCCAAAATATTTACTTTAATCCAAAATTTAAGCAATCAATAATTGACTTTAAACTTCAACAAGAAAAAAAAGAAATTTCTATTATTGGCACTTCCAGAACAGCTGGTTTCGAAAAAGGAATGTTTAAGAACCAAAGTGTTTATAATTATTCAATGATTACTTGGTCATTAAAAGATGTTTATAATCTGATCCAGGAATTAGAATTTGATGCAAATGATACTTTAATATTTGGAATAGACCAATGGAATTTCAACAAAGATTATTCACATAGACTAACTAATAATTTTAAAAAAAATAACTTAAACATACCTTTTCTTTTTTTTGATGAAGTAAAAAAATTTAAGGGAAATGTTTTAATTGGAGATAAAGCAATTGATAATTACTCAGGCTTTAGGAATGATGGCTCCTATTTTTATGGCGAAAGGTTAATCCTTACTGAAGAAGAATTATTAGCGATGAATATACCTCTTCCACCTTCAAGAAATCCGAAAGATGACAATTTTGAAAAAAATTACAATAGGATTCTAGGTTCAGAAATAGATCATAATCAATTTGAAATATTAAAAGATATATTAGAATACTGCAAAAATGAAAATATTATGGTTTTTGGCTTTTCTCCACCTTTTGCTCCTTCAGTCATAAATAAAATGAAATTAAAAAACTATGATTATACATTTATTGATAAATCGATTTCTGAAATCAAGAAATTATTCATTAAATACAATTTCCATTTCAAGGATTTTACAGATTTTAATTTATTTGATGATTCATTCTATTTAGACGGATCTCATTCTAATAGAAACGTATATTATCAAATTTTAAAAGAGTTAAAAATCCCCACTAATTTTTCCTTTGATAACGATTTTGATATAAATGAAGAAGAGTTAAAGTCTTTGAAAAATTATTTTAAAATGAAATAAGTAATAGGAAAATTATTCTACAAGTAGTATGGAATTTCGAATATTAAAGTGTAATTGACAGAAATTTAATAATTGTGATGTTTTTAGATTAAAACCTTTACATGAAATTAATAATATCCTCAGAATACCCTCTCATTATTTTATTTGGCTTATTTGTATATTGCACTTTAATTTAAAAAAATGATTAACAAAATTTACCGAAAAATTTTAAACATCAATTATAAATGGCATGCAAAAAGAAATCCTCTAACCTTGGACGGGAATGTAGATCTTGCTGATAATGAAATGTCATTAATTGAAAGCAAATTGGTTTCTAGGGGTGATTTTATTGATACTGTCTATTCAATGTTCCATTCTATTGAATTTAAACTAATACCAAAAAGTGTTTTGGGCGTAATTTCAAGAAATTGGAGTGAAATAGAAAGAGCTCTTGGTGCCGAAGGTGTATTAAGATCCTGCAATGTTTACAGAAATATTCATATACCAAAAAATAAAAGAAAAAAAGAATTCTTAAGTGAAGCTTGGCATCAAGATACAATAGGAATAACTAATGTTCAAATGTTTATACTCCTTCATGATACTGATATAAAAAATGGAGCTTTTAGATATATAAAATCAAAGGATATAAAAAAAGTGGAGAATAAGTATCCAGATCTTAAAAATCCTAGGAACCGTTCTATAAAATTAAATATTGATGAAGAGCATGTTTCTTATTTTGTTGGTTCAAGAGGAGACTTTTTATTTGTGAGTACATATAGGAACTACCACAGTGCTACTATACCTGAATTTGGTTTTAAAAGGGATATGATTTCAATCGCATTTGAACCAAAAAGGCTAACAAGTTGGAAAAATGTCCTTTGTAGAGAAGATGTTGAGAAGATGATTATTTAAGAAGGATAGAGTAAGTAGAATATGAAGAAGCATTACTAAATGAAAAAGTTGATATTTCTTTTACTGATAGTTCCTGTAATATTCCTCCTTTCATCAACTTTTTATTCTCAAAACTATTAACTGCCTCATGCAGCTCTAAAAAGGGCTAACTTTTAGCTGAACCTTAAGTAATAACGTAAGTAAAAAACAAACACCCCCCATTAAAGGCGTCTCTAAAAGCTCTGTTAGATCAATGGTGATAGTTATTTACAAAGGATTTGGATTGGTCCCAACCTTGTGGGGATGAGGTTACATATAATGTCAAGAGCCCTAACCTCCAAAGAAAAACTCTCCTACAAAACCCACCCCACCGTCAGGTAATCAGATAGGTTAGGAAGTTTTTAGCTTATCTCTTTGAATACAATGTCGTAGTCAACGTTCTTTCCGATATGCTTGGATACATACTTACAAACATCTT
>MDSV01210462.1_pt1 | contig 20463 bp, 20 predicted proteins | sample 810851 | NCBI WGS metagenome assembly MDSV01 (sample SAMN05326640, study PRJNA326480) | marine metagenome | isolation source: seawater | place: Atlantic Ocean: North East | collected 2012 | reverse complement strand
TCCTGTTTTTAACTTATAATTTTCTTTATTGGGTTCTATAAGGTCCTCATAATTTTTTGAATATCCCATAAAAACATTTTTACCTTCACAAATAATTTCCCCCTCTGTTAGAGGTTTAAATATTTTTTTTCCTAAGTTATCGACTAAATAGATTTTATTTCCTGGAGTTCCTTTACCTATACTACCTAATTTTTTTTCAGAAAACTCAGGTTTTAAATAAGATATTCTTGGAGATGCTTCTGTTTGTCCATACATTGAAAAAAACTTCAAATTATTTTTATCGCAAAATTTTATTATTTTTTTCAACATTTTTTTCTCAATTTTTCCACCAGCATGGGTTAAATATTTTAATGTATCAATTTTAATATTCTTTAATCCAATTTTTAATAGTATTTCATAAGTATAGGGTACACCATTAAGTGAGGTGATCTTGCTACTTTTTAAAGTTTTCCAGAACTCTTTTTCAACTAAAGAATATTTAGAAATTATGACAGATGCCCCAACTTCCAAATGAGTATTAATTACCGAGAGCATATAGCTATAACTGATAGGTAAATTTGTTATAGCGGTGTCTTTGTTTGTAAGTTTTAAATATTTTATTATAGAGTCTGTATTATGTTTAAGATTGATTTTAGACAATTTAACAAATTTAATTGACCCCATGGATCCTGATGTCGATAACAAAAGAGATAAATTTTTATTAAGTTTTTGCTTTCTACTTTTTTTATTTTTTAATAAAATTTGATCAAAAAAAGTATATTTTTCAGAACAAATTTTTTTGAATATATTTCCTTTTTTTTTTGATAAAAATACATAGTTTGGTTGATAATTCTTAAATATTTTTAGAATATTTGAATTGGTAGTTTTTGAGTCTATTATTATTGCTACTTGATTATTTAGAGTACAAAATATGTATGCAAGTAAAGAGCCAATAGAATTTTCCGAAACAATTAAGATGAGACACCTATTTTTTATTTTTTTTTTTAACTTATCTGTTTCTTTTAAAACTTCTTTGTAAGATAAATTTAAATACTCTTGATCGATAATAGCAATTCTCTTTTTGAATTTTTTAAAAGATCTAAATAATCCCATCTTAGAATTTTATTTTTTCTTGAATAGCTTAATTATTTCTTTTGTTATACTATCAGAATCTAAACCGTGATTTCTCAATAGATAATCATAAGTTCCTGTTGGTCCAAATTTATCTGGTAATGAAATTGAAAATAATTTTGTTTTAATTTTATTTTTTAAAATTTTTTCAGCAATTACGCTGCCTAAGCCACCAACAGATGTATGTTCCTCAATTGTTATAATTTTACTGTATTTTTTCAATTTACTGATTACTTTTTCATCTATTGGTTTTAAGGAGACAACATTTACAAGCTCAACAGCAATATTCATCTTCTTCAAGTCTTTAACTGACTGCTTAATTTGACCCAATATTGATCCATAGGAAAGGACCAATATATCCTTCCCTTTAGTTATAGTAATATTTTTCCCAAATTTATATGCATAATTTTTATCATACACATTTTTTGATCCAGGTATTCCAGTTAATCTTATATAGCTAGGGCCCCTATCATTTGAGGCATAATCGTCTAAAACCTTTCCTAACTCTGCACAGTCAGCAGGACATGTAATATTTAGATTTGGAATTGTTCTCATGATAGCAATATCTTCTAATCCAAAGTGACTATTTCCCAAGAAACCCATTGATAAACCACTGCCTAGAGCAACAAGATTTACATTCTGCTTCATGTACCCAAGATTCATTCTTATTTGTTCGCTAGCTCTCATTGAAAGAAAAGGAGCAAATGAGGTAACAAAAACTTTAAATCCCTCGTCGGCAAGACCTGCGGCAACACCAACTAAATTTTGCTCACTTATACCTATAGAAATATATTGTTGAGGAAATTCTATCTTAAATCTAGCAAGACCAGAAGATCTTCCTAAGTCTGCACTTAAAACGATTAATTTTTTATTTTTTTTTGCTATATTCATCATAAATTGACCAAACATAGCTCTAGGTCCCATCCTAAGCCATTGTTTTGCATCTCTTGAATTGAAATTCATAAGCTAATTTTTCTTTATTGATTTTATAGACTCAAAGTAAATATTTTTTGTTAATCTTCCATGATGCCAATCATTGTTATTTTCCATAAAACTGACACCCTTACCTTTCACTGTTTTTGCTATTATTGCTGTAGGTTTAGTTTTTGAGCTTTTTTTAAATGCTTTTATTAATGCAGAAATATTATGACCATCACAACCATTAACATTCCAACCAAAACCTAACCATTTTTTTTTCATTTCTTCAAAAGTCATCATCTTATTTATAGCTCCATCATTTTGATGACCATTACAATCAACCACAATAAACAAATTATTTAAATTATTTTCTGTAGCTGTTATTGCTGCTTCCCAAACAGATCCCTCGTAACACTCACCATCTCCAACAACAACTATAATTGAATTATTATTTTTTTTCTTTTTATATGAAATAGCTAAACCCACACCAAATGACAAACCTTGCCCTAAACTACCATTAGAAGTTTCTACACCTAATGATTTATTCATTATGGGGTGGGCAATAAACTCACTTCCATTTTTTTGAAATTCAAAAGCTTCTTTTTTTTTTACAAAATTTTTGCAATATAAAACAGATAATAATGCTAGAAAACCATGGCCTTTGCTTAGTATGAATCTATCTAAAGGTTTGGAGACTTTGATATTAAAATTAGAGTATATTACAGCTAAAATCTCAGCCATTGATAAAGCTCCACCAATATGAGATGGTTCACCACTATTGTAGCTAATATCTAAAATAGTTTTTCTAATTTTATGACTTAATTTTCTGATTTTATTTATTTTTTCTAACACTCCATTCCACCATCCATGAATATTACTTGTCCATTTATATATTCCGAATTTTTTGACGACAAATATAGTATTAAATTAGCTACATCTATTGGCTCACAAACTTTTTTCATAAAAGATCTTGAAATTAGCTTATCTTTAGATTTTGGATCCATCTTTTTTAACATTTTTGTATTCGTAGCATTTGGACAAATTCCGTTTACTCTAATTTGATAATTAGAAAATTCGTTTGCCATAATTTTCGTAGCATGCATTAAAGCCACTTTACTACATCCGTAAGCAAGAGTGCCTCTATCGGCTATCTTTGTAGTTACAGATCCAACGTTGATAATTGATGATTTTTTTGAAATTTTTAAATATTTTAAAACTAACTGAGTTAATCTAATTTGAGAAAAAAAATTAATATCAAAAATTTGTTTTAAATTTTTTTGAGAAGTCATTTCTATAATTGATCCTGAAGCTACTCCAGCGTTATTAACTAAAATATCTAATTTTTTAATTTTAGAAAATGTTTTTGTGACATTTGTCCTTAACTTGTTTTCATCTGTTAAGTCTGATTCTATTATTGTAACTTTTTTTGGTAATCTTTTAATATAATTGTTAAATTTTTTATCAGATTTTCTAATAAGGCAAATAACATTTGCATTATTTTTTAAAAATAAATCTACTATTTTTTTTCCAATGCCCCCATTAGCACCTGTAATTAAAGCTGTTTTACCTCTGAGCATATAAAATTTAATTTCTAAATATTTTTTTTTTGTATTTAACTTCTTTTAATAATTTAATCATATTTTCTTTTTTTACATTTTTTAAGTCATCTCTTTTCTTTAATTTTAAAGATTTTATAGCTGAATTTGAGGTAAAATAGATTTCTATAATGTCTGAGCCTAAAATTTTTACACAATTATCCCAATTTTTTTTTTTACTTAAATTTATTTCTCTCTTTTTTAAATTATCTAAAAATTTATCATTATTTAATCTTTTTATAATTTTCTCAACTTTAACTGCTTTTGTAAAACAAGGCATATAATTATCACCCGGAATCATAGTGTTTAGAATTAATTTTAAATTTTTTTTCATTAATAAATACTTACTTAATTTTGAACTCATTTTTTTTTAATTTTGTTAAATTTTTTTTTATATAATCAGATATCATTAAAGATACAGCCTGGACAGTTGATGCAATATTTACACCTGATGATGAGGGAAAGATGCTACTATCAATAATAAATAAATTTTTAACATCATGGCACTGACCAAATTTATTGACAACAGAATTTCTTTTAGATCTTCCCATTTTTGCTGTACCAGTAAGATGCCATCCAGTATTCCTAACCGGCCCAAAAGCGAATATCTCTTTTGCACCAGCTGTTTTAAGTAATTTTTTACATTGCTTAATACCGTGAGAAAGCATTTTTTTTGTATTTTTAGACAATTTATAATTAATTTTAATACCAGGCATTCCACTACTATCTTTATTTTTATAATCCAATTGAATACAATTATTTTTATTAGCTGTATCTTCACAGATTACTGCTAAAGGTATGGTGCATCCATAATAATCAAATAAGTTTTTAAAAAAAGAATTACCGAAGTTTATTTTCTTAAATTTTTTTAGATAATGAAAAGACTCTATTGGACCTGTAGATTTTAAAAGTTGAATAGTATATCCTCTCTTAAAACCTCTCTTTTTGTTAGTTTCATAAAACTCATGACTGTATAGTGCGCAGCCTTCAGCCCCTTCATTTGTTGCTAAAAATTTTTTGAAGTGACCTTCGATATATCCAAGAGGATGTAGCATTAAATTTTTACCTAATTGGCCTGAACTATTTGCGAGTCCTTTAGGATATCTTTTACTTGAAGAGTTTAATAAAATCCTTGGTGTTCCAATACCATTAGCAGCTAATAATATTATTGATGCTTCTAAAAATATTTTTTTTTTATTTTTTTCTAAGTAGATAACACCTGTTGCTATATTTTTTGATGATACTTTAATCTTTAAAACTCTGGAGTTTGGCTTTACAATTACACCATTTTTGATTGCCTTGTTTAAATACATTTCAACCGCGGTAGGTCTGATCCCTTTTTTTAATTTTTTTGATTTTTTTATAGCTGAATAAGAAGGCCACCAATGCCAACCAAGTTTATTGAAAGCTTTTGCTAATAATTCTCCTGAATACCCAATATTAAGAGGTGGCAGTAAATTCTTAATTTTTGGATATGCTGGATCTCCCGTGAGGCCTGAAACACCAACCATTTTGTCATTTAAGTTATAATATTTTTCTAAATCATAATAATTAAATAGCCAATTAGATCCTATATTATCAATTTTTTTTGTATAAAAATCTGAAGGGTGAAATCTGGGGTAATGTCCAGAATAAATTAGAGTTGAGCCACCAACGGCATTATAGTTTGCTATTGAAATTGGAGAATTGTCACTATTAATGGGATAATCTGAGTGCAACTTTCTATAGTTTGGATCAGGATTGAAATCGTTTAATTTATTTATTTCTCTATTGATACTATTGAATGAGTATTTTTTTTTATTAATTAAAGGCCCTTGCTCTAGACAGGTTATTTTTAAATTCAATTTACTCAAATTCCATGCAGAAGCAGCTCCTGATGCTCCGGTTCCTATAATAAGAATATCCGTTTTTTCGTTTACCATTACAGTGATTATTTTTTTTTAGGAATATATTGGTCTAAAATTTCTGGTATTGTAATAGTCATTTCTGCTTCACAAGCTATTTCGCCATCAACAATTCCTTTACCCAGTCCTTTACAAAGACCTCTTTTCCAAGAAAGCACTTTAGTTTCTATTTCTAATTTTTCTCCTGGTAATATTTCTCTTTTAAACTTTACTGTATGAGAAATTGCATGTGTTACTTTTCCTTTATTGCCAGGTAGAGTAGTAATAGCAATAGTCAACATTTGGGCTAAAGCTTCTAGCTGGAGTGCCCCAGGAACATTTGGATGCCCAGAAAAATGGATTGGAAAAAACCACTCGTTATTAGTAAAATTCTTGTAACCATTTGCCATTTTTCCTGGAATTACTTTAGTCACATAATCAATCATTAAAAATGGATATCTGTTTGGCTGATAATCTAGTAATTCAAGACTATTTAATGTTTTTTTTTTCAATTTACTAAATTTTAATTTTATATTTTTTTAAAATTTTTTTCCCATACTCATACGAACTAAAGTCAATAATATCATCCATTTCTAATGTTATATTAAAAACTTCCTCAAGCAATCCAATCATCGACATGTGTCCAACAGAATCCCACTGAGGAACTGACTCATATTTAAGTTTTTTTAATTTTTCTTTTTTTACCTTGAAGGATTTCATAAAAATTTTATCATATTTATCTATTAGCTTGTTTTTCATTTTAATTTTAATTAATTTTTTAAAGCATATCTTATATTAGAATTTTTTTTTTCCCAAATTAAATTTTTTTATAATTCTGATAATATCTCTCTAAATTTGGTGTAGTGATATTGGATTCTAAAATATTTTTATTTTTTTTATTGGGTCTGATATAAGAGATTAAATCCTCAGAATTTTTTTTAAGATCTTCATAAAAGAGAGCAGAAGCTTCTTTGATCTTTAATTTAAAAGTTATAAAGTCTTTATACTTATAAAATTTAGCTATCTTTTGTTTTAGAAAAATTTTATTACAATTCATAGTCATACCTGAAAACTGACAGATTTCATTTTTTCTGGCAAAAAATGAATAATTTTTTTTATACGTATTATTTCTTCTGTTCGTATAATTAAGTGAAAATTTAAGATTAAAACGATAATCTACTTTCAATAAATTTTCTATATAGTGTATGTGAGTTAATGACCGACTATAGTGGTGCCCTAAAGTAACAAGATCAAATTTGTCTTCAATAAAATATTTCCATAAAGAATTTTTTGCTGTTGCATTAGAATAAATAATTTTTTTGTATTTTTTAGAATTATTTCCAAAACATAAAAAAGAGTATAGAGGATGATTAGTTCTAAAATTAGAGTATTTTTTTAATAAAATATTTCCAAATAAGCCACTTTGTCCTGGACTTTTTACGATATCAAATTTTTTTTTTCTTACACAATCAAAATTAAAAACTGGAATTACTAAATTACCTTTTTTTCCCAAGTAAGATAAAAAAAACATTAAAAGTTGATCTACAATTTCATAACGATCAACTTTTTTTATATCTAAAAGCTCGTATAATTTGAAGAAATCTAATCCTAGATAGATGTTATTTCCTTTTTTAATTTTTAAATTTTTTAAAATATTTTCTAGAATTTTTTTTTGATTAGAATTCATTCAGTAACAAATTTAAAAATTTATTTAAATTATTGATTTGTTAGATTTATTTAATATTGATATTGATTAATTATATTTATAATATAAGTCAAAATATTAATAATAATATTATATAATTTCTTGCCAAAAACCTAAATTATGTCAAAAGTAAATATTTAAAATTTTATAAATTAATTATTTATGAGTAAATGTAAAATTATCGCTGAAATTGGCTGGAATCATATGGGGTCTGTTGAACTTGCCAAAAAAATGATTGATGCTGCAGTTGTTTCTGGAGTTGATTTTTGCAAATTTCAAACTTGGAAAGTTGAAAATTTAAAAGATGGACCCTGGAATAATGATGGTAGAATCGACATTTATAAAAAAGCTGAATTATCTGAAGACAAACATGTCGAATTAATTGAATATTGTAAATTAAAAAAAACAAAATTTTTAACTTCAATTTTTAACATTAAAGATTTAGATTTTTTATTAAGATTAGGTCTCAAGACTATAAAAATTCCAAGTCATGAGATTTATAATTTGGAATTAATAAAGAAGTGCAGTGAAAATTTTGATCAAATGTTTATATCTGTAGGAGCTTGTTCTTGGAAAGAATTTGAAAACTTACTAAATTCTAATTTAGATTTGAATAAGATATATTTTATGCATTGTGTGTCCTCATATCCACTAGAAGAAATGAATGTAAATTTTCCAAAGTTAATAAAAATAAAAAATTTACATAATAAAATTGGATATAGCGGCCATTTACATGGTATTGATGATGCTATTGCAGCAATAAGCTTAGGTGCTATGGTTGTTGAAAAACATTTTACAATTGATAATGACTTACCTGGTAGAGATAATAAATTTGCAGTATTGCCTGAAGATATGAAAAAAATTTGTGATTATAGAGATAGTTTTCATAACATGAACATAGACAGAGGATTAAACGTCCAGGAATGTGAGTCAGACATAAATAAAAATTATAGAGGAAGATGGTCAAAAAATTAAATAACTTTTCCGTAATAATAAGAACTAAAAACGAAGAACAATGGATTGGCCATACAATACAATCAGTTTTAGATCATTTATTTAAACCAGAAATTATTATCGTAGATAATAACTCTTCTGATAAAACTCTTGAGATTATAAATCAATTTGCTCAAGACCCACTTTTAAATAGCAATTCAAGTAAATATACAAAAATAAAGATATTTAATATCGACAATTATAGTCCTGGAAAAGCTCTTAATTTAGGTGTTAAAAAAAGTTCAAAAAAAAATATTTTGATAATTTCGGCTCACTGCATACTAAAAAAATTTTTTGAAGAACAAATATTAAAATCATTAGAAAAAAATGTTTGTATATTTGGAGATCAAATTCCTGTCTATCGAGGAAAAAAAATTACAAAAAGATATATATGGAGTCATTTTTCTAATAAAAAAAGTACAAATATGTTTTCCAAATTAGAAAATAGATATTTTCTTCATAATGCTCTTGCAGTTTACAGGAAAGAGATACTTAAAAAATACCCATTTGATCCAAATCTTACTGAAAAGGAGGACAGGTATTGGGCAAATATGATTGTGAAAAAAAAAATGAATTATTTATATGAACCAATGCTTGTTGCAGAACACCAGTATACTGATAATGGAAATACTTGGAAAGGTATAGGATAATTTACAAGTATAGATGTAAATTTTTATTCATTAATTAAATATAATTTAACATAATAATTTTTTTATCAGATAGAGAATTAAAAAAATCGTTTACCTAGCTTTTATAAATTGTATATAAAATTGAATGATTTATTAAATAGGTATAAAAATTTTAAAAAATGAAATCTTTAAATAAAAAAAAAACTCTTTTAGTAATAACAAAAATAGACTCCATAAAAGGGTTATTGGCTAAGTTGAAAAAAAAATATAATGTTCATTATTTTCCTGATGCTTCTCTAAATCAATTAAAAAGAATAAGTGAAAATGAAAAATCAAAAATTTCTGCAATATTTACTAATCCAAATAGATCAAAAATAAAATTAGATCAACACATTTTAAGAATGTTTTCTAATTTGGACTTAATTTGTACTGCCTCAACTGGACTGGTTCATATTGATGTTGATCTATGTAAAAAAAAAAATATTCATGTAATAAGTTTAAGAAAAGACTTAGATGTGTTAAAAAATATTTCATCTACTGCAGAACTTGCTTTTTTATTAATGATGTTAAGTATTAGAGATGTAATTACTTCTTCCAAAGATGTCAGGAAAGGTAACTGGGATTGTGAAAAATTTGTTGGACGGCAAATAGACCATCTTAAAATTGGCGTTATAGGATTTGGTAGATTAGGCAAAATGTTTGCAAGTTATGCATCAGCATTTAATGCAAAAGTTTATATACATGATCCAAATATAAAAAATACTTCATTTTACCCTAAGTACAATTTTACATCTTCCATATATGATTTGGCTAAAAAAGTTGACATTGTTTCCCTTCATGTTCATGTCACAAAAGAAACAAAAGAAATGATAAATAAAAAATTTTTGTCTTATTGTTCTAAAAATGTGATAATAATTAACACTTCAAGAGGAGAGATTGTAAACGAAGCAAACTTGGTAAAATTTTTAAAGAAAAATAAAAATTCAAAGTATATGACGGATGTTATTAGTAACGAAATTACCTCCAGAAAACAAAGTCCAATTTTTAAGGAATTTAAAAATCAAGATACAGATAATCAAATTTTTATAACTCCTCATATTGGTGGGATGACACATGATGCTAGATATTTAGCATATCATCAATCTGTCAGTTCACTTATAAGATATCATTTTGGTCGTGAATAATAATAAAAAAATTTTAGCTGTCATCTTGGCTCGAGGTGGGTCAAAACAAATTCCAAAAAAAAATATTGCATTATTAAATAATATTCCATTAATTGCATATACGATAGTGGAGGCCAAAAAATCAAAATATATTTCAGATTTTGTTGTATCTTCTGATGATGATGAAATAAGAAAAATTTCTATACAATACGGAGCAGAGTCACCATTTAAAAGACCAGATCATTTATCAGGTGACAAAGCTAAGCCTGTAGAATGTGATCTTCATGCAACAAGATTCATGGAAAAGAAAAATAGCGTAAAGTATGACTATGTAGTTGAATTATTGTGCACCAATCCATTTAAAACAAGTTATGATATTGATAATGCAATTGAAATTCAAATCAAATCCGATGCAGACTCAGTAATTGGTGTTATGCGTCTTGATGATCATCATCCCATAAGAATAAAAAAATTAGAAAATGGATTTATTAGGGATTTCTGTTTTGATGAGATACCAGAAAGTAGAAGGCAGGATTTAAAACCTGATGCTTATATTAGAAATGGTTCAATTTACTCGATGAGAAGAGATATGGTTGAAAAAGGCATAAGATATGGAACAAAAAATTCATTAGCTTATGTAATGCCTAGGGAGAGAACACTAAACATAGATGAACCAATGGATTTGATAATTGCTGATTTGTTAATGAAGAAAAATCCAAGGGAATATATTATAGAAGATATTGATTATCAGTCTGCTGATAAAATTTTGAGAAAGTTGAAAAATGAAAGTATCTAAATTTATTAAAGAAAAAGTTTGTGTTTTAGGCTTTGGAATTCAAGGAAAAGCACAAGCTATGAATTTAAGAGATTCAGGGCACGATGTAGTTATTGGTAATATTAACGATAAATATGCCAGAGATGCAAAAAAATGTGGTTTCAAAGTTTTACCAATTTCTAAAGCTGTAAAATATTCTAAAATTATTTTTGTACTTCTTCCTGACGGTGTTCAGAATGATATTATTAAAAATGAAATTTTTCCTAACTCCAATCCAAGCTCAACAATAATATTTGCTCATGGTTATTGGCTTCGATTTGAAGCAAAAAATATTCCCAAGCATTTCAGTATTTTGATGATTGCCCCAAGATTTCCGGGTAGGCAAATTAGAGAAAAATATATTGAGTCATCAGGTGTGCCAGCCTTTGTTGATATTGTTCAAGACCCTTATGGAAAGGCAAAAAAATTATGCAAGACTCTTTGTAAATCTCTTGGTTTTTCTAAGGGTGGTATAATTTATATATCCTACAAAAAAGAAGCAGAAATTGACTTGTATATTGAACAGTTTATGGCCCCTCTTTTTTTTGCAGCAGTTGAAAATTCATTCAATCATTTGATAAAGAATGGTTATCCTAAAGAGGCTGTTTGTATGGAATTATATTTTAGCGGTGAATTAGGTGCAGTAAGAACAATGATGGGAAAATTTGGATTATATAAGACTATGCAAAAAAATGCATCACCAACATGCCAATATGGAATTGCTTCAAGTATAAATAAAGTTTGGTCTAAGCAATTAGATGCAACAATTAGAAATCAATTAAATCGGATAAAATCTGGAAAATTTGAGCAAGAATTATCAAATACAAAACTTGCTACTAAAACTGTTAAAAAATATTTAAACTCTAAAATTAGCAAAAAAATTCGCGCTGTAGAAATGAATTTAAAAAAAAAATTAAACAAACCAAAGGAATAAGTAATTGATAATTATATTTGGATCATCTGGAACATTGGGAACCTCAATAATTGAGAGTTTGACTTTAAAAGGTATTGATTATGGAATTACTACAAACTCACGTGAAAAAGAATTAAATAAAATAATAAAAAAAAAAAATTAAATCCAAAGTTTATTGTTAAATGTGATGTAACAAAGTTCGATCAAGTTAAAAAAGTATTTTTGAAAGCTTTGAAAATTGACGGAAAAATCACAGGTATAATTAATAATTTTGCATATACTTATCAAAGCTCAAATAAAATTATACAATCCAAAATCAAAAAAAAAATATTTGAGGTGAATTATTTTGGATTAGTAAACGTATTCGAAGGTTTATTGCTAACTTATAAATTTAACAAAACAAAGCCAGTAAAAGTTATTAATGTATTAAGCAATGCAATTAAAACTCTTAATGCATCAAATGAACATTACATTTCATCTAAAGCTGCAGCTAAACAACTATCAAAGTATTATGCTTATCACTTTGGCTCAAAAATGAATGTTAATTGTGTGGCCCCAGGATTAATGTTTTCAAATTTAACTAACAAAAGATTCTTTAAAGAAAAAAAAAAAATTATAAGAAAAGTACCAATTAAGAGATTGGTTCGCCCAGATGAAGTTGCTGAATTAATAATTAAAATTTTAATTGATTTTACAGGCTTAAATGGAGAAACCATTTATATAGATGGTGGAAGAACTATTGAGTTTAATGATTAAAAAGAAGATTTTAATTACTCCTGAGGGAATAACAAAAATAAAATTCGATAAAAAAAAATATTTATCAAACAAGATTCAGTATGTTTTTAATGGTAAAATTATCAATTCTAAAAAAAATTTAATAAAGAAACTAAAAGACTTTGATGGTTGTATTATCGGAAGTGAAAAAATAGATAAAAAAATAATTGATTGTTGTCCAAAATTAAAAGCTATAGTTAGATTTGGAGTTGGTTTAGATAATATTGATTTAGATTATGCAAAAAAAAAAAATATTATAGTGAAGAACGTAGTAAGTAAATCAATAGGAGAGGCTGTGGCAGTTCATAGTATAAGTTTAATTCTTGCTCTGACACAAAATTTAAAACTTCATATTCATGACTCAAAGAAGGGTAGGTGGTTAAGACACCTTAATTTATTTTCAAAGAACACTTCAGTTGGAGTTGTGGGAGCAGGCAAAATTGGTGCAAAAGTAATTTCATACTTAATTACTTTAGGCTTTAGAGTTAATTATTTTTCTAGAAAAAAAAAACCCCACCTAGATGAAATAGGAGCAAATTTTTACAAAAATATTGATAATTTGTTAATTAAAAGTGACATTATAACTTTACATTTACCTTCAGAAAGAAATAGTGAACCTCTTTTTGATAAAAAAAAATTGAATAATATGAAAAAAAAGTATCTTGTTAATTTATCTAGAGGATCACTTGTAGATGAAAAAACTCTTCTTAGAAAATTAGATAATGGAGAAATTAAATTTTATGCAACAGATGTATTTATTTCTGAGCCTCCATCTAAAATTAGTAGAAAATTATTATTACACCCAAAAGTATTATCTACAGCGCATGTTGGTGGATATAATAAAAAAAGTTTACAAGAAGTAAGTGAAATTGCATTAAGAAAGATTAATAATATTTTAATTTAAAATGAAAGTTCTTGTAACAGCACCAATAAAAAGATTCCATAGAGTTATCAAGGAATTAGAGTCATTCTCAGATCTAACAATTAAAGAATATCTTGATCAAAAAGAATTAATAAAAATTATTCATAAGTTTGATGGTCTAATTCCTAATGCAAGAATTCCGATTAATAAAAAAGTAATCGATGCAGCGCATAAGTTAAAAGGAGTATATCAGCCATCTTTAGGTTACGAGCATATAGATACAGTGTCTCTGAAAGAAAATAAAATCTTATTTGGGTGTTTAGCCTTTGATAAAAAATTTAAAAAAACACTTTGGTCTACAGCTGAACATACTTTGACTCTAATTTTATCTTTAATTAAAAAAATTCATTGTGCGAATGAAAGAGTTGTGAAATCTGGAGAATGGGATAACAGAAAATTTACTATTGAGGATTTACGAAATAAAACGGTAGGTATAATTGGTTTAGGTAATATTGGTTCAAAAGTAGCTAAATTATCTGAAAATTTTGGAGCCAATATAATTGCTCACGATCCATATGTTAAATCAAAAAAATATAAATTAGTTTCTCTAAATAAATTGTGCTCGCAGGCCGATATAATTACTTTGCACGTTCCTTTTAACAAAGAAACAAGAAATATTTTATCATATAAACAGTTTATTAAAATGAAAAATAATGTTTGTTTAATCAACACTTCACGAGGAGGAACTGTAAATGAGAGTGAATTGAAAAAATTTTTAATGAATAATAAAAATTTTTTATATGGAGCAGATGTGCTGGAAGGCGAAAGCCCATTTGGTGTTCAAAATAATCCATTAGTAAAATTATCAAAAAAACAAGATAATTTATTAATAACACCACATATAGGTGGAAGTAGCTATCAATATATGGAAAAAATATTTATTCATTCTGCAAAAAAATTGCGTTATTTTTTATTTAATAAAATTTCCTAAATAAATTTGAGATAATTTTTAAAACTTATAATTATACTGTATCATTAAAATGTTTTGATTTATGTTAAATAATATAATTAATAGAATACAAACACTAAGTAAAATTAAATTTCGTTTTGATCTTCCTAAGTCTAAAAAAATTCTCCAACTTGATGAGCTTAATTCAGATAGCTTAAGAAAAGCTATTAAAATAGATTTTAATGTAATTCCACAAAGAAAAAGAGAAATTTATTTCTGGATTTTTATAAGACAAATTATTTTTTTTGATTTTAAATCTTCAACTTATTTAAAAAATTTTATAAAATTTTCATCTACAAAAATTGTGATAACTCTTATTGATAACAATACTAGTTTTTATCAACTTAAAAATCTTATAGAAAATGTTTGCTTCATATCCATTCAAAATGGTTTGAGAATTCCAAGTACAATGAATATAAAAAAATTAAAAAAATTCAAAAATTTAGAGTGCGATCATTTTTTTGTCCACAACAAATATTTAATAGAAAAATATAAAAATAAAATAAAATCTAAATATCATGTCCTTGGGAGCTATAAAAATAATTGTTTTAAGGTAGAAAAAACTAAATTTAAAAATAGTTTTTTATTTGTAGGGTTTGGAGCAGCAAATTGGCATAGTATGCGCGTTGGAATTAGTCATAAACTCTTAAGTTTAATAGCTTCTTACTTTTTAAATTCAAATATAAAACTTAACATACTTTTAAAAAGTAAAAATATAGATGATCAAAATAAAGAGATAAAATTCTATAAAAATTTTTTTAATTCTAATTGTATTTTTCATAAATCTTATACGCCAGAAAAAAGTTATAAAATTTTAGATAAATTTGAAAATATAATATTTACAAATTCAACTCTTGGATTTGAAGCCATTGCAAGAAAAAAAAAAGTTGCTGTTTTTTCAGTTAATCAAAATAAAATTGAAAAAAAATGGTTTGGATGGCCAAAAAAGTATCAAAAAGAATATGATTTTTTTTCAGCAAAGAATTTGACGTATAATGAAGTAAAGAGAGTTTTAGAGAATGTTTATAATTGCAAACAAGAAAATTGGAATAGAAATTATTATAAAAATATTAAAGACATAATGTATTTTGACAAGAATAATTATCAACTAAAAAAAGTTATTAATAAAATTTTAGATTAGTATATGACACAAACTTTTAAAAAACTTATAGACCTACTAACAACTAAGGAACGCAGAAAGATGTACTTATTAGTATTTATGATGCTGATAATGGCGCTATTAGATATTATTGGTGTTGCATCTATATTACCTTTTATGGCAGTGTTAACCAACCCAAGCCTTATTGAGACAAACTTAATTTTAAATAATATGTTTAAATTTTTTAGTTTATTTGGCGTAGAAGATAATGAGCAGTTTCTTTTTGCATCAGGTGTATTTGTCTTGTTAATGTTAATAATATCACTTGCTTTTAAGGCTATTACTACTTATGCCCAAGTTCGTTTTGTTCAAATGCGTCAATACACTATTGGTAAACGCTTAGTCGAAGGATACCTACAACAAACCTATAGTTGGTTTTTAAATCGTCATAGTGCAAACCTCGGTAAAACTATTTTATCAGAAGTAGAATTAGTAGTTGGTAGTGGATTGAGACCATTTATGGATTTGATAGCAAAAGGTATCGTTGCATTTGCACTTATTACATTATTGATAATTACTGATCCAAAAATTGCATCTTTAGTTGGATTCATATTAATTATTGCTTATGGATTAATCTTTTATTTTACTCGCCGATATCTTATTCGGAACGGAGAAGAGCGATTAATAAATAATGAGTTACGTTTTAAAGCAGCTAGTGAAGCATTTAGTGCGGCTAAAGAAGTAAAAGTTAGAGGATTAGAAGAAATTTATACCAAGAGATTTTCTGATCCCTCTCAAATTGTTGCAAAAAAAATGGCTGCTTCAGCAAGTATATCCCTATTACCTCGTTTTTTTTTAGAAGCTATAGCTTTTGGAGGTGTATTATTATTGATCCTTTATATGATGGGACAATCAGGTGGTTTTAATAATGCATTACCAATTATTAGCTTATATGTCTTTGCTGGTTATCGTTTAATGCCCGCTCTTCAACAGATTTATGCTTCTTTTAGTCAACTTATTGTTGTTGGTCCTTCACTTAATGAGCTACATAATGATTTAAAGAATCTTAAACCATTTATGTCAAATCAAGATCAAGGTATTATGTCTCTTAATAAATCAATTACTTTAAAAAATGTTTATTATAATTATCCAAATACATCACGAACAGCATTAAAAAATATTAATATTAATATTGATGCGAAAACAACTGTTGGTTTAGTAGGCACTACTGGAAGTGGCAAAACAACAACTGTTGATATTATTCTTGGATTGCTTGAGCCTCAAAGGGGTACATTAGAAGTTGATGGAAAAATTATATCAAAAAAGAATTCTAGATCTTGGCAGCATTCAATTGGATATGTACCACAACACATCTATCTTACTGATGATACTGTCGAAGCTAACATTGCTTTTGGGGAAAAACATGCAAATATTAATTTAGAAAGAGTTGAGAAAGTATCTAAAATCGCAAATTTACATAAATTTATTTGTGATGAGCTTCCTGAAAAATATAAAACTAAAATAGGAGAACGTGGCGTGAGATTGTCTGGTGGACAGCGTCAAAGAATAGCAATTGCAAGAGCATTATACCATGACCCAAAAGTTTTAATTTTAGATGAGGCAACTAGTGCGTTAGATAATCAAACTGAAGAAGCAGTGATGGATGCTGTTAATAATTTGAACAAAGATGTAACTATTATATTAATTGCTCACCGATTAAATACAGTTAAGAATTGTGATATTATTTTTAAACTTGAAAAAGGTCAACTTGTAGGTCAGGGAACGTTTGCAGAATTGATAAATGGTAATAAGAAATTTAATCCAACTTTACAAACATAATGTAGCAAAACTATATGATTAAAATAATAGAAAAGAAAAATAATCAATAATGATTGGAAATGATATTTATAAATTTGCTCAAGAATTATGGCATATAAATAGAAGCATAACTGGTAAAGGAGTTAGAGAAACATTAAAAAGAATTTGCAAACATCTACCTAAACTTGAAATTAAATCAGTGCTTTCAGGCACACAAGTTTTTGATTGGACTGTTCCAAAAGAGTGGAATGTAAAAGAAGCATATATCATTACACCAGATGGTAAAAAAATATGTAACTTCTTAGAAAATAATCTTCATTTAGTTGGATATAGCATTCCTTTTGAAGGGAATCTTAGTCTAGAAGAATTAAAGAAACACCTTTATACGCTTCCTGATCAGCCTAATGCAATTCCTTATATAACAAGTTATTACGAAGAAAGATGGGGGTTCTGTATCACCCAAGAACAGTTTGATAGTCTAGAAAATGGAAATTACAAAGTTGTAATCGACACGACCTTATTAGATGGTGAATTGAATTATGGAGAGCTATTAATTAAAGGTAAAAGTGATAAAGAAATATTTTTAAGTACTTATATTTGTCATCCTTCTATGGCAAATAATGAATTGTCAGGACCAACTGTTGTTACATTTCTTTCAAAATGGTTACAAGAAATTAGTGAGACGAATTACAGTTATCGGATAATATTTATTCCAGAAACAATTGGCTCAATTACCTATTTAAGTCTTAATTATAAAAATATGAAAAATAAAATATTTGCTGGATTTAATGTGTCTTGTGTAGGTGATGATCGAACTTATTCTTACATCCCATCTCGAAATGGAAATACAATCAGTGATTTGATAGCAAAACATGTTCTAAAGTGGATTGATAATGATTTTGTGCAATACAGTTGGCTGGATAGAGGTAGTGATGAAAGGCAATATTGTGCTCCTGGAATTGATTTGCCAATAGCATCAATGCTTAGAACTAAGTATGGAGAATATCCAGAGTATCATACATCTCTAGATAATTTAGAAAACGTTGTCACTCCTAAAGGATTAAATGGAGGATATTTTGCAATCAGAAAGGCTATTGAAGCTGTTGAAAGAAATAAGAAATATAAAGTTTCAGTATTGTGTGAGCCTTACATGAGTAAAAGAGGGCTTTATCCAACACTCTCAACAAAAGAAACAGCTAAAGAAGTAAGCTTGATGATGAATTTTATAAGCTATTGCGATGGAAAGAGTTCACTTCTTGAAATTGCAGAAAGTCTAAATGTTCCGATTTGGGATTTATATGGTACTGTTGATAAACTTTATGGTGAAAGTCTAATAGTTGTTAACCATAGTGCAGTTTAATAATAAACAATTTTTCTTACACATTTTTAACTAAAAAAGTAAGATCATAATAAAGTAAATTTATGAGTAAATTAATGAAAATTAAAGTATAAATGTTAATAATCAAAAAAAAAAAATGCTAAAAAATTCCTCTATATTAATTACTGGTGGTACAGGCTCATTTGGTAATTGTTTTGTCCCATTAACTCTTAAAAAATATAATCCAAAACGTTTAGTAATTTTTTCACGAGACGAAATGAAACAGTGGGAGATGGAAAAAAAATTTAAAGATGACTCAAGAGTACGTTTTTTCATTGGAGATGTACGTGATAAAGATCGACTTCACCGTGCTTTACATAATATAGACTTTGTTGTTCATGCAGCGGCTGTAAAAATAGTCCCTACAGCTGAATATAATCCATTTGAATGTATTAAAACAAATATTAATGGTGCAATGAATTTAATTGATGCATGTATAGATCAGAATATTAAAAGAGTAGTATCTCTCTCAACTGACAAAGCAAGTAGCCCAGTTAATCTTTATGGAGCAACCAAATTAGCATCTGATAAGTTATTTGTTGCAAGCAATTCTTCTTATGCTGATGGGCGTCAAACAAGCTTTGCTGTTGTAAGATATGGCAATGTAATGGGCTCAAGAGGCTCGATAATTCCATTATTTGTATCATTAAAAAAAAATAATGAGCTACCAATAACTGATGAGCGGATGACCCGTTTTATGATTTCTCTTGAAGAAGGTGTGAAACTAGTTTGGACAGCTTTTAATGATATGTTGGGAGGAGAAATTTATGTAAAAAAAATTCCTTCGATGAAAATAACAGAAATTGCAAAAGTAATTGCTCCAAAAGCTAAACATAAGATTATTGGCATTCGACCTGGTGAAAAACTACATGAACAAATGATAGGTCTAGATGATTCTAATTATACATATGAATTTAAGGATTATTTTAAAATTTTACCTCAAATTAATGGTTGGGATAAAAATAAAAAAACTATTAAAAATGGTAAAAAAGTCAGAAAAAATTTTACCTATTCAAGTGATAATAATTCAGAGTGGATGACTAAAAAAAAATTTAAAAATTGGTTAAATCTAAATCAAAAACAAATAAGTAAAACTTAAAAAATTTATCAAAAAATATTTTTAAAAAATTTTAGAGATTAACAAGTGCAAAAAGTTTTAATTTTAGGATCTTCAGGACTTCTTGGTAAACATTTATATGAAAATTTAAAAATTAACAAAAATATAAAAATATTTCACACAGGGCTAAAAAAAAGAAAAATAAACTTTGATAACAAAATTGAATTAAAACAATTTATTTTTGCAACCAACCCAAACTTAATTATCAATTGTGCTGCTTATACAAATATTGAAGAGTGTGAAAAAAATATTAAAATGTCAAAGAAAATTAATGTAGAAATAATTAGACAAATTTTTAAGTTAAAAAACCAAAAAAAAATGAAATTTAATTTTATACAACTATCAACAGATTTATTTTATAATAAAAATAAACTTAATAGTAGTAAGGAAAATTCTAAAATTTTTTTAATTAATAATTACTGCAAACATAAACGAGAAGCAGAAAAAATATGTATCAAGAATAAAGCTTTGATTTTAAGAACAAATTTTTTTGGCAAATCCATGGGCAAAAAAAAAAGTTTCTCTGATTGGATTTACAAAGTCTTTAAAAATAAAAATAAAAATAAAATATTTTTATTTAACGATGTATACTTTAATCCTCTTCGAATAAATACAATAGTAAAGATTATATCATTTATAATTAATAAAAGAAAAATTAAACTTAATGGAATCTATAATTTAGG
>MDSV01112733.1_pt1 | contig 20463 bp, 11 predicted proteins | sample 810851 | NCBI WGS metagenome assembly MDSV01 (sample SAMN05326640, study PRJNA326480) | marine metagenome | isolation source: seawater | place: Atlantic Ocean: North East | collected 2012 | reverse complement strand
CTTCACCTCGTCCAGGATGTTCTGCTCCTCGCGCTCGAGCGCGTTGGTGCGCTCCATCTGGTCCGCCAGCGCGAGTTTCCGGTCGCGCTCGGCGTCCGCGTTGAACGGGTCCTTGAGAAGGGGGTGCGCGGCAGCCTCCTCCGGGACATCCGCGCGCGCCTCGAGCAGCGCGCGCGCGATCTCGTAGTACCGCGCCTTCATCTCCTCGACCGAGCGTTTTTTGGGTTCGTGATCCCACCGGTCGTGCGCCACCAGAAACCGCAGATCGAACCTCTGCAGGAGCTCGAACAGGTGGTCCGTCTCCTCCCGACTCCAGTCACTGTTCAGCGACGCCAAAAGGCTCCCGTACTCCTCGTCGTTGTACGCGAGCATGTCCACCTTTTTGTTGTACTTGGAAAACGCGTAATCGCCGCCGACGTCGCCGCCGTTACTGCCGGGCAGCACCGCGCCTCCCGCGCCGGTCTTGACCCAGTGCTTCAGCATGAGCTGATCGCCGCGGGCGGAGTTCTTGAAGGGCTGCCACGACCAAGCCACCTTTCGCGCGCTCACCTTGCGCTTATCCTTCAAGCCGGCGTGCGTCGGGACCACCGGCGCGAGCGCGTCGCCGCTCTGCCCCTTGGTGATCTGCCACACCTCGCGACTCACGCCCTCGGGCTTCTTCTCGGAAACACCCTTGGTCTTCTTCGCCGCGCCCTTGGCGTCGCCCTTGATGCCCATGATGTCCTTGATGTCCATCGCGGCCGTCGGTCGCTGGTCGCTCGGAACCGCGCGCGGCGTCAAAGATCACGTCTGCCCTAGACGAGGTCGCTCGTTTCGCGCCCGCGAATGCGACGAATTGCCCTCGCGCCCGCGTGCTCAGAGCACGACCTGTCGCCGATCACGAGCGGACCTACACGGCGCAACGCACGCGCGTCGTGCTCGATCGCGGCAGGCCGCGACGTCGCTTTTGAGAGCCCCGGGCGAACGCGCGCAGAGGACGTGATCGTCGCGCGGGCAACAAGGTTTTCGGAGGAAGTGGACAAGTGGTTGTGGTTTCAAAACCTGTGTTTTCCGGGTTTTTCCAGACTGTTTGCCAGGGGCGGATGCCCCGCGGATCGGCTCGCGCGCTTTTCGTCAAAGTCCTGTTCGAGATCGTCAGAATTCGACGCGCCGAGCGCGTGTCTCTCGCGCTCGTCGTCGGAACCTCGCCCGGAGGCGGCGTCGGGAACGATGGCGGCGGCAGGAGGCATCCATGCGCTGACCTACCTGGAGAAATACGTCGAGAGTGCGTACCTCTCGCCCGTCACGCCCGCCTAGAACCTCCGCGCGCGCGTGTCGCAGGTTCGCGAGAAATGCGAGATTTACCCTAAGTGCGATCGCGCCGAACGCGCTTCTTCGCCGTCGATCATTGGCTCTTGATCCCTCGCGCCGTCGACCGCCAGGCCCCTGCCGCACCGCAGCGCTCCGCTTGCGTCGTCGCTGACAGTTTCGCCCTCCACCCTCCCCCTCCCGCCCTCACGCCGGCGCAGTCTCCACCTCCCTGCCGGTGGAGTTGCAGCGCGTGGTGCACACGATCAAAGACATCGACGAGCGGCAGAGCGCGCTGCGCGAGGAGACGCGCAAACGCGTGGAACAGTGCCTGGCGATGCCGAGTGCCAGCTCGAGACAGGCGAGCGCGGATGACGTGGACGCGACGAACGCGGCGAGGAAAGAGATCGAGCGGAACCACGCGGACATCGTTCAGCTCTCGCTGGAGAAGGTGCGCCTGGCGCACATTGCGCTGGACATGATCCAGTACAACATCCGCGACCTAGACGCCGAGCTCGTGCCGTTCTCGGAGGAGATGAAGCAGCGCAACGAGGCGGGCTTTGACGACGAGTTCGCAGTGGACGGCGTCGACGGCGTGGACCCCACCGGCTTCGGCGACTTCGACCACGGCGCGAACTTGGGGCCCGCGGAGCACCGCCCGAAGAAGAGCCACAAGAAGAAGCAACCCGCGGCGCCGCAGCCGGGCGAGAGAGTCGCCGCGAACATCGGCGAGATCACCACCGGGCCGGGTGCGCAGGAGTGGATCGTCGCGGTGGTCGTGCAGTACCTCCCCCAGGATCTGGCGTACGAGGTGATGGACGCGGACGACGACGCCGCCGCGGAGGGCAACGGCCAGGCGTACCGCCTGCCGCAGGACCTGGTCATCGCGATGCCGCGCTCGGCGACGTCGCGGGACGGCGTCAACTTCCCGCAGGGCACCACGGTTCTGGCGGTGTACCCGAACACCACCACGTTCTACCGCGCGGTGGTGGTGCAGCAAGCCAGGAAGGTGGGCAGCGGCGAGTACGGCGAGTTCCTGCTAGAGTTTGAGGATGACGGCGACGCGGATGGGCTGCCGCAGCGGCCGGTGCCGTTCATGCACGTCGTCAGACACCCGTAGGTATTTTACTGAAAAGAGCTTTTAGATCGCGGTACGACGCGTGCGAGACGACGCGATCGACGACGCGACGAGAACGCCGTGTCGACCCACGCGTCTGACGACACGCGTCCCGCGACGACGCGGCGGAAGTCTGTCTCGTCGGCGGCGGCGCGTCAGTTTCCGGACTCGGCGGCGGCGGGCGCGTCGGCGTCTTCGCCCGCCTCGGCTTCCATCGCCCGGCGGATGGCCTCGGCGTGCGCCTTCTGCTCGGGGGTCGTCACGCCGTCGACGTCCACGGGCAAGAGCACGTGGTCGACCACGAAAATGCGCCCGTTACACGCGTCCACGCCTCCCCCGAGCACGCCCGCCTGCGACCCGACGCCGCGCACCACGACTTCGCCGCCGGGGCCGTCGTCGTAGCCGTCGTAGCCGTCGTCGCGCTCGGCCCGGTCGACCATCAGGCGCGCGGCGCCGCCGAGCGCCGTGCGCAGCAGCGCGCCGCGCCGGAGCTCAGGGAGCCGCAGGCGCACGTCGGGAGACACGTGGTACGCCACGAACAGCGTCGCGGCGGTGGCGTTCCCCGCGCCCAGCATCTCCAGCGCGGTGGGCGGATCCTTTTCGCGCGGATCCGCGGCGGTTTCTCTTTTCGCGGGGCTCCGCGAAGCGGCGGGCGCGCGCGGATCCGTCTCGGCAGCCCCGCCCTCCCCGAGCAGATACGTCCGCAGCGCGTCCACCGCGGCGTCGCTCGGCGCGAACAGCGTGTCCACGTGGAACGCGCCCGTGCGCTCGTCCACCAGCGGCGCGAGGCCGGGCGCGTCGGGGTCATACGGCTCGCCGGGCGGGAACGCCGCCGCGGGGTCGGCGCCTTCGGCCAGGGTCTTGCCGTCGAGCGTCGCGGCGACCCAGGGAATGTCGTTCGCGAGAAGCGCGCGCAAAGCGCTGAGCTCGGGGTTGGCACGCACGACGTCCCACAGCGTCGCGCGTCCCGCCTCCGAGCAGTTCAGGCTGTTTTGTCGTCGCGACAGTTCAGGCTGCTTCTTTTCGCTTTTCAGGACTCCGTCGCGCGTTTCCCTGAGCCCGCGTCGAACGTCGCGGCGGTACACGGCGCCGCGTACCGCGCCGACGCCGCCGAGCCCGCCCGGGAAGAACCGCGGCGCCCCCCCGAAGCTGACACCGGAGGTGTACCCGATCGGGGCGACGCCGCCGAACGGCCCCACGCCCACGATGGGGCCCGAGCTGGTTCGTTCGGAGCGGGGTTCGCGTTTCGCGTTTCGGAAAGGAGAGGCGCGTCAGAAGAAACGTCTCGTGTCGGACGCGACGACGGTTCGCGGCGCGCGCCGCGGCGCCACGCAGTGCGCCGCGCGTACCCGTAAAGCGGCCCCACCGCGGAGCCGTAGGGGTAGTACATCCCGCCCTGCGCGCTGAGCGACTGCGCGCCGGTGGAGACCGCCGCGGCGGCCACCAGGAACGCGCGCAGCGCGTGCGCGGCCGCGAGCCTCGTCGAAGACGAGAGCCTCCCCGTGGTCCTCGCGGGGTCTCGGCGACGACGAGAAGACTCGCGCGCGAACGTTTCTCCGGCGGACATGTCGGCGAGAAGTAGAGACGATGAGTGTTGGAGAGAGATGTCGCGTCGCGCACGTCCGTGCGTCGCGCGCGTCTTCGTGTGTAGACGCGCGCGCGCGACGCCACCCGCACACGAGGCGTTTTCTCGGACCGAGCGACGCGTGGCGAGATCTGTGAAAAAATCCACCGCGTCCTCTTTCACCCTCCAAAGGGCGCGGCGAGATTTGAAAGGCGCAAAAGTGCCTCGCACGTGCGCGGTCGAGAAACGCTCTCGCGCCGGGTTCCGCCCCGCAGCGAAATGCCATAGGGGCGGGGGAACATCTAAAATTGATTCTCGCGAACCCGATGCTGACGAGGACACAACTGGCGCGATTAGACTGGCCGGTCCTGGGTTGGGACGGCGCGAACGCGCTCTTGATCGGAATCTCATTTTTTTCCCGCGCCTCGTGGCGAAATGTCAGATTTTCAGGAAACCTCTGACTAAAAGCACACTCAAAAAAATGCGGAAGCATCTCGCTTTTTTGAAGCTTTCGCTCGTCCCGCCCTTTTACCGTTTCTGACGTCCGAGGCGGCCACCGCGCCGTCCGCGGCACACACGCAATCGCGCGCCTCACGACCCGTTCGGAGACGCGCACAAACGCTCACTCGTGAGCGGACGATACCTAGTACCCGTTTCGGCGCCTCTCGAGCCCGGAACGCGTCCCAGCGACACACGGTCGCGAGCGAAACACGCGCGCTCGCGGCGGTTGCCGTTGTTTGCTTCAGCTTAACCCACTCAGCAATCGCGCGTCTCGCTCCGGGATTCGCGAGCGTCGCGAGCGACTCACGAGCCGCCTCGCGAACCGCCGACGCGGGAGCACACGCGGGAAGGTTTAGACTTCCCACCAAACGGCGTCGCGCGAGAGTCGACGTCCCGTGACCGCCGACGAGAGACGTTCGCGGTCAACTAAGTCACGCCATCGGACCGGATTACCACCGACAATACTCACGATGGCCACCGCGGGCGCGCAACCAAATGCGGGCCACGCCCCCGACGCTAGGTGCGTGTTCCCCGAGCATACCCCGCGAAACGTCTGCGGGATACTCGAACTCGCGTTCTCCGCGATTGCGCGGCGTTTCTCCGGGTCGCGGCATCCCCACGCGCTCGATTCCCGACCCCCGCGACGCGGTAACCCCCCGACTCCCGCGCATCCGCGTTCGTCGCCGCGTGCGTTCAAAACGCGTGCGTGCGCCCGAGGCTGCGTCCGACGCGCGTCATGACGCCGCCGCGACCGACCGTTCCGCGCGCGCCGCCGGGAACGCGCACGCCTGAGGTCGTGGCGGCGCGGACGCGCGCGCTGAGCCGCCGTCGGCGGCGCGACGGCGCTCCGCGGCGCGCGTCCCGGCGTCCCTCGACGCATCGCGGGGACGGTTTCGAGCGGCAACTTTCAACGGCTTGAAAGGACCGCGACCCCCGTTCAAAGCGCGCTCGACCGGGTCACGCGCGCGCGCGCGTCACATACCTCGCCGCGCGTCGCGTTTTTTTTTTCGACCGACCGACTCCAGACTCGCGTCGCGGAAAAACAAAACGCTCACCCGACGCGCCCGTCCCACCACCCACCCGCCCACGCAGACCCCCCCCGGGCGCGATGCTCCCCGTCAGTCTACCGCTGCCCAAAGGCGCATCCCTGGCCACCTCGGTTTCGATGCACCACGCCGCGCTCTCGAGCGCGGCGCCGCCGTCGCTCATCGACGTGCGGCACATGTACGCGCGCGGCGGCGCGCCGGCGTTCGCGCCCATCGCCAAGGTGCCGTCTCTGATGGAGCTCAACGCGCGCGCGTCCTCGCCTGGGGGCGTGAAGGTGGCCCCCGTGAAGAGCCTGGAGGAGGCTGAGGAGGCGAGGTCAGAGGCGCGCGCCGCGGCGGGGGGCGCCCCCGCGAACCCGCGGGTCCCGATTGCGGCGCGCGCGATGGACGCCGCCTGGCTGGTGCGCGAGGCGGAGGCGCGCCGCGCGGCGGCGCAGGGCGCCGGCGTGGCGGGCGCCACGGAGCCCGCGCCCGAGGCGGGCGTGACGTGCGCCAACTGCCGGACGCAGAAGACGCCGCTGTGGCGCAACGGGCCGCTCGGGCCCAAGACGCTCTGCAACGCGTGCGGCGTGCGGTTCAAGCTGGGGAAGCTCCCGCCGCCGGGCGGGTGGCCGCCGGGGCACGTGCCCCCCCCCCCTCCGCCGCGCAAGCGCGCGGCGCACGGCGCGTCGGGGAGCGGTAAGGCATCGGGCGCGTTGAGTACGCGGCCGGACGATCTCCGGGCCCGACACGCCGGGCCCGGCGCGATGGGCCCGCTTTCGAAAAAGCAGCGGCGGAAACCGCGGCTGGCGCCGAGCGACGAGTACGTGCGGAATCGCTTCGGCGCCGGCGCGAGCGCGTTGACGGAGCACGACGGCGCCGTGCTGCTCATGGTGCTCGCCGGGCTGTACGACCACTGAAAGCAGCGCGAGATTCCACGCGCGCGGAATCCGCGCGCGAGCCTGTACCTGTTGTACCTGAACCTGTAAATGCCCGACGCGCCGAAAAGCGCGCGTCGCGAATCGTGTTGTACCACCAGTAGAGACGGATTCCGTCCGAGCGCACGCGCCGCGAAGGCGCCCGAGATGCACGCAGAGACGCGCGTGCGTCTCGGGCGCCTTCGCGGCGCTCGCCCATTCTTTATGCTCCCCGTGCCTGGGCACGGCACGAGCGAACCTGTAGAGGCCCTCGCGACCAGAGGGCTGTGTAATGTAACGCGTGAGACAAATACGCGTAAACCTGTAGAGCTACACCGTACTGCGTAGACTATTACCTTAGTAGTATGTAGTACACGCGATGATGACAGTTAGTTAGACTACGCGCTTCGTCGTCGTCAGTGCAGGTCCATGAAGTGGTCCATGGCGACGGAGAGCGCCGCCATCGTGCCGCACCCAATGGCCATCCCCTGCGGCCCGCCCGTCCTGGCCATGACCCCCCCCGTGAAACACCCGGCGCATGCGCTGTTGTAGATGTCGTGCTTCGCGCGCGTCTGCTCCACCACGCACTCCGAGCCGCTGTAGAGCGCGCCGAACACGGCGAAGCCCTTGGCGTAGGACGCGGATTTGGCGACGGAGGCGCGCCCCGCGTTTTTCAGCGACTGCGCCACCGAGAGCTTCTCGTCCCCGGGCATCGTGGGCTCGAACGCGCCGAAAAAAATGCCCATCGCCGCGCCGAGGAACCCGCCCATGACCGTCGCCAGCACGGACTTCACGACGCAGTTGTTCATCGCGTCGTCCATCATCATCTGCTCCGGGGTGGGCATCTCAACCTTCTGGTACGTCCGCGGCTTCCGCGCCTCGGGCTTCTTCTTCTCGGAAGCGCCGGACGCAGCCTCCGGCGCCAGCTCCGGAGCGGTCGCCGCGCTCCCCGACACCATCTCCGACGTGTCGGGGGCGGACGTGGACGGTGCGCCGTCGCCGCGCGCCTCCGCGAGCGCCACGCGGAACAGCGCGCGGCGCATCAGACCGCCGCTCCTCCGCTCGCGGGGCTCCGCCTCGCGAGGCGCGGGCGTGGGACGCGCCGGTCGCGGCAGAGGGAACGGCGTCGACACGCCGCTCGAGTCCGCGTGCGCCGCGCGGAAGAGCACCCTGTGCATGGACTCCATCTCGGAACGCATGTTCTCCTCGCGGGGCACGAGAGCCCGGCGGCGATCTGTCGAGCGATGACGAAGTGGCCGCCTTTCGACAGCGTGGACGGCTGGAATCTCCCCAGTCGCGAATCGAGATGTCGCCTGACTCGCCGGACGCGTCGTGTTTTTCGCGAACGCCCGATCGATTCGGCGGCGAACGAGCGCGGCGACGACGACGCCGGAACGGGACGTGACGAGACGCCACGCGCGTGGCGCTCGTCGTACACATCGACCGCACACAAACGCGAGCGAGAGCTACCTACTCGTACTGGTACTGGTACGATCTGAACGACCCCTCGTCCTCCGAGGCGTAGAGCGCGCGCGAGTCGCGACGGTGGCGTCTCCGCGCGGGCGACCCCGATCGCGATCGCGACCCCGTGAGAGAGACGTCGCTCCCGTCGAGACTCGGCGCGACGCGACCCTCGCGCAGCGCGTCCAGCAACGCCGTGGCGTTCTCCATCTCCTCATCCAGCGCGGACCGAGACGCCGCGAAGTCCACGGCCTCGCGAGGGCCACCGCCGCGCGCGCCGTCCGCGTCGCCGCGGCTAAAAATTTCGCCGCCGGAAAAACGGTCGCCGTCGCCGAGCGGCGCCTCAATCTCCGCGGCGACGCGGCGACTCTCTCGGCGCGGCGACGACGACCAGTCGCGCCGCGGCGGCGACGGGAGGGGCTCACCCGGGAAGGAAAAATCGTCGCTTCGCACGTGCGTCTCTCGCGCCGAACCCGCGCCGGACGCCGACATCGACGCCACCGACATCGCGTCCGAGAAGCCGTCCAGGTTGTCCGAGAAGCCGTCCGAGAAGTGGCCGCGCGCGCGTGCGGCGCGGGGCGTCTCCGAGGGCGCCGCGAGCCCGCCTCGTGGCCTCGAGAACGACCCGGAGGCGGACCCCGCGGGCGAGCCGGGGCGGGACCCCGCGCGCGGCGACGAGGCGACGCTCGACGCGCGCTTCGCCGCGGCGGCGGCTTCCGAGGCGGCGACGGCGCTGCGCCGCGCGCGCGCGGCGGCGGCGTCCGCGGCGGCGGCTTCGCCGCCACCGCCGGGCGCGACGAAAGCCCGGAGGCTTCCCGGGAGTTTAGGGTCTGTCGCTCCCGCGAACGCGCGAGTCGACGCCTCCTGCCTGAGGACGACGCGGAGCCTCTCCGCCTCCTCGCGCGCCTCGTGGGCCTCGCCGGCGCGGCGCGCGGCGACCGCCGTGGCGGCGTCCGCACGGTCTGCCTCCTTCGCCACGCGCCGCTGTGCCGCCTCCAGCGCGAGCCGGTGCGCGCCGCCGCGCTCGTCCGACACGAGGAGCTCGCGCCTGAGCTCCTCGCTCCGGCGCTCCGCCTCCTCGAGGCGCTCAGCGAGCTCGGCGCGCTCGCGCGCGAGCTCGGGAAAGCCCTCGCGAGCCTCGGCGGCGGCGGTCTCCGCCGCCGCCGCAGCCTCCGCGGCGGCGGCGGACCCCGCCTCTGCCTCGGCGCGCGCGCGCTCCGCGGCGAGCTGCTCGCGCCGCGCCGCGCGCACCGCCTCCTGCGCGGCGCGCTTGGTCTGCTCCGCCACGGCGTGCGCGCCCTGCAGCGCCTGGAACGTCTCTTTCACGCGGCGCCGGAGCTGCTTGTTCTCCTCGCGCGCCTTCTCCACCGTCGCCCGCGCCATCGCCGCCTCCGCCTCCGCCGCGTGCGACTCTCCGGGCGCCGCGGGGCTTTTTCCGGGCTCGGCGCGCGCGGCGGGACGCGCGGCCGCCGACGCGGCGGCTTCGCGGAGACGCGCCTCCAGCGCGTCGCGCTCCGCGCGCAACGCCTCGACGCGCTTCTCAGCGGCGGCGCACTTTTCGCACTTTTCACTTTTCAAATCACGCACCACCGCCTCGGCGCTCGCCGCGCGCGTCTCCGCGTCGCGAAGCCTCGCCACGGCGTCCTCGTAGTCCGCCTCTCTGGCGTGCGCCTCCGCCGTCGCGCGCTCCGCCGCCTCCGCGCGCGCGCGCGCGGCGTCGGCGACGCGCTCGGCTTCGCGCGACGCGCCCTCCAGCAGCTCCTGCCTGCGCCTGGAGCTGACAAGCTCGCGGCGCAGCTCGGTGACGCGCCGTTCCGAGCTCTGCTCGGCGTCCCGGAGGTGCGCCTCCAGGCGCGCGCGCACGGCATCCGCCGCGCCCGACGCGGAGGCGAGTTCGCTCTGCACCTCCACGAGCGTCCGCCGCGTCTCGGCGAGCTGCTCCGTGGCGCGTTCCGCGCGGAGCCGGGACTCGTCCTCCGTCGTGCTCTTCTCAGCCTGGGCGACGGCGAGTTTCCGCTCCGCATCCAAACACCGAGTCTCCAAAGCGCAGGCCCGGGACTCGGCGCGCGCCGCGGCGCGCGCCGTCTCCGCGCGCGCTTCGTCCAGCTCCGCCGCGACGTCGTTGAGCTCGGCGCGGAGACTCTCTTCCCGGCGCATCGCCTCCATCGCCGCCGCGTCGGGCGCCGCCGCCGCCGCGCTTTCGCGAGCCGCCGCCGCCGCCGCCGCCGCCGCCTCGGAAGCCGCCAGAGCCTTCTCCGTCTCGGCTCGCGCGCGATCAGCTTCGTGCGAGGCCACGCGCGCCGCGGCGACATCCTCGCGCGCGGCGGCGAGATCAGCCGCCGCCGTCTCGAGATCGGCGCGGAGTTTCTCTTCGCGTTTGCCGGCTACCAGCATCGCCTCGCCGGCGGCGCGTCCCGCGGCGGCTTTGCTCGTCGCCAGGGAACGCTCGGTTGCCTCCAGCGCCTCGCGCGTCTCCGCGAGCTCCTTCTCGAGCTCGGCGGTCGCCGAGGCCGCGGAGTCCGCCGTCACGGCCTCCGCCTCGGCGCGCTCGAGTTTCTCGGCGGCGGCGGCGGCGGCGGACTCGGCGGCGGCGGCGGCGGCGGACTCGGCGGCGGCGACGCCGTCGCGCGCCGCCTCCGCGTCCCGCTTCGCCTCCGCGAGCCGCAGTTCGAGCTCGGCGACCCGCGTCTCCGCCTCGCGTCTCGCGTCGAGCGCCTCCTTCGCCCGCGCTTCGAGGCTGTTCAGTTTTGCGTCGAACGCAGCCTTCTCGGCGCGCCGCGCCGCCGCCGCCTCCGCGGCGGCGGCTCGCGCGTCGCACGCTGAGGTTTCCGCCTCCGCCGCGCGTTTTTCGAAATCGGCGAGCTTCGCCTTGGCCTTCGCGCGGAACTCGCGCGCGCGTCCGAGCTCGGCTTCCGACGCCTCGAGTCGCGCCTTCGTCTCGAATACCCGAGCTTCCAAGGCTGCCCGAGCCTCGGTCGCCTCGCGCAGCTCGGCGTCGAGCGCCGCGGCGCGCGCCTCCGCCAACGCCACCGCCGCTTCGCGCTCGCGCTCGCGCTCGCGCGCCGCCGCCGCCTCGGCGCCGGCGCCCTCCGCGGCGGACGCGGCCGCGGCGCGTTCTTCACGCGCCGCCTTCGCCGCGGCCCTCTGCGCGTCCAGCTCCGAGGCCGAGGACGCGACGCGCCTTTCCGCGGAAGCCACGGAAGCCTGCAGCGAGGAAACCTTCCGTTCGGCGTCGGCGGCGCGTGACTTTGCCTCCGCGGCGTCCTTCGCGGCGGCCCGGAGCGGCGCGAGCTCAGCGTCAAGGGACGCCAGTCGAGCCTCGAGCGCAGTCTTTTCCCGCTCGATGCCCTTGCCCTTTTCTATAGCCTTACGCAGCTTCTTCAGGTTCCACTCGGCCTTCTCCTCAGCCTCCTTCGCCGCCGCCATCGCGCGCGTCTCCGCCGACGCCGACGAGCGCGCCGTCGCGCCCTCCGCCGCCGCCGCCGCCGCCTCGGCAGCGTCGGCGCGCGCCGCCGCGTCGCGACACTCAGACTGAGCGGCACGCAATGCAGCCTCCGCGGTCTCGGTCTTTGCTCTGGCATCTCTCGCCTCCGCCTCGGCAATCGTCCTCGCTTTCGTCGCGGAATCGCGCGCGGCGGTCGCCGTGGACGCCGTCGCCTCCGCCGCCGCCGCGCGGCGCTCGGCGGCGGCCGCCGCGTCCGCCGCCGCTGCCTCCCCCGCCGCGCGTTTCGCGACTCCAGCCGCTTCGGCTTTCAGAATGTCGATGCTCGCCTGCAGCGAGCTCACAGATTCCTCGAGCGTCTTTTTGTCCTCCGCGAGTCTCGCCTTCTCCGCCTCCGCGGTCTCCTTGGCCTTCTGCTCGCCCTTGCCCTTGTCGATCGCCTTCTTAAGCTTCTTCGCGTTCCACTCAGCTTTCTCCTCAGCGGCGCGGCGCGCCTCCGCGGCGATCGCCGCGTCCGCCTCGAGGGCTTCGAGTTTGGAACGCAACGCGTCGCACTCCTTCAACGACGTCTCAGCGCGTGCTGCGGCTTCCGATGCGTCGCTCCGAGCCGCGGCGAGCGCAGCAATGGTTTCCGGCGAATCCTTCGCCGCGCCGGATTCGGCGAGACGCTTCTTCTCTGCCTGCGCGGTTTCCGCCGCCTCCATCTGCATGGTGAGCGCGGCGCGCATGGACTCCAGGGTCATGTCCGCCTCCTCCTTCTGTTGCTTTGCGATCGCCTCCACCTTCGCCGACGCTTTCTGCACGGCTGCCATCTCCGCGGCGAGATCGGCGTGCCGCGCCGCCGCCGTCGCGCGCTCGCGTTCGAGCGTACGCGCGAGCTCGTCAATCTGGCCGTGCGCCTTCTCCAGCTGCGCCTCGAGCTTCGCGGTCTTCGCGGTCACGCGCTCCGTCTGGGACGTCGACGCCGTCAGCGAGGCCTTCTCCTCGCGCTCGGCGTCCAGCAGGTTCATGACGTCCTGCAGTTTCTGCGTGAACCGCACGAGCTCGGCGTCCTTCTCCTCGACGAGCTCGCGTTCCCTGTCCACCTTCTTCTTCGTCGCCTTGATCTTTCGCTTCAGCATCTCCTCCTGCTCCGCAGCCTTTTCCTTGGCCTCGCGCGTCGCCTGCTTCGCCTCCTTCTCGGCCGCCTCCGCTGCATCGAGCTTGCGCTCGAATTCAGCCTCGGATGCGAACGCATTGCGCGTCTGCTTCTCGTTGACGGCCTTGAGATGCGCGATCTCTTTGTCGCGCTTCGCGAGTTGCGCTTCCAAGTCGCTCATCTCGACCGCTGGGGTGGACCGGCCGCCGCCGTCCAACCTCGCCTGGTGTCTTCCCGAGCCGCCGCGCGTGCCCGCGAACGCCGCCGCCTCGACGGGCGGATCGACGCCCGTCGACCCAAGCGTCCGCGCCCTTCACTGTGTCGAGCGAGAAGAAGCCGCGGACAATTCCTCGAAACCGGCCCCGCCTTGTCGGTCTCGACGAGTCGAGAATAACTGAAAAGTTCGTCGGCGGTGCTCCTCAGTCCCTCAGACGCGCCCTTCGATGCACCCCGCGGGTTCGGCTCCCGCGCCTTCAGCCGCGGGTGATGGCGTCGAGGCCGCGCGCGTCGCCGCGGCGAAGGCGGTGGAGGACGAGATGGAGCGTACGGCGTTTCTGAAGATCGTGCGCGCGATGCGCGGGTACGCGGTTGATGCCGCCGACGAAGTGCGGCGCTGGGAGCACAACTTCGCCCGGCTCCCGCCCGCGCACCAGTCGCTCCTGCAGCACCACACGAAGAAACACATGCAGGCGTACGCGTGCGTTCGCGCGAATGAGGCATTCTTCACTGAGCTGCTCACCTCCTTCTCCGGGGACGACGTCCCCCCGCACCTACGCGTCCCCGACGCCGCGCGCGATCCCGAGGCGCACGCGTCGGTGACTCCCGGCGACGCCGAGAAGGTGCGGTACATCCTAAAGAACCTGGCGCGGGACTGGTCCGCGGAGGCGGCGGAGGAGCGCGCGCAAAGCCACGGACCTATTTTGAAGGAACTCGAGGAGCGGCTATACGTCCCGAAGGATCCCCAAGCCGAGGGAAGGTATCCGCCGCGCGTGATGGTCCCCGGCGCCGGGCTCGGGCGGCTGGTGTTGGAGTGCGCGCGGCGTGGGTTCGAGGCGGAGGGCAACGAGTACAGCTACTACATGCTGTTGACGTCGAGTTTCATCTTGAACCACTGCGTTCATAAAGGACAGTTCTCGATTCACCCCTGGGTCCACTCGAACAACAACCACACGAGCGACGCGAACCAGATGCGCGCCGTGCCGATCCCCGACGTGCCCGCGTGCGACGCGATGGAGACGCGTCTCGCAAGCGGCGGCGCCATGTCCATGTGCGCGGGGGACTTCGTGGAGGTGTACGGCGCGCCCGAACAGACGAACCAGTGGGACGCCGTGGCGACGTGCTTCTTCATCGACACCGCGCACAACGTGGTGGAGTACCTCACGATCATCGCGAACTGCCTGAAGCCGGGCGGCGTGTGGGTGAACTTCGGGCCGCTGCTGTTCCACTGGGCCGACGCGCGCTCGTACCTCTCCGGAGACGAGCTGTCGGTGGAGATGTCGCTGGCGGACGTCGAGAGCGTCGCCGAGAGCGTCGGGCTGCGCATCGTCAAGCGGGAAATGCGGGACAGTCTGTATACCGCGGACAAAATGTCCATGCACCAGACGGTCTACAGGTGCGCGCTGCTGGTGGCGATTCGGGCGGAGAAGTGAAGTGAGACACGCGCGCGACGGTTGTTACCTTTTCCTTTTTTTTTTTCCTCGGAAGGTCTGACTGACGACGACGACGACGACCGTGCTCCCGCGCGCCACTTCCGCGCGCCCCGCACCGCACGCTTCGATCGTACGCGATGTCCTCCCCCGCCCCCGTCCTTGGCGCGCTCGCCGGCGCCTCGGAGTCGCTCAAACAGACCGTCGCGCGGTTCCGGCACTCGCTGGTCGCCGCGACCGAGGCGCTCGCCGTGGGGCTCGTGAGCCACCTGTTTAGCCAAACCAGACGCTTCCTCGCGCTGCTCGTGGCTTCCGCCGCCGCGGAGGCTGTGCTGTTCCTCCTGTGGGTCATCGCGCTGCTCCCCTTCTGGAGCCGCGACAACTCGCGCGAAAGCCTGCGTTTCGAGGCGGGAGCGCACGCCGTCGCCGCGGCAGTCGTCGCGGCGCAGATCTTCGTCTCGCGCGAGGACGTCCTGCGCTCGTTCGGCGGCGACCTAGGACCGCCTTCGTTCGTCCGAGCGGCGCTCGGCTGTTTTTCGCTGCTGCGGAGTACGCGCCGGGGACTCGCCGCGGTCCCCGTCGGCGCGTTCGGCGCGGCGCTCATCGCCAACCACGGCGTCTCGTGGTTCGCCTGCTTCGCGCTCAGCGCGTGCACCCAGCTGTGGAGCGGCTTGCCCCGACGCGTCGAGGCGGAGACGGACGAAGTCGCCGTCGTCGCGGAGGCGCTCCGCGAAATCGGCGGCGACGCGGGACCGAGCAGTCTGCGGAGACGCCAAAAGCCGCAGATACCCTCCTCCTCGAAGCCGCCCGCGAACGCGTCCGCGAACGCGCCCGTCGTCGAGCGCGCGTTCGTGGACTCCTTCGAGGAAGACGCCGTGCCCGGAAAGTGAGGGCGAGAGAGACGAGAGAGACGAACGAACCGGTTCGAGACAGACGCCTCGCCTTCACAAGTCCCCTTCAGAGAATGACCCCTGCCTCTCGACCGCTCGGTTCGCGAGCGCGCCGACAAAGCGCGCGGCGACGCCGAAGCAGAGCGCCGCCACGAGCGACAGGACCACCGGCTGCGCGAGAACATGGCCGACAACGTCGCGAAGCGTGAGAGGCTTCGAGTCGGAAACGACAGTCGACGCCGCGTCCGAGATGTCGTTCGACCTCGGCGCGGTCGGGTTTTCGGAACCCTCCGCCGCGAGCGCGGCGCGGCACGCCGCCGCCAGCGCGGCGTCCGCGCGTTCCCGAAGCTCGCCCACCTTCTTCCGCCTCGCCTCCGCCTCCGCGGCGTCCGCCACGCGCACGTCCGCGAACGTGATCTTGAACCCGCGCGCCTTGCAGAAGCGCTGCACGACCCTGAACTTCTCCAGCACGCGCATGATGCGCGCGTCGCCGCGAAAGCGCGCGACGGCGCGGAAATCCGCCACCACGGCGTCCACGGCGTCGCGCACCTCGCTCAGCCGCATGTCCTCCTGGAACTCGTCGTCGTCGACGAGCTTCTGCAGGAAATCGCGTTTCTCCGTCTCGCGCACGAGCGCGTCGCGCTGTTCCAGCGCGGGCAACGCCGCGGGCGGAACCCCGGATCCCGGCGCGGACCGTCTCTCGGCGGGCACCGCCGCCCACCCTCGCGCCGTCTTGCGCTTCGCCTCCGCGGAGAGCGACGCGAATCTTCCGGCGGAAAAGCCGCCGGAAGATCGCGAGTCGAGCGCGTTCGGCGCTCCGAAGCGTCGGTCCTGCGAAGCGCGCTTCGTGCCGCTTTTTTTTTCGTCGGCGGCCGACACGGCGTCGACGTCGACGCCCTTGTTCCTGAGCCAAGCGAGCGCGTCATCGGCGCCGAGCGCGGCCGCGGCGACGCCGAGCGACCACCGGCCGGGCCCCGCCGTCGTCCGCTCTAAAACGGTTTTTTTTTCTTTTCGTCGCTCGTCGTCTCCGCGCGCTTTCTCGGCGTCTTTCCCGACCTCGCGTTCCAGCAGCAGGTCCGCGAGGTCGAACCTGCGCCGCACCAGGAGCGCCTCGCCCAGCGGCGTGAGTCCAGCTCTGTTCCGCGCGCGCGCGTCCGCCCCGGCGTCGAGCAGCGCGGCGATCGTCTCGGCGCCGGCCATCCGCGCCGCGAGGGTCAGCGGTGTGTCGTCGAGGTGGTCCGGTGGGTCCACCCACGTGCCCGGGCGGGACGCGAGCGCGCGCACCACCCGCGCGCGGTCGTGCATCGCCGCGAAGTGCAGAGGCGTGCGCCCGAGCGCGTCGTCGTCGTTGGCGTCGACCCCGTGCGAACACAGGAGCTCCACCACGTCCGCGTGCCCCCGCGCGGCCGCGAACGTCATCGGCCGAACGCCAGCCTTGTCCGTCGCCTCGAACGTGGCGCCCCCCGCGATGAGCGCCGCGACGTCGTCGGTGAGGCCCAGGTCGCAAGCGGTGAGAAGCGCGTCCGCGCGCCGGCGCTCGAGCTCAGCCTCGGCGCGGCGCGCGTCCATCGCCGCGGTCCGTGTCGACGCCCTTGAGTGCCTGCGCCACGCGCTCTGGCGCTTCGGGCGCGGCGCGCTGGTTCGTCAGCGGTTCCCGAAGCGCGAAGTCCGACGAAATTTTGCGCGATGCGTCGCGCGCGTCGCTCGCGTTTCGCGAAACGAATATCAACGATTCGCACAGTAGTCACAACTCTGTGCACACCCCGAGGGTTCGGGTCCGGTTCGTTTCTGGCCGCTTGTTCCAGCGCGCATCCGCGTCGAGCAGCGCGCGCACCGCTGTTCCGTCCAGGGCAGCGGCCGCGTCGGTCGTGGGAGGGTGACGATCGCGATCCGAGGAAAAAGCGCGTCGGGTTACCGCCGACTTTGATATTTCCCGCGTATCGTCCAAGATGGCCACGGACGACCACATGAAGGTCACCGCCGTGGGCCTCCCGTCCGGCGCGCTGAGCGCGACGTTCGGGAGGTACGAGCTGGAGAACGGCCAGCACATCGAGGACGTCGTGCTGGGGTACTCCACGTACGGCACGCTGAACGAGGTACGTCACCCGATCGACGACGCGCTTTTCCCCCCCCCGAAATGCCCGCACTGTGCGTGTGCGCTTTTCTTCGTCGCGCAGTAGGACGATCCGCCGTCGCCGCGACGTCGTCCCCGTCTAGTAAATCGACGCGCGCTGACGCGGCGCGCTCCCTCGGGCTTCCCGCGAACCCTCGTTCGTGTCGTCCACGGTGTTGCTCTGTGTGGATGATGACTGGCGACAGACTGGCGACAACGCCGTGATCGTGGGCCACTCGCTGACGTCGAACAGCAACGTCGCCGAGTGGTGGCGCGAGCTGATGGGCGAGGGCGACGCATGCGCACTCGACGTCGCGAGCGAGTTCGTGGTGTGCGTGAACTACCTGGCTTCCCCGTACGGCAGCTCCTCGCCGGTGACCCCCGATCCTGGTAAAGAAAACGGCGAGCCGTACGCCGCGGACTTCCCTACGCCCGTGACGGTGCGCGACAACGTGCGCCTGCAGCGTTTGCTGCTCGACCGCCTCGGCGTGAAGCACCTGCGGATGGCCATCGGCGGCTCGATGGGCTCGATGCTGGCGCTGGAGTGGGCGGCGACGTATCCCGACTTCGTCACCGAGCTGGTGCTGATCGCGGGGTGCGGCCGGCACACGGACTGGGCCATCGGCATCGGCGAGGCGCAGAGGTTCAGCATCATGGCGGACGCCAAGTTCAAGGGCGGGCAGTACGACCCGGCGGACCCGCCGCTCGCCGGACTCGCCACCAGCCGCATGATGGCGATGCTGTCGTACCGCGCGCCGAGGTCGGTGGACGAACGGTTCGCTCGGGGGGTCATGGAGACCGCAGGCGAGAGCGCGGTTGACCGCGAGACTGAACGCACCGCGGTGGACACGACGACGAACGAAGATGCCTCTGATGTCGACGGACGACGCGTCGCCGAGGATGCCGACGCGCCGCGCGCGACGACGACGAACGAACGCGTCGAGGGACGCCTCGGCGAGACGCTCGTCGCGTCTCCGCGTCCGCGCTCGAACGCGATGCGCAAGCCGTCGAGCCACGGCGACATCGGCCTCGCCGCGCACGCCAACGAGAGCGCGAGCGAGACGCTTCCGTACTTCGCGGTGGAGTCATACCTGCAGTACCAGGGCAAGAAGTTCATCCAGCGCTTCGACGCGAACTGCTACGTCCAGCTCACGTACACGCTGGACTCGCACGACGTCGCGCGGGGCCGGGGCGCGTACGAGGACGTGCTGCGGCGCCTGACGCACCGCGCGCTCGTCGTCGGCATCACCAGCGACGTGCTGTATCCGTTTCCGCTGCAGTCCGAGCTGGCGGACCTGATGCCGAACGCGGAGATGTACGCCATCGACTCGCCGCACGGCCACGACGCGTTCCTGATCGAGATCAAGGAGCTGAACGAGGCCGTCGCGCGGTTCAGGCGGGGCGAGCGCGCGGACCCCGACGCGGCGCGAATCGCGCGAAAAAGTCGCGCGCCGGCCGCAGGGGGCGTCGCGACGAGCGCGGCGACGCCGTCCGTCGCCGATGCCGCGGCGGAAGAGCAGGCGCCACCGTCGCTCGCGTCTCTAGAAACGCTGGAGGAAGGTGCGCTTCGCGGCGCCGTGCGCGCGCTCGAGCGGGAGCTGGAGAAGAGCAGGGCGCGCGAGGAGAGGCACGCGCGTCGAGCCGACGCGTTGTTAGCGGAGGTGGCGAGGTTGCGGGACACAGCCGAGGCGGCGAAGACGAACGACAACAACGCGCGCGGGGGAGACGGGTCCGTTCTGGCGTCTTCGTTCGGGTACGGGTTGCGGTTAATGCCCGCGAACCCGCCGCCGAGCTCGAGGCGGTACCAGCCCGTGTACGGCGAGGTGAAGTCGCCCGCGAACGGCGCGGACGCGCCCATCGCCGCGCTCGGAGCGTTCTAGCGATAGGAATCACAGAGTTTTACACGTGTCTCAACATAGCGAAGCTGGCCTCCGGAAAAGCGACACGAAAAGCGATCTGCCGCTGAGGGTTTTCCGGCCGCGTCCTTCGACTCACTCCGCCGCGCGCCTCGCGACTTGGCGAGCGCCCTCCACAGAATCACGATGTCCTCGGCGCTGGTATCCGGCGCGGCGGTCGCAGCGCGCGCGCCCGTCCGGCTTCGAGGCCCCGCACCCAGCTCGTCCGCTCGGCACCAACGTTACCCTCATATCCGCCCGGATGCGAGACGCGCGCTGGTCCGCGCGTCCGCCTCCGCGGTGGACGCGCAGCAGGCGGAGTACGCGTCGTGGCGCGAATCGAAGAGCATCAAATCCCCGAACGTGGAGGTGGCGTACTTCGGGGACGTGGATGACGAGGTGATGCGGTACCGAGGCGTCAAGGCCACCTCGGCCATCAACGTCGGGGACGTGCTCGTGGAGCTGCCTCGCGAGTCGTGCCTGGTCCTCATGGACGACGCCGAGCTCCCTTTCCCCGAGTTTTGCACGAACGAGCTGTGGGCGAAGCTCACGGAACAGAACAAGTGGGCCGTGAAGGTGGCCCTGAACCTGCTGCACGAGCGGAGCCTGGGCGACGCGTCGCCGTTCCGCACGTACATCGACCAGCTCCCGAAACGGTTCGACCTGCTGAGCCAGTGGAGCGACGACGAACTGAGTCTGCTGCAGTACCCCGCGGTGGCGCGCGCCGCGGAGGGCCAGAGGAAGGAGGACGACGACGCGTTCGAGCTGGTGCGGAAACACTCGCCCGACACTCTGAAGAACCCCGCGGTGACGAAAGAAAGCCTGGTGTGGGCGCTGAACATGGTGCGGAGCCGCGTGTTTTCCGGGCGCCTCTCCGACGTCGCGCAGACGAAAAAAAGCCTGCTCCCCAAGGCGCTCGCTGCCGGGACCGCCTTCGCGGCGTTCCTGACGTCGCAGACGCAGGAGGGGCGGTGGCTCGCGGTGTTCGCCATGCTCGCGCTAGTGGTGTTCGACAAGGAGCCCGAGCCGGGCGAGGAGGGCGGCGCGAAGCTGGCGTACGTGCTCATGCCTCTGATCGACGCGTTCAACCACGCCGACTTTCCGGAGAAGACGGAGTTTGAGTTTTCCGCCTCGGCGTTCCGCCTGCGGTCGCCGGCGCGCGTCTCGCGCGACCAAGAGATCTTCATAAGCTACGGCGCGCTCGGGAACGACGAGCTGCTCACGCGGTACGGGTTCGTCGCTGACGAAGCACCCGCGAACGACACGTACGTCTACCAGGGTCTCGCAGCCTGGCTCGACGCCAACCACGAGCCGGCGCGCCGCGCCAAGGGTGCCGATCCGGCGCGCGCCGAGAAAATCAGAGCCGCGCGCCTGGAGACGTACGTCAGCCAGGGCGTGTTCCGGGGCGACGGGTCCGCGGACGCAAACCTGGAGTGGGCGCTGCGGTGCGCGCTGGCGACGCCGGAG
>MDSV01141870.1_pt1 | contig 20464 bp, 22 predicted proteins | sample 810851 | NCBI WGS metagenome assembly MDSV01 (sample SAMN05326640, study PRJNA326480) | marine metagenome | isolation source: seawater | place: Atlantic Ocean: North East | collected 2012 | reverse complement strand
CAGTTGAAGATTTATTGGCAAGTATAGCAATGTTTGAATTGGGATTAAACAATGCATAATGTAATAGATAAGAAACCACGGTAGTTGATTTACCTGATTGTCTTGGTAGTTTGCATATAGTAAATCTATTTGCATGAATAGTCTCTACAATTTTTCTTTGAAAGCCATACATTTTAAAAGGTACAAGTCCTTCATCTAAAGATACTATTTGAATATATTTTTGCATAAAGTATATCGGATCACTCTGACACTTTTGATATTCTAAAATCTGTTCTTTAGTAAATTCTTGTGGTGTATTTACCTTTTTTAAATTTGGATTACCTAGATATGCGTCTGTCATAATATTGGTTCCAATTCGTCTTGTAGTCTTTGACTTTCTGTTATTTCGTCTACCATTATACCTTCAATATGGGTATAACCTGCAATTATGGCGGCTTTTACTCTTTGCGAGCCTCGCCACACAGAAAACTCTTTTTCCTGATATGGTAAACCGTTTGCACCTATTCTAGGTGTATCACTTACTATATGTTTTTTTACTTCTATTGGATTTAACATGTCATTACCATCTAAAATATCTTGTAGTGGTTGACCACTTCTTTTAGCATAAACTAAATTTTCTAATGAGAAAACTTTTTTATTCGGATGGTTCGCTTTTGCCGTCAATAATTTCATTTTCTTTAATCTTTTCTGCTTTTGTTTCAGGTGTTTTTTTATTTAACATCTTTTGTAATTCTGCTGTAGAACCAACAAACAAAGCATTTTTAATATTCGCATTGGCAGTTTTAGGTAATTCTTTTAAGTCTTTTAATTTTTTTTGTAAGTCTTGTAGTTTATCAACCGTTTGGGCTACTTGACCTATTAGTTGACCTGCTACCTCATATGCTCTAGGGTGTTGGCCTTCTTTTGCAATATCTAATATACCTTGTATTGCTTCTTGACCTTTTTCTACTAGATTATAATAGTTATCTCTACTATATTTGTAATCATTATCAACATCTGCTTTCTTATCATCTTCTTCTCTTTTAACAGGTGGTGAAAATTCTTTAGTCTCTTTTTGTTCCTCAGGCAAAGAGTTTAAGCCTAAAATTTCATTTACTTTTTCGTCCATTTTTGTCATTGCTATTACTCATCATTACCAGTTGTCGGGTTAAATCTCTTGCTGTCTGCAAAGAAATCAAGTGTTGTTGTAAAACCAAAATCATCATCTGCGTCTGCTGTTGTAGGATTAGGAACTACTATAATTCTTTCTTCTCTAGTTAAAGGCGTTTCAGTATCAGCGCCTAAATCTGCTTGTACTTTTTTAACTACTTTTTGATTACTCATAGGACCAAATAAGTATGTCTTTGCTGTAAAGTTTAAAGTATATATAACTGCTCTTCTATTTGTAAAAGCACCGTCATAACTATCTTCATAATTTACATTGTTTAAAATAATAGGAACATCTCTTTTAATATTTAAATCAGGTATCATATTAATTGTTACCGTGTAATCGGGTTGAAAGAAAGGAACTATTTGTTCAACTATCTGTAATCCGTTTTCAGCAGTCGCTGTGAAACAAAATAAATTATAACTTATATTATATGGTACCGGTGTATATTGATAATTTAAAACTTTACCATCTTCACCAGTTTTTACTTGTCTAAACTTTTGTACTTTATTTAATTTTCTAGTAGGGTCATAACCTAAACCTGATATTTCAAAACCTAATCTAGGTAAAGTTATTGCAAATTCTCTATTATCTAAACTTGGTTGTTGTTCTAATCTTGCTAAAAATTTTTCTTTTGGAGCATATGCTAAAGGCACTCTCATTCTTTTGGTAACAGCCCCTGTACTTGAAGTTGTTTGTACGGTTATATTATTAAATATTTGACCAAAAGCAATTGTAAGTCTTCTTAATCCTTCGTTGTAAAAATATTGTCCAAACATTATAAGTCTACCTCACCAAAAGGATTTCTTTCTGTAAAATCAAGTATGTCATCTGATAGAGAGGCAGTATCAAAACCAGCCGCCGTATCTAAATCTAAATTTTCTGCATATGTAGATTGTTCTTGTACAATTTCTTTTGGTTCATAATTTTCATCCATAAAGAAAGATGGTTTACCAGTTGACTTATCAGTTTCTAATAATAATGATCCTGCACCTGAAGCCACCTCTGTACCATATTCTAGTTTTGTTCTATATACTAATTCGTTTAATGAATACTTATCTTCAGCACCATCAATGATATCAATACCTGTATCAATTTGTTCACTTGAATATTCAAATCTGGTTACTCTTAATTTATAAACAGGCAATTGACCTAATTGAAAGAATGGCTCTTGATCTTCTACAAATAATATTTCAAAAAAACTATTCATCAAAGGCATATAAACTATATCACCTTCATTTGGTCTACCTGTTGCTATTAAGTTTGCCTTATTACCTACAAAGTAATCCCATGATCTTTTTGCAACCATTAATGTAGAGTCTTCTCTAATCTCTAGTCCAAATTTATTTACTAATTCTTGTTCACCTGCAAAACCTTGAGTTGTTTCCATATACATTTCACATAGGTAAGAATGGTCAAATCTACTTGACACATCTTCTCCCATTACAAGGTCTCTGTTTACTAATGTTCTTGGTAAGTAATATACATCTTGGCCGTAAATTTTTAGGCCTTCTACTATTAAGTCTTCGTGTAATCTTTTTTCGGCTTGATTGCCTATACCCTTACCGCCTTGGAAATAGTGATTAACTGGCATGGCATTATCCTATCATCATAGCAGGGTTTAATTCGTATGATTTTCTAATCTCTTCCTCTAAAATTCTTATGTCTTCAAGTGCTTGTGAAAATATTTGTGTACCGTTCATGGTAACTCCACCTATCATTTGAACTCCGTCAAATTTAGATAAGTTTTGACCCCATTGTCTTTTAAATAAAGCGGTTACATATCTCTTTAAAAAAATGTCATTGTAAACATCTGTATGAGTATTTGGATCTAATTTTCTGTATGCTTCAATTACTAAAAATTCATCAACCACTAAATCATTCTTCCAATCCATATCAATATATAATCTATTTTCATGTTGATTAAATCTCATAGGTTTTTCACCTACTAATATATGGTCTAAAAAATCTAAATGTCTTAATACAACATCATAGTTTATTACACTTGTTGAAGAGAAATCATATAGATCATTTAATCTTAATTGATATCTAACATCAAACATATTTAAATTAGATTTATCGGAGAATGGGAATATGTTAATAACAGAAACAATTGAACTAGGTACTATAAGATAACTATTATCTTCTAACCATGTTGTAGATGTAGAATCTCTAGTAGCAGTCTCCGAAGATGTACCTGTAAGTCTATCTTTGTCTGCTTGAGTTAACTTGTATTTTAAATATGTTCTCTTAATACCATCATAATGATATTGAGCAAAGTATTGTAAAGCCTCGTCTATTCTATCTTCAAGTTGGTCATCATCAACATTTATCTCAATTACAGGCTTACCTAATGCTCTTAAAGCATATTGTTTTAAATTTTCTCTTGAAGCTGGTTCTGCCATTGTTTAATCCCTTTGGTATATTTATAAGATTAATTATATCTTTGGAAACAGATTATCTTTGCAAAATAACTCTATATCCTTGTCTGGCAACCCTAATGATTTCATAGTCCTAGGCGTATGTGGATTCTGTTGTTGATGTTCACAATAAAAATTCTGTGCTTTTATTACATCATCTTTGTCTGAATCACCATGATGAGATTGTATTTTATCTATATAATTTCTTAAATTAGATACTGCCATTGTACATATTTGATTTAATTCTCTTTCTTCCGTAATATTACCAGCAGCTATCATACCTCTACTAAAAATTTTTTGTGCCCAATCAGGCAATGGTCTTTCTTTGCTAGGTTTATACCAATCATTTTCTGCTATAAACCATTCTGTTAATGGGTGTTCTTTTTTAAGTAGTGGTGAGAAATCATGAAAAGCTCCTGTAACCTTTTTCTTTCCTGCAATTATATCAAATCCGTAAATCGGTCCTCCATTTGTTAATTCAGGAAATAAACATACATGAGCCATCCATAATCCCTTTTTCTCTCTTACATCAACTACATCTACATGAGCTCGTCTAATATATAAACCTTCCCATGTTCTATTGACCCAACCAAATTCCTCATTGTTGAATCTGTCCATACCTGGCTCGTTGTATTCACTTAAATGTTCATTTAAAACATCTATTGTTTCATCTTTCCACTTAATCAGTCTTTCCCAAATCATGCATTTCCTTAAATAGTTTAGTAGCAGAATCAAAACAAAAATTTGCCTCTGCTAATATATTTACCTCGTATAAATTTAAATAGTTGTTTATTATCTCTCTTACAATTCTTTTATATTCTCTAACCTGTTTATCTCTAAATGTATAATACCTGTTAGGTCCTGGTGTTTTTCTTTTTATCATTTGACCACCAGATAAATCTCCTAAATGTCTCACATATATATGAGCATATAATTTTTCAGCGTCATCCATTATACCATCTAGATGATTGCAATATTCTTTTGTACTATCTGTTATAATAGGTGGTGTTTCACCTTTCCATAATTTTTTATAATCGTATTGTATGGCTTCTGCTCTTTGTAATCCTGGTGTTTGATTAAACAAAGAGTTATGCATACCATATTTTTCTAATGTTGAATAACATTGTAATTGATTATATAGATATGTTGCATATAATTGCTCATCTATATTACCTGACATTAATATTCTAACAAATTGTTGGCGTTCAGCATTCTTATGCTTTTCCATTGTTAAGTCTTTTATATCATGTTTCCAGTTAGGTTCACCACTCATTTTTTAATTCTTTCTTCGTTTCTTAATCTTTCTCTATCTTGTTCTCTGTCTTTTACTCTACAGAAAAAATCACCTGCTAAACTTATTCTATCACTATCTCTACCATTTACTTCTACACTATGTTTAATGTGTGAGGGAAATACAACAAAGGTTCCTGGTTCAGGAACAATAGACCATCTAAAACAATTATTAGATTGCATATTTAAATGACCATCATTTGCTACGCCAACCATAAAATGATTGATCTCTAAACCCTCATCAGGATTATATAATGTTAAAAATCCAGATTCACCTGCTTCTTCAGATTTTGCAAAATAAACAAAAGAAAAGTGAGAATGAACATGTCTATGTACAGAATTAAAAGCATGTTTTCTATTAATATTATACCATAATTCATTACAAGATATACTAAATTCTTTTTTAATACCCATGTGTTTTACATAAGGCACAATTAAAGGAAACATTTTATCAAACAATTTCAACATACATTGTGGTAATTCAGCCATTATTCTTAATGGTGATTGATAAGAGTTTATACCTGCGTTAGTTTGTTTTGTAGATGGTTCTTCTTTTTCAGTTTTATAAATCTCTTCTATGATACTATCATTTAATTCTTTATCATAGATATTACCTCTTAAATAATCTGTTTTAAATGGTGTAATTATTTCTGTACTCATAATATATTCCTTCCGTCAAAAACTCTTTTTTCGCCAGTTTCCTCATCTATAAACTCAAAAGGTCCTCTAAAATGATACCAGCCTGTAGCAATAAATTTATCTTGCGTTGGTGATACAACACCTCTATGAACATGTGTAAAATCTGTAGGCCAAAAAACGGTTAATCCTTTTTCTGCATTAACAATTCTTTTTTGGTATTTAAACTCTGTACCGCCATGATCTGTTACCGTATTTAAAAATGTCATAAACACTAAACATCTATTCTGTACGGCATATGCGTCTCTTTCATGGTGCCAAACTTTAAATCCACCACCTGGTTTATAATGTTGTAAATTAAATAATGTATCTATATGCCAAGGACTTTGTTGATTTAATACTGGAAAATCTCCTGTATAATGCTTAACAGCCATTGCTAATTGTTGTAGATATGCCCTTATTCTAGGGTCACCGTTTTTTGGATCTATGTATAAATCTGTAGAATCTTTTTTTGATGGATCAGGCACATCTGCATTACCAAATATACCTGTTTGTTTTTCAGGATCAGGTTCATTAAAGTATTCAATAACATCATCACATACCTTATCATCAATGTACCAACCGTGAATAAAATCACCTTTTCCATTATCTTTATGTGGTCTTAATTCTTTTAATTTAGGATGAAAATTAAATATTTTATCTTGATTATAAGTGCCATCATCTTTTCTAGAATCTGACATTAATCTTTTCCTTCAATACTAGTGCCTTTAAATGGATCAAATTGTGTATCTTTATTATTTTCATCATAATCCTTAAAATATCTGTTATTTAAAAAATCGTATATACTAGGAGCTTTTTTTGCTTCTAATTCCCATGTCAATGCTCTTGCGTCTAGTTTTTCTATTGCTGGTTGCCATCTAATTTTAAATGTATCTAAATCATCTGAACAAGTTTGTAGCATGATCTCGCATTTATCAATAGGCCAAAAATTTAAACCAACACCAATACATTGCATACCTTCATTTAATTCAAATCTATTATCTCTTCTTCTTTGAAACATTTGCTTAAAACAAGGGTGACCATCTGCTGAGTAATCTCTTTTTTGTATATCTCTCCAATATTTTGTGTCATCTCTATGTGATAATGCATAATGCATAGCAACAAATCTAGCAAAATTATCGAAAGTTATACCACAAGTATCATTGTAAAAATCAATATCAGTTTGATTAAACTTATCTTTTCTTTGCATTACAATATTAAAAGTATTTAAAAATTCATGAACTGAATACAAACCATTACTCTCTAAAGGTTCAACAAATCCAGCTGCTAGACCTACAGCAACAACATTTTTGTTCCACATTGTTTCATGTCTACCAACTCTCATTTTAATATTTTTATATTGTAGGTCTTCCGACATATCGCCGTAACCTTGTTTTTTAATATAGTTTTTAAATTCTTCTAATGCGTCTTCATCTGAAACATATTTACTTGAATAAACATAACCTGTACCCCAACGAGACCATAAAGGTATTTGCCATACCCAGCCATTTTCAATTGCTGTACAATTGGTATATGCGTTCATTTCTTTTTTCTTATCTTTATAAGGAAGTCTAGTTGCCCAAGCTTTATCATTTGGCAACATCCAACTAAAATCTATGAAAGGAGTTTCCTGTGTCTTTGAAGTTAATAACGCTTTGAAACCTGTACAATCAAAATATAAATTACCAGATATTGTTTCTCCATTATCTAAAACTAAACCAGTAACCTGATTTTCTTCATCTTTCAATACTTCTTTTATATCTGATTTAATATGAATTAATCCAGCAGGTAAACAAATTTTGTCTTTTAACCATAAACCAAATTTAGTTGCGTCAAAATGAAATGCTTTGTCTTTTTTCCAATTAAAGTTTGGAAAAGAATCTGTCATTGTATTTTGTTCAACCATATGTGTTTGTGCATAAAACGATCTAGCAAAGTCTGTAATTGGTGTTTGTGGTCTTACTATTTTTTTAAAGTACCAATCATTTACACCATCTAAAGTATCAAATACATTTGGCGTACCAAAAGGATAGTGAAAGCCACCATCACCTTTCTCATAAAAATCTTCAAAACGAATACTTAATTTGATTGTACCATCTGTTTCTTTCATGAACTCATTTATATTTTCTTCCGTGTTCATGCCTAAAGATGATAACCAGTTTGATATTCCACCAATTGTACTTTCACCAACACCGACCGTTGCGATATTAGGACTTTCAACTAGTGTAATTTTTTTATTTGGAAATTTTCTTATTAAATTTGTAGCAGTCATCCAACCGGCTGATCCACCACCTACTACTATTAAATCATCAAACTTATTATAAAGTTTAGTATCTTCCGTTTTCATAAAATATATCTCTTATTGTTGTATCTGCTGTTCTATAATTAATATTTAGTATTACTCTTCGGTCTTCATCCGTTTGAGTAAAACCACCATGATAGTGTGTTCCGTTAAATACTATCAAAGTATTTTCAGTTGTTTTAAAATTCATTTCTTGACCGTCTTTAGTTACCACCGTTGTACCACCATTATCTGTAGTAAAACAAAATACAGCAGTTGCAAAATTAAAATCAGGTTCACCTGATCCAGTTTCATTATAAAAATCTGTATGTCTATAAAGGTGCCTACTTTCAGGTCCTTTTGAATACATATTTAGTTTTAATTTTAATAAACTACCATATGACAATTCATCATGATCTTTTATTGTGTCTATGATAGGTAACATTGTAGAGAATTGATTTGTTTCTATACCTTTTGGAATATACATGACATGGGTCATCATCTGCGTTCCTAAAATTTCTTTAGGTGGTTGTTTTACTTTTGAAATTGAATCTATAGAAAGATCATCTGGATTGTGATCTGTTTGTGTGTACCACCAAGGAAAATTTCCTCCTAGTACATATTTTTGAAGTCTGTTAAATGTTGATTGTGGTAGAAAGTTTGAGTATGATTTTATAAAATTACTATCCATGATTTATTCACCTCTTTCATAATAATATATAGGTCTTTTGTTAAAGGCTGATTACCAGTCAGTAGAACCAGTATCGTCCCAAGCGTTAGTAGCTGTGTTCCATTTGAACCAGTTACCTGCAGCTTTCTCACTAGACTTTTTAGATTTCCAACATGACTCTTCTTCTTTCCATTGAAAATTCATATGATCTATATGTTCATCATGAGCATGTGGAGCTTGCCATATACCATTATCATCTAAAGACCAACTTGAAAATAAAATACCTGTTTTAGGTGATTTAGGTTGATCTTCATAAAAAATATCTTTTGCTTCGTCATAAGTATCACCAACATCTGGTGGATTAATTTTGCCTGGTAATACAGGAATAAATTTACTATCAGAGTCACCAAATTTGCCTTCACAAAATGCTTGACAAGATTCTTTGGTTACTGAACCTGTATTTACATCTATCATTTTTTGTTTTTTAATAAGAAATGTATTTACTACTTTATTATTTGTATCTAATTGTGCAACTTCCATTTTTAATCCCTTGCTCTAAATCTGATAACGCAAATACCATCACCACCTTTTCCACCATAGTTAACGGTTCCTGTAGTACCATCTGTACCACCACCGCCACCGCCGGTTCCATCTTGACCCGGTGCTCCGTTTCCGTCTCCGCCTCCGCCGAGACCTCCACCACCGTGTGATGTATGATCGTGACCTGAACATCCGCCACCACCAGCATACCATGTAGGAATACCTGTTATGTCGTTGTTCTCACCTCTACCACCTTGGCCACCTTGTCTGTTACCATATTGGTCAGCGCCTCTTTGGTGAGCACCACCACCGCCACCACCTGTGTGTGATTGGTGATTTCCGCCTCTGTTTCCTGATCCGTTTCCAGTTGCGTTACCGTGGTTAGAACTATGTTGAGAACCTCCGCCAGATCCACCGTTTTGTCCGTGATGACCTGAAGAGCCGGCACCACCGCCGCCACCTTCACTATTCATACCAAACGCTTCAGTATTTCCGCCTTTGTTACCATGATTGTTTCCTTGCGTTCTTTGTGATCCGCCTGAACCAACCGTAATTGTATAATTTTGTACGGTTACTGCCTGGTCATAAGCATTGTTAGCTCTGTAACCACCAGCACCACCTCCAGCAGCGTGATGTGATCCGCCTGAACCACCGCCACCTACCATTAGATATTCAATCTTATCGCCGTATGTTGCGTCTGTACCTAATGAGTGTACTTTAAAAGTACCTGAAGTTAAAAATTTGTGAACCATGTCATCACCATCCATATAAACTTCTTCAGCGTCGGATGTTGCTATCATGTATTTTTTAGAACCTATACCTTTTTGAGCACCTGATCTACCGTCAGCACTTGAAAATCTATTACCTTCATCATCAAAAGATGTTGATGTAAATTTCCAACCTACTGAACCTGATCCTGTAGCATTGTAAGTTAACATTACTGAAGCGCCTTTTTGAGTTAACACCCAATCGTCTGTAGCACCTTCAATATTATTACCATTTGAAGCTAATGTACAATGTTGTTGATGAAATGTTTTATTAAAATCTGTTATTTGTATTTGGTCACCTAAAGAAGGTGTAGCAGGTAAAGTTACCGTAATTGCCTGACCTGAAGTGTCAACCATGTAACCTTGTTCGCCGACAGCAGTAAAGTTATCTGTTTTAGCAGGACTAAATGCCATTTTTTCGACAGCAGTACCTTTTGCCATGTAATCCCAATAAGTTGAGTTAGCACTACCTGAACTTGAAGGTGCTTGACCTGTTGAATTTTGTTTTGCAATATAAGAAGAAACAACTCCGCCGTCCGTGTATTGAACAACATCATCTTTTTCATAAGCTGTTGAACTAGACCATTCGCCTTTGTTTGTTATTGCGAGTTTTCCTAAATCTAAAGTTGCCATATTTTATTTCCTATTGTTCTATCCATGCGTTAGTACCTGTGTCCCAATGCCACCATGTTGATGTATAATCTCCGCTTGCTGTAGTAGCAGGTTTTGATCTCCAAATTTGAGAAGATTCAATCCACTCTATCATTGCTCTATCTTTTTCATCACATTGGTGAGGAGGAACCCAAATACCATTAGTAGTATTTAGTGTCCATGAAGCACATGCAGCTCCTGTTGAATCGACAGGTCTAGGTGAAACAAACATATTTTCTGATTCGTTCCAAACATCACCTATTGAAGGTATATCTCTACCTTTCATTTCTATTAATTTTATTTTGTATGTACCAGCACCAAATAATTTTTCACAAACTGATTGTGCTTTTGTTTGTGTAGGTTTACCAGCAGAATCATCAATAACTTTGTTTCTGTTTATTACATAAACTTGTTCTACTACACCTGAGTCATTTAATTTACATACATTCATTTTTTAATCCTTAACCTTTAATCTTACGATTACAATTCCGTCTCCGCCATCTCCAGCTCTTCTATGACCGCCGTTTGGTGCGTCTGAACCACCACCGCCGCCACCGGTACCGTCTTCTCCTTGACCGCCCGATCCGTCTCCACCACCACCTAAGCCGCCTGAAGCTGCGTTAGTGTGATTGTGTCCTGGAGAACCACCGCCACCTGCGTAAAATTTAGGAGTACCATCAATATCGCATTGTGTTCCTCTTCCGCCGTGTCCACCTTGGTGATTACCATAGTGATCTGCGCCTGGTTCTGAAGCACCACCACCGCCACCACCTTGGTGATGACCATTTGGTCCGCCTCTATGACCTGATCCATTTCCTGTTGCGTCACCGTGACCACCTTGGTGATTTCCACCACCACCTGAGCCACCGTTTCGGCCGCCTCCACCTGGATGACCGCCACCGCCGCCACCTCCGTCGGAAGTCATACCAAACGCATTTGAACTTGATCCGTTGTTACCGTGTGAGTTATCGTCTCTTCTACTTGCACCAGCACCAACCGTAATTGTGTATGCCTGAGCAGTTACCGTGTGATCGAAAGCATTGTTAGCTCTATAACCACCAGCACCACCGCCAGCGCCATGGTGTTGTCCACCTGATCCGCCGCCACCTACAATTAAATATTCTATCTTGTCGCCATATGTTGAATCTGTTCCAACACTATGTACGGTAAATGTTCCTGAAGTTAAAAACTTATGAACTTGAAAGTCTCCGTCCATGTACACTTCTTCAGCGTCTGAACTTGAAACCATATATTTTTTAGAACCCATTCCGTGAGTTTGTGAAGCATATCTAGATCCACCAGTACCACTATCGTTATGAGTTGTACCGCCACCGTCTGCGTTAAATTCTGTAAATTTCCATCCTTGACCACCTGAAGTTGCCTCGAATCTTAAAGATGTAATAGTACCTTTTCCGTAAAGTACCCAATCTTCAGCAACACCTTCAATGCTGTTGCCGTTTCTAGCAATAGTACAATGGTTTGTATGAAATGATTTTGCATAGTCAACGATTGAAACAATTGAACCAGTTGATGGATTAGCTGGTAAAGTTACCGTGATAGCACCTGAAGATGTATCTACGAAATATCCGTTTTCAGCTGCCGCTGTAAAATCTGCTGTTTGTGATTGATTCCATGCTTGACCAACTGCGTCTGTTCCTTTTGCCATCAATGCCCAATAAGAACTATTAACCGTACCACCAGTTGATGGTGCTTGGTTAGTTGATGTTGCACTTGCAATATATGTTGAGGTAACAGCTGAGTCTTCGTATTGAACTATATCATCTGCTTCATAGGTAGTAGCTGATGACCAAGTACCTTTGTTGACTATTCTTAATTTTCCTAAATCTATTTGTATTGCCATTTTTTTCCTCTTATACTATTTAGATGGTTGTTGAACCAGTATCCTCCCAAACATTTGAAGTTTTATTCCATTTCCAAAAATTTCCGTCCATATCTCCAGTTTTTTTAGCATACCATGTTCCTGAACCTTCGTTCCATGTTCTTTTTTGATAAGTACCATTTTGATTTAAATAATCTACAGGCGCTTCCCATTCTCCAGTTGTATCATCTAAAATCCAACTTGCAAAAGGAGCGTCTTCGTAATATAAATCTTTAGAAGCGTCATAATTCCAACCTGCACTTGGCATATTTTTAGTTGTATTTACTACAGGATAATATTTGTAACCTGCACCATATCTTGGATCACAATGACTTTCTGTAGCAGCTTGTGTTACCACACCGCCTGCCATACAAGCGTCTCTACGAACTAAAATAACACTAATTACTTTGTTAGTATTTTCATCTACTTGAGCTACATACATAAAATTAATCCTTTACCTTATATCTTACTACAACGATACCGTCTCCGCCTTTTCCACCATAGTGTACTTGACCTGAGTCTCCTTCAGAACCGCCACCGCCTCCGCCGTAACCGTCCCAGCCAGCAGCACCGCCACCTTGACCGCCGCCACCAAGACCTGCTCCAGCTTCTGATGTGTGATTATGACCTGCGCCACCGCCACCACCTGCATACCATTTTGGAACACCTGTAATATCGCATTGTTCACCTCTACCACCATGACCTGCGCTGTGGTTACCATGTTGATCTGAACCTCTTTGGTGAGCACCACCGCCACCACCATTATTATGTGATTGGTGATTTCCACCTCTATTTCCTGATCCGTTTCCAGTTGCGTTACCATGAGTATGACCGTGACCAGAACCTCCGCCTGAGCCTCCGTCTCTTCCTCTATTATTATGAGCACCGCCACCACCGCCGCCATCGGAAGTCATTCCAAAAGCGTTTGATCCTGAACCGTTATTTCCGTGTCCGTTTGATGTTCTTTGAGCACCACCAGCACCAACGGTAATTGTATAATCTTGTACGGTTACAGCTTGGTCATATGCGTTGTTAGCTCTATAACCTCCTGCGCCACCGCCACCTGAATAATGACAACCACCTGAGCCGCCACCACCGATTATTAAATATTCTATTTTATCGCCGTGTGTTGAATCTGTTCCTAAACTATGAAGTTTCCAAGTACCTGAAGTTAAGAATTTATGAACCATAAAATCTCCGTCCATATAAACTTCTTCAGCGTCGGAAGTTGCAACCATATATTTGTTTGAACCTACTGAAGCTGAACTTACATCAGCACCTTTTTTCTGATCGTCATGTGCGTATTCTGTTATTTTCCAACCTTGTTTTGTTGAGTCTGCATTTGACTCAAAAGTTAAAGTTGCTTTTGTTCCTTTTGCATAAAAAGTCCAGTCATCTGCTGAACCTTCAATATTATTTCCATTTCTTTGTACTAACAATCTATTAGTATGGAAAGTTTTTGCATAATCTGTAATTGTAATTCTGTCTCCTAAAGATGGACTTGCTGGCAATTGTACCGTAGCAGTTGCTGAAGATGTATCTATAAAATAACCTTGAGCACTACCAACACTTGTAACCGTTGAACCGTCACCAGTAATAGTAGCGTTAAATGACATTCCTACAGCGTCTGTACCTTTTGCCATTAAATTCCAGTAAGTAGTATCAACCGTACCACCTGTACTTGGAACATTTCCTGTTGAAGCTGCTACACAAACAAATGATGAGGTAACACCTGTGTCGGTATACTGGACAACATCATCAACAACATAAGCTGTTCCACCAGAGTATGTGCCTCTCCAATTTAATTTTATTTTTCCTAAGTCTATTGTAGCCATCTTATATCCTAATTATCTATCGAGGCAATTAAATGCCCGTCTGAATTAATTGAAAAAGTAAAACCTACAGCAGCAAAAAAATAATCATCAAAAGCATTTAATTGTGATACCGTGATATTTGAAGCACCACCATTTGTAGTGGTTACTTGTAATGTATCATTTACACCATCGCCATCTGAATCAATCTTTTTAAGACCGTAAACTTCCGCTTTTCCTGTAAAATCTCTTAAATCTGACATTTAGTTTCCCTTTTTTAATATTTATCCTTTATGTTCTATACATTCTCTGTTAATTTCCAACCATAAGTGTCGCCTGTGAAGACTAAACCGATTGAAGCATTATCAGTTGAAACGGTAAAGTTTTCGGTTAAACCCATAATCTTTTTACCATTTCTGCTTATAATTAAATTGTTAGTAGCAAACTTATCTACCATATCTAAAAATCTTAATTCATCTCCAACTAATGGTGAAGCTGGTAAAACTACCGTACATGTTCCGCCATCTGTATTTACAAATGCTCTTGTACCTGTTACCACAGCAAACTCTGTTGATCCATCGCCAGTAATTGTTGACCATGGTAAGAATCCACCTAAACCACCCCATTGTGTTCCGTTATAACCTTCCCATGTATTCTTATCAGTATTAAATCTAATACCTCCTTGGAATAAGTTAACACCTGCGTTTGCTGGTCTTTGTGCTGTATTACCAATAGGTGGTGTAAAGTGTCCAACACCCATTTTTTGTCTTGTATTAAATCCAACAATTGCGTTCTCTGTTGGAACTGCATTGTTAGAATCTCCTGCCAAAGTTTGGTCAGTAGAAAATTCGTTAATAGTTGCACCTAATGAGGCACCAATAGAACCAAGTTGTAATTCTGCTAGTCCAGATAAGTCAAAGGCGTCTGCGTTCAATGTAGCAGTACCTGTTGCCTGTTCAATTTTAAATAATGAACCAACTCTAAAGTCACCTTTTTGGTCAGTTGAAGTATAGTAAACTCTACCGCCATCTTCTTCAGCAATCTCGTCTGATTGTTCGGAAGGTTGAGTTGCGTCTCCTGGATAGTTAGAAGATGTAAAGTCACCAGTACCTATATCTAGGAAGTCGTGACCTGTTGTTCTTATGTTTGAAAATTCTGTTGTTTGTGCTACTTGTACATTATCGTTTAATGCATTACTCAAAGTTATTTGAGGATTAATTTTAATAATCGCTGTTTGAGCTGATGTATTTTCTTCAGAAACTTGCGTAATTCTGTGATATGTAGAACCAATTTTTAAGTTACCACCAATTTTAACTGCGTTAGCTTGACCTAATGCACCTTGTCTTGGATAAACTTTAGTACCATATGAACATGTATAAGTTATGTTTGCAAGTTTAACAACATCACCTGTAGTTAATCCGTGTCCTGTTGAAGTTGTAATAGATAATAAACCATTTACATTATTGTATGGAGCGTCTGTAATAGATAATGTTGAAGTATCTGATTTAGTTACCGTACCGCCAGAAACATATGTATGTACCGTATTTGAAGTGTAGAGGGTAGTTGTAAATGTGTTTGCACCAGTAACCGTAACCGTAAATGTTGGATCACTTGTTTTAATAGGTAATAAGAAACCTACAATACCAGGATTACCAACCGTTGAATCTCCAAATGTCGCTGATAGATTAAATGTATAAGTTGTTGAGTTTGCTTTTACAACATTTATAGTTTCGCCTTTTTCAAATGTTCCAACCACATTTTCAATGTAAATATATTTCGCTGAAGTTTGTAAGAAATAAACATCAGCAGTTGCACCTGAAGTAGCACCTGTTAATTGATCTCCTACACTTAAATTGTTTTCATCATTTGTTAAACCTACGAAACTTGTTGAGTTAAATTCTAATTGACTACCTCTTGATTTGAAGTATGTTGCCTCTTCGTTTTCATCATTACCATTTGATACAAGTCCTTTTTCACCATAACCAGATGAGCAGTTTAAGGCACGAATAAATCCACTGCCTTGAGCATACATTCCTTTTTCACAATAATATGTAAAGATAGAAACCATCTCACCACGGCCTTTGTTCAATGCATGAACACCGATACCATCTGAATTTATTTGTGTAAAGTCATTGGCAAGAATAGATTTGTTACCTGAAGTATGTAAGTTACCATCAATTTGAATACCTGTATTATTTGATGAAACGGATGTACAATTCTGTATGTAAGGTGAAGCAGTTGTAATAGAACCACTTGGGTCTAAAGATATTACTGCCGCTTTACCAGTTGCACCAGCTACTGGTGTTCCTGTTAAACCTTTGAATGACATCATTGTAATATTTGTATTATTATTACATAAGAATAAGTTTGAAGCGCTATTTAATTCTGTTGTTGCAACTTGAAAAGTACAATTGCTTGAACCACCTAATTTTGATCCGTTAATTGTAATTGTATCATTTTGAATATGACCAAAACCACCGTGATATACCGTGATTGTAGGAGGATTTGTTCCGTCTGTGGTTACATTTGCAACAAAACCTACACCGCCACCTGTTGTTGAATCTTGATGAACATATTTAAATGTTCCAGCAGTACCACCTGTACCACCCGCTATATTGTTAACCGTTGCAACTTGGTGACCGTTACCACTTGTTGGTCTAATTTCTGTACCTCTTAATGTTTCTCCATAAATTGAAACACCTGCTTTAACTTGCATAGGTAAAATTTCTCTGTACACACCATTTTTAACTATAATTACATCACCAACATTGACAGATTTTACCGTAAATGTTAAATCTGATCCTGGATTTCCTATGTCAGCAGCTGCAATTGTAATTGTGTCGTTTACTGCATGACCTGAACCACCATCTGTAATTTCTACTAATGGTACGGATGATCCGTCGGATGTAACCCTTGCTTTACCATCTGTTCCAGAACCTGCTGAAGTAAAGGTAATATTATTGTAAACACCTGGTGTTCCGCCTGTACCACCTGTTGGAGTATTAAGATCAACAACATCTCCTGATGTTGCTTTACTTGTTGCGTATTTAATTGTTTTGAAAGGAAGATATTGTGTACCTTCGTTTGAATCTGAACCTGAATTTGAAACATAATAAACGGTAGCAGCTTCTGGTTTAGACCAAAATACATCTGCGCCGTCTGTAGTTAATACTGAACCTCTAACACCAACTCCTAATCTTGTTGTTTGTGAAGCAGCGTCTTTAATCATAATATCACCACGCTGAGCTAATACTGCGTTTGAGTCACCTTGCGACATCAATCTCCATTTAGTAGCGTCTGAATTAGGATCAACATTTACAATATCATATGCTATTGCAACATATGAAGATGAAGCATACTCAACTACATCACCTTTTTGGTAAGTAGTTGCTGAACTATAATTGTTTTGCCAATTAAAGCCTTCGTTTATAACCGTCCATTTTGCTGAATGAGTTGAAGGTGTTTGACCTGCTGATGTGTCTTGTACACAAACATAAGACCAACCACCAAACTGAATTGTATCTCCAGTTTTGTAATTAGTTGAAGCGTCATAATCACCAGTTGCTTTAAAACCAGTTGTTAAAACTTCCCATTGTGCTGAGTTTCCGTAAGGTGTTGACCCACTATGGTTAACTTTGGCAACATATGAATAACCACCGTAGGTTACAACATCTCCGTCTTGATAGTATGTTGAACTATCCCATGAGTCTTCAAATTGTAAACCTTCATTGTAAACTGCGAAGTTTGAAGTTATTAAAATTCCGTCTGCGTTAGATGTATGGAATGTTGTACATCTATATTGTTGAGCACCAAATTTAACTACATCATTTAATTTGTAAAATGTTGAACCAGTATGTTCAGCAGCTAAAAATCTTAAGCCCTCTGTATGTAAATTCCAATTATTGTTTGTTTGAAAATCTGTATAAAAATCTGGATCGGTACTACCTGAAGTGTGGTTTTTTACACAAACATAAGTGTTAGCACCGTATTTAATGATATCATCTTTAATATAGGCTGTGTCTTGTTGCCAATCACCTCTCCATTTAAATTTAAGTCTACCTAATACAAAATCTGCCATTTGTTATCTCTTCCAATTTCTTTCTGCGCCTGTTTGTTCGGCAGCCCATGGATAATCATCTAGATATCTCATTACAAAATTTCCATCTTCATCCATGTAAAAATTTAATTTATTGTTTTCAAAAATATGTTGTTCATAATTTCTAAAACCTTTATTGTCTTGATAAGTTTCTAACCCCGTTTCAGATACTCCATATTGTAAAGGGTTAACATCTAGATCACCATTTGTTTTATTTGCAATGATTGAACCTAAACTTCCGTAAGCAAAACCTTCTCCTGTGGTAACATTAATCTTATCGTGACCTGCTAGTTTAACTTTAGTATAAACTAGAAGACCGTCATCTTCCCTCTTTAAAGCATGAAAAGCATACTCGTCTGTAAATCCTTTATATTGGGTTGCCGGTACTAATGTTGCCATAATTCTCTCTTTATATTTATAATAATATTTATACTATTTATATTATGATACCTCTAAAATACTTGCAAAAGCTTCCAAAACTGGTATTGTCGAATCTTCATTTAAGTGTGTTACCAATTTTAATTTATCACTAGGCTCTAGGTTGATCGGTTTATCTATAGTTACCGTGTTGGATTGAGGTATAGATACTTTCTTTGCAATGTATCTATAAGTGTTTCCACCATCAACGGTTACTGCAACATCACATAATCCAGCAGTTGTATCGCTATGATTCGTTATGAATAATGCGTGTATAACTGCATAAGTACCACCCGGCGCTGTATATAATACTGCCGAACTATCATCATTGGTATGTATCGCCATACCTGCATTTTTAAATGTACTAGCCATTATCTACCTTATGAACCAAAAACAATAGAATAAGCCAAAGTATCACCTACCATAGCAACCGTTCCTGATTGATTAGGTAAACTGATTGTTCTATCGCTAGTTGGATCCTCTGCTCTAAAAGTTGTTTCAAATGCGTCAGCTGTAATACCTTCAAATATCAAACTTGAACCGTTTAATTCAATATCGTTTGTAGTTTTACCACTTACATTTGTTGCTGTTTGAAGACTAACTGCACCTGCACCACCAATTTCTCTAATTACATTACCAGAATCTTTAACATACATTTTACCGTCTGTACTATTGATTGCTAATTCACCTGTACTTAAATCACTTGATTGTGGAACAGAAGCTGCTACTTCGGATCTTTTTGGTTTAATTATTGTTGCCATATTTTATTTTTCCTAGTATGAGCCACCGTCAATTGTTTCAACGGTTACCTCACCTGAGGTTACATCAAAATTGTCGGATGAAAATGAAGCAACACCAATGTTTGATGTACTTGCTAATTCACCTGCAATTGTTAATTTGTTTCCGTTAGCGATTGTGTTAACACCTTCGCCTGCTATAAATTCTAGTGTACCACCTACTGATACTTGACCTTGAGAAGATGATTCATCTGTAAAGTAAATTGGATCAGCAAACTTAGCACCTGTTAAAGTGTTGTTTGCAATCATTGAATTTACAATACCTAAACCTTTAACTCTTATTTGGTCAGAGTTAACTTCTATTGAAGAGTTATCTACTTCAACATCTAATTGGTTACCTGTTTTACTTAAAGCTGCACCTGCTACAATTTGACCTGCACCAGAGAATTGTGATACTGGTAAATCAGTTGTACCCATTGTAGGTTGACCTGCATGAGTAAATACATAACCATTATCAGCATTATCATTCCCGCTTTCAACAAAGCAGAAAACCCCGCCTGTTAATTCAGCAGCCTGATTTGCGTCATTAGCTCTTGTTAATACCCAATTTGATGAACCATCACCAACGGTAGTAACCGTATAAATTCCGTTTTGTTTAGCGTCTGTTTGATTTTTAACTAATACTCTATCATTTTGAGCGGCGTTTATACCATCTAAAGATAAAGCTGCTTGTGAGCCAGAGTTTGTTAATGTTGCACCAACGCCAGCAGTACCATTTGAATAAGTTGCTGTTAAGTTAGCAGTAGTACCCATTCGTACTGAATCTTTTACATCTAATCCTGTTGCAACTTCGTCAACATATTCTTTTGTTGCTAAAGATTGTGTTTGAAAACCTGCTCTATCTTTATAACCTGCTGGTACAATTACCGTACCTGTACCGTGTGGTTGTAATGAAATATCTTTATTGTCTGCTATTGTAGTAATTGTTTGACCGTTAATTGTAATATCATCAACTACTAAAGAAGTTAATCCGGCAACATCTTGCGTTGTTGCACCTAATGTTAATGTAGATGAACCTAAAGT
>MDSV01231223.1_pt1 | contig 20467 bp, 20 predicted proteins | sample 810851 | NCBI WGS metagenome assembly MDSV01 (sample SAMN05326640, study PRJNA326480) | marine metagenome | isolation source: seawater | place: Atlantic Ocean: North East | collected 2012 | reverse complement strand
TTCACAAATTGAAGGCCCTACTGCCGAAGCCACCGATGGTGGACTCCATTCCCCATCCTCCTTTGCTATGACTTGGGAAAATGAAGTAGGAACATCCTCTCCTTCCATGCCACCAAACGAAATCGCTTGGGCGGAAGATGTAAAGGGAAGCGAAAGTTTCGTTATGGGTTCAATTTATGCAATCGGTCTTGCCGCAATTGGTTTAACTGCTCTCATCAAGTTTGGTAGCAAGAAAAAGAACGATACAGCATCCGGGGATGACACCAAAAACGCTGAAAAAGGCTGTGGATGTGCTAAAACTGTCAAAAAGTCCGTATCAGTAAAGGAATCCGAGTATTCTGTCAATCAAATTAACCCTGTGGAAGTGGAAGGGCAAAACGATATTTACAATGCGGAAAGCGTCAAACTTCCTTCACCATATATGGGGCCACAAACGGCACATCGCCAAAACAACCGCCCTGTAAGAAACCTATGGTGAAAATATGACTGAAAGAATGCGTGATGCTTTTGTTGTCCGTGATACCAATGGAACAAAAAATATGATGCCTTCACAAAGGGAACGACCAATGGCTATGGGAGATGGAACATTTATGGCTGACAATGCTTTTAGAGAATCCGTTCCTATGATGAGTTATACTCCCGAAGAATTGGGAATCAATATGGCGGCCTATCCTACTGCCCCGCAAGAGGAAACTGCATTTGAAATCGCTATGCAAGACAAATCACAATCGGGAGATATGCCAAGTATGACTCCAATGCAAGAAGCCGTTGTGCAATCTTCCGCTAATCCTTACCTTGCCGTAGTCCAACAAGATGAGCAAGACGGAGGCGTTCAATTTAATTCCGATTGGGTCAAAGATAACTCCTACGATATATTGAAAGGAGTTATTTTACTCGGTCTTGGTGTTTGGTTTGGTAAAAATTATCTTTAGATAACAAGAGCCTCCAAGATATAATATGACCCCCTTCACTCACGATTGGCGACCCGGAGATAGGATTGCCTCTATTGCGGTGCGGGAGTCCGTTGCGGAAACAGGTCTTGGCACAATTCAACGAGTGCTGTTAGATAGGGCTATTGTTTTGTGGGATGATGGCGAACAGTCGGAAGAACGGTTGAAAGATTTAATCATCGCAGGTTATGACGAATCCAAAATTGTCAAAAAGTCCGAATATGGACAAGAAGGAACAAAAATTACTTTGGATAATAATTGGTGGGGTTCAGCAATCAATTTAGAAGAGGATGTTTCCTCGGAATTGGCTCTTAGCGATAGGTTGGTCGTAAATCAAATGTTAATATCGGGTGTTCCTCTCACTATTGATAATGTCAAAGGTTTGAAATGGGGTAATTTCATCAATGAAGGGTTTGCACAGGGGTCTTGAAGTCATGGATTGGAATGCTGTTCAAAAATCGTTGCGTCAATTCGGCGGTGTCAATCTTGATAAAAACCGAAGGATTCCTTCAAATTGGGTTATTGTCAAAGAAGAGATTTTAACAGGCGAAAAGGGGAGTTTTGCTGTCAGGATGGCAGTTTTCCCCGAAACATTTACAGGATTTGCTAAAGGAAAAGGCCAACAATCCGCAGGTGGATTCATGGGTGCGGGAACAAAGAATCTTGGAATTGAAATTGAAGTGGAAGATTTGTCCACAGGCGAAATTGGTTCGGACAGGACTTTCAGCGATATTACCTTTGACCGTCAAGATGAGTTTTTCCGAGATGCTTTGAGAGTAATTCAAAGAACCATTTCATCCGTTTCCACAGTCGCCTCCCCTCAACAAAGACAAGGGGATTTATCCCAAGTCGGATTATTAAGAAACCCTTCCGATTGGATTGTCGGTGATAAGGTCAATGTTTCTCGTCATACTCTTGACGGTGGTGGTTTAACGGTAGGCTATGTTGTCCGAGTTTATCCTACGACTGTTGATGTTCTATTCCCTCCCGATGAGTTTCACAATCAAGGATGGTATAACGAAGAAGAAAAAGAGGATTTGATTTATGCAGGTCACGATTACAATTGGCGAGAAGTCGCTAACAAGTGGTTGAGGAAAAAGTATTATGCTGAACAACATTATGGTGAAATCCAAATAGGAGATAAACCGCCTTCGTGGACTCAATTGATTAACTATACCCCTAAAGAATACGAAAGACGCATTGGCGAACCTTCTCCTATCCCTGTTTCCTCAAATGTATGGACTGAATCGGAAGATGTCGCCGAAAATCTTGAAGAAATGTTGCATCCTTATTTACTATACCAAGAAGACATCACTTGGGGCGATTTGGTGGACAATCAAGCCATTGACGGATTTGAACCTTACTATGGAATTCTCAAACGCCGTCTTTAGATAACAGAATGGACAAAGTAATCGTATGTCTAATGGCGATGCTACGCAGGGTCATGCTGTGACTCCCGAAGAATTCGCAAAATTGATGGGGGCATACCCACAACCTGCGGAAAATCCACTTCCTACTTATGGTGGCTACATGGATAACTCCCCCGCTAACTTTTCATGGGTTCAAAACAATGTCTATTTTGGTGCTGAAATGACTCACAAGGCAATTCATTGGGATGATGTTAAGGACAAGGAATACAAAGGATATGAGAAACCAAGTGCAGGTCTTTTTGGTATTCAATCTCAACTCCTTGATGAATACGGAGATGTTGAAGATGATGATTTTATGTTTTTCCCCTCGGAACAAGAGAGAGATGCCTATTTACAAAAGCATGGTGCTGAATCCGAAAATGTTGAGAAGAAATTGATTTTAGATATGAAAAAATGGTCAATCAAGGATGGTAGGCCCGATGGAAAGACGATTACATGGAAAGAAACAACGGAATTCTCTTGGTCTAATTTCTTCCAAAGCATTATTGAGGGTGTGGAAAACATGAATGACGACACCAATGACGATTTGCCCGAAGTTTGGTTTCTTTCCTCAACACCCTACCGTGAAACCCTTAATAGTGGGGAAATAAGATATGGGGCGGAAATTGTTTGGTTTGATTCAAAAGGGAGAAGTCAAAAGCAATTTTACGAAGATTTTATGAAAGCCAATCGTGGTAAAAAATACGGTGATATGTTCCATGATTCTAACCTGTTGAAATATGGATTCGGACTTACATGGTCGCATGAAAAGGGATGGGCGGCGGAAACTTTTGAAGCCCCGTATGGTGGCGCAGGTTCACTTATGGATATTGGAAAAGCAACCCCTCTTGCGGATTTTACAGATGAGGAATTGACAACCTCAAGTGCCATTCATGGCGATTTTGACCAAGCCTCTTTGAATTATTCGGGTCATCAAAACATTGAAGTTAGGGCTGAAATGGAATTTGATTACACAGAAAATCAAGAACCCAAGAAAATCTTTCCAAACATAGAACATTGGAAAGATATGGACGACCCCCGCTTGGGCTATACCGAAGGAGGCGACATATACGATGAAACCTTTTTCGTTGATATTCCAAATATGCAAATCTATTCAGTAAAATTCTATTTTGATGATGGGGAAAGCAAGAAAGCGGTTGAGTGGGCTGAAGAAAATTTAGGGCTTGAGAATCAAGGTATAGCACACGATAAATTCAATTATGACCCTTCTAATCCAAGTGGTTATCTTTACTATGTTGGTTATGATTCATTAGATAATCCAATTGAGATTCACAAAGCACCATTTTTGGGCATGGAAATAAAAAAATCGGATAGAAGCGGTTTCAAGATGGCGGAAATGGAGATAATTGATGAGTCCAATGCCCGTATTAAGAACCGATTTGGTGATGAGATTGGTATGGTTGGCGTTGATGACCACGATGTTGAAGATGCCGTAGTGGAAGTTTCCGATGGTAGCGATGTTATTCAAGAAGTCATTATTAGTGAAGCCGAAACTAAGAAATCTTCTATGCTTCCGTTAGCCATCGGTATGATAGCAGGTGTTCTTGCTTTCCCGAAAGTCACCGAGTTCTTTACCAAAAACGAAGAAAAAGCGGCTGATACTCCCGAAATGGATGAAATTGAATTGATTGAGAATCCAAACACAGGTAATCTTGACCCTGCTCAATACGAAGAAATGGTAGTGGAGTCCACAGGATTCGCCGTTGATGTTATTCCTCAAGTCCTTGATGGTAGTTTCATGGGTAGTCGTTTCCAAGCACTACCAACCGAAAGATATGTGGACTACAATGAACCCGGAATTGGCGCACATACAGATATTGCCATGAATCGCAATACAATGTATCTTGAACCCGAAATGGCTATGGTTCAAGCCTCCGAGAATGTTATCAAGGAAGCCCAAGCACCCGGCCAATCTCCTTACAATAGCACCACAGGTGAAGAAAACCCCGATTTTGATATGAGGGTTTTGAAAGAAACAGAAGTAGTTTCCCTTGACCCTGCGGTTAAACCCTTCATTCCACAATCCATGAGTGGATATACAGGAAATGCTAACACGCCACCTTCCGTGTTAAACAAGATGTTCAATACAGGTGTTCTCGGACAAACCCCTGCTTTTGTTCCCGGAAGTGGTGATATGGGCGCAAGTCGCACAGGTTCAAGAAATTCTATCCCTAATACATTAGGTCTTGGCGGTTCAGTCGGCGGCCCTCTTTCCGACCAAGTGAACGCAAGTTATACCGATGGAACAACCTCAATGTCCCTTGCACAATGGTCTATTGAAAATACAGTTAGTCAAACTTCGGACACGGAAGCAGTAGTCATTGATAGGTCTTCGGGACTAATGAAGCGTGTTCGGAGGGTCTAAAATGGCTAATGTCCACATGGCGTTTATTCTCACCGATTCAGCCCAACGCTATTTTGACAAAGATGATAAAGAAGCGGTGGAAGTCGTTAAGATAGCCAACATTTCACCCGATGACATGAGCGAATACTCTCCTTTTGCTTTATTCTATTGTGTTGATGAAGTTTGCACACGCAACGGTTTGACAGTTAAGGGAATTATGGGTGATTCTCAACAGGTTGAGATTGAAGGTTTTATCAAAAGGGGAATTTTACCATTACCACAAAAAGAAACTTTAGCCGTAGGCGATTCTTACACGGCTGATGGCATCTTTTCCTTGTCCTCGGATGGTTCAACCCGCACTCAAGGTAGCGTAATCATTACCGAGATTATTACAGGTAAAACTGTCAATGATTTGAAACCTATTCTCAATGCTATGCAAAAGTTAGGAAGTGAGTTTGGTCGTAAAATGGAAGAGTTTAACATGGCGGAAGATGTCATGGATGACGATGGATTGTTAATGAAGGCGGAAGGCGAAGGATTCAATCACGAAGATTATGAGATTTTTATGGCGGAATTAGGTGTTCAAAATTATCCTATTAACCGAATGTATCTTCCTAATGTCTAATTCGTTGTCTTTAGATAACGGAAAGGATAATTCTAATCTATGTCGGATTTTCAATCGTTAATGGGTGAAGGCGAGTCCACCGATTATGGCGCAGGTGAAGAAGTCCCTATGGAAGAAGTCACAACCGTTCAAGAAAACCTAAGTGAAGTCATGGGTGATAACACTTTGAATGCTCAAGGTGAAAATATGGCTTCCGAAAACGAAGACGAACCTTTGCCACCAAGTCCACCTGTTGAACCTGTGGGACAAGATGGCCCTTCACCAACACCTACCAACGAAGATATGAATAATTCTCCCGACCCTCTTGAATCTTTTATGGAAGCCCATTCCGAAGATTTCCGAGATGTTTCCGCTATGAAACTTGCTGATTACGAAGAATGGTTGTTCCAATCCGAAGAAGACGCAGGGGAAGTAGCCGTTGCTCGTATCGTTTCTAACTTCAAAGCATCGGGCTACGATGTCAAACCAACCTATGCGGCAGTAGCGGGTGCTACATGGAGTCGTATGAATTATGCAGGTGAGGAACACATGGATGCGTTAAAGAAAGTGGAAAGAGCCTCCGTTGCTGATTTGCACCCCCTCGTTATTGAGATTGAATCCGAAGGAATGACCTCCTTAATTGAGAAAGTTAAACAAGCGGAAAGTCAATCCGACACCTTCCGTAGTGAATTGATTGCCCAAATCAAAGAAGAGATGAATGCAGAAGAAACCAAATCCGCCGAAAATGAGATGGAATCGGAAAATTTGCTTAATTCTGTCAAATCTTATGCCATCCCTGCGGCTTTCATCGCTTCCATCGGAATTGGATTAGGTATCTTAACAAAGTGGAAGTGATACCATTCCTGTTAGGAAAGTAAGCGTTGATTGCTACCAATGGGGCAACCAAAAGGTCTATTGTGGTGATGGTGCTTACGATAAAGCCTTAGCACAAGGGCAAGCGATATACCAAACAGGATGGCGAGAAGCCGAAAATGTATCAACGATTTCTATTGAACAATTGGGCGTAGGAGTGGAATTCAAATTTCCCCAAGATTGGTTTGAACCCCCTTTCACCGAATTCGTGTTAGTGTCAAAGGAGGAATTGTCCGAAGATGAGTGGAAAATTGTCTTTGACCCATTGGTAAAGAAAAGTGTTAGGAACATTGAAGCCACTATTCCAAGCGATACTCGTTTTGTTTTACTACAAGAAATGGATTTTGGTTATGAGTCAGACGAAGATGACGATTACTTGCCCGATTCTTTATCGGATTTTGAGGCCGAATATCAACCTACACAAACTCTAAGTGATTACTCGCCCGAACAATTGACTGAATCTTCCGCTATTGAAGGCTTTCAACCCTTGAAGTATTCCGTAGTAAGTAGTAATGCCGAAGAAATGTCTTGCCCTCCCGCTACGCAAGATTCCACACTTAATCGCAAAAATCAAGAATCCACTTACGAAAACCACGATTACGGCCCAAGAGATGTCACAAATCCGGGTGATTATTGGGGAAAGATGGCGGAATTTTGGGAAGTGAGTGTGGAAAAGGCTAAAAAACAAAATTGTGGTAATTGTGTAGCCTACGATGTTTCGCCACGCATGAAGGAATGTGGTGTCGGTGAGAATCTTGGTTATTGTTGGATGCACAATTTCAAATGCCAATCAGCCCGCACTTGTAATACATGGGCGAAAGGTGGCCCTATCAAGACAGATAAAGTTTCGCAAGAGTGGCAAGAACGAGCCTTTGGTGGTGTCAAGAAAGAAGCGGAAATGGATGCTAAAGAAAAAGCCCGACTCAAGAAATATGAAAAAACCTATGGTAAAGAGGGTGCAAAAGTCCGAAATCGTATTTTCAAAAAGATTCTTGGAAAGAAACAAGATGGAACGAAAGCGAATCAATGGTCTGCTCGGAAAGCCCAATCATTGACAGAAGATTACGAGAAAGCGATGGCGAGAAAGAACAAAAGACCGTATAAATCCGCCAAAAAAAGCAAATCTCAAAAATCGTTGAAAGATTGGGGCGACCAAGATTGGAAAACCAAAAGTGGTAAGAAGTCAAGTAAGACAGGTGAACGATATTTACCTGCAAAGGCTATTGATTCTCTAACTGATGAAGAATACAAGAAAACAAGTGCTAAGAAGCGTAAAGATATGAAGAAGGGAAAGCAATTTAGCGACCAACCTAAATCAATTGCTAAGAAAACTAAGAAGTATCGTGCTGAATCTAAAAAACCATCATCCGTTGAAATCTCCCGTTCCACTAAACCCGAAAAGAAATTGATGGCAATTTTCTATGATGGTGAAGGCAAGAAAATGAAAACTACGCATTTTGGACAAAGAGGCGCAAGCGATTACACTAAACATGGCGAAAAGGAAAGAATGGAACGATACCTTGAGCGTCATGGTGGCGGATTTGAAACAAGCACAAAGGAAGATTGGAAAGACCCGACTACCGCAGGTGCATTATCAAGATGGATTTTGTGGAACAAACCCGGTCTAAAATCCTCTTTTGACGATTACAAAAGCCGATTTGGTCTAAAAGGTTCAATCAATGTTTCCAAATCCGCCGAATCCGAAGAAAAGAAAAAGTATGTTTTGAAGAATCCCGATGATTACTTTGCTATGTTGAAAGAAATCAAAGCCAACCCTGTTCCGATTGATTGGAAAGTCAAAATCTTGGAAAAATCCTTCCCCCATAAAGGTAAAACATGGAAGCGAGGCGGTGAATATCCCGAAGTCGTAGTCGCACCCAATTATCTTTCCATCAAAATGAACGGACAATTTTCTAAGTTTGCTTCCAAGAATAAGGGGAGAGGGATGATATATCACTATCAATTACCACCCCATGTTAAAGGGCGAGGAACGAAACAACACGGTTTGATTTACACAGGAAGTGAATATGACAAAGGATATGAGGGCAAAGGCGTTCATTTCAATGACCCTGCAAGGGATGGTGAGGTCATAGATACATTGTATATTGATAAAGATGGTGAAAAGCAGTTATACACGGCAGGGACACCTAAAGACAAAGAAATCATTGTTCCCGATGCACTACAAAAAATCATGGATGATATTGACGCTACAAAATCCTTCAAATACAGTAAAGGGCGTTCTCGTTTGTGGTTATCACCTATGATTCCAATTCAAAATCTCCGTGAAGGAATGGTTTTAGACATCAATATAGGTTCTTTCACAGGTAATGGAATAGGTAAGGTTGTCAAAATAGAGCCGAAAGGTGAGGATGGCGGAGTTAGATATTATGATATTACCTTTGACCGCATGATTGATGAAAAATGGGTTAAAAGTATGGGATTTCAATGGCAAAGAGAACAATTAGGGCCAAATGCACCCCCTGTTGATTATGCCAAACTTGACCCCAAAGAAAAGCAAGAGTATATTGAGAATAGTCGTTTTCAAACAAAAGAGTATGAAGGTGGCAAGTATTTCACACCCCAAATTGAATATGATGAGGAAATAGACGAATACTTCATTACAGGAAACCAACCATCACCAATCAAAAGGTTGATTGCTAAAAGACAAAAAGCCCTTGCTAAAAATGCGGAACAGGAAACCTCGTTCCCAATCTTACAATTTACAAGTGCAGTTTTATTGGTATCAGTCATACCATTGTTTTTAGATAACAGAAGGGATAAGGTGTAGTTATGAATTTGGACTTAGCCATCACCAACACTCTCAAGCGTAGTCCTATGGATTCCGCTATGCACGGTGTAGCCTCCAATCTTGGCGATGGACATTACCGTTTGAATGCGTTCTATGAATCCGAAGAAGAAGCCAAAGCAATTCTTGGTGAACCTCTTGCTTCCTATGTCCCTAATCCCATCTCGGCTTATGTTCGCCCACCAACAGGCCCACCTGCTACGCCAAACCCACCTTCTTTTAGTGAAGAATTAGGCGGAGGATATTCTGTATCATACGACCAATCCTCTCAAACATGGGCTTTGAACAAGATGACTGTTAAGAATGGACTTAGTGGATTCTTTTCTCGTCTAACAGGTAATGGTGATACGGAAGCCGTTCCTCTTGTTTCTAAATCGGGCGCAAACTCTATGCACCGCTTCTTAACTACTATTCAAGAAATGGATTTGCCAATGGAACTTAAAACCTCAATTACCGAGATTTGCGTTAATAAAACGGATAATACGGGGATTTCGGAGTTTGTAGGCGGTCAGGTAATCACATCATCTATTGACAATCCTCTCCAATCCGATTCCTTTTTATACACGCAAGAGCCATTAGACATTCTCGCTTCGGAATATGTTGCCCCACCACTTCTTACCCAAGCCAAACAAGAGCAATTCGTTGCCCCACCCACACTTTCCCCTGCACAAAATATCAATTTCACAGGAGGAAATACCCGACCTTTTTGAATAAGAGGTTTTAGATAACGGAAGAACTCAAAGGAGAATAACACGAAAGGTGAAATATCATGGATGTCGTATCAACTGCACAAAAGGAAATCATTAGTCCTGTTTCGGATATTGTGACAGGCGTTCCGTCAGCACTCAAAGAAACATTTACTACAAAGGAAGGCGCATTTGTTCCTCTAAGAATCGTAGCAGGTTCAGTCGTTGGTGGCTTAACTGCTTTAGTATTAACATTTGTTCCATTCTCTCGCCTACCATACGGTAGCGAAATCGCACAAGCCGTTGGTCTTGGTGTTGGTGTATCAATGACATCCTATGGTGTAAAGACCTCTAACATGGTTTGGACTCTTGGTGGTGCAATTACTACTCTTGCCGCAACCCGAAACATTCTTGGAATTCTCGGAATCGGCGGAAACCTAACTCGCTACATGGCGGCAGAAGGAAACGATGTTGGCTATTTCGGCCACATGAACCTTGATGGCTACGAAGCGATTGACTCCGTTGAGGTTGATAGGGCTTCCCTACAACCAACACAAAACTACGGTGCTGAAACTATTGAGCAAGAAATGACCGCAGGGACTCCCCAAGTGGAAATTGCACAAGAAATGGTTGGAAACAACCTTGACTCGGTTCGCCAAGAAGCGGCTATGGGTCATGGTGTCACCCAATGGTTCGGTGCTGAAAACATGAACTCCGCTACTTCATTTAACAAGCGCATGGATATGAAGAAATTCGCCGCATCAACAGATGTAGGCGGAAACCGCACACGCACAGGCGATGATTCAATGGCTAATGTAGTCGGCGGAACATCAATGGCTGATTCCGCACCTGCTATGACCGCATACGATGTATCTATGGAAGCAGGTATTCTCCCACAAACAAAGGAACTTGGTGGCGGTATGCAAGATGTCTTTGACACATATATTCTCCCATCTTACGAGATGCCCTCCGCAGGTGGAAGTGGACATGGTGTGACCCAATGGTATGCTGAAAGCAACCAAACAGGCTTCATTGGAAACTTCGTTGCGGGTGCAGAAGGTCATGGGAGTGTCTTAGGACAATAAACAGGAAGTGAATTAAATGCAAGCAATTAAAGATATATGCAAAAGAACAGAAACCCCAATGGGTAAAGTCGTAGTCGGAACTTCCGTGCTACTACTTGGTCTTGGTCAATTCGGTATGGCTTCGGGAATTACTTCCTTCTCTCTCCCAATTGTAGGTTCAGTCGGAAAACTTGCAGGTGCAATCGGCGTTGTTGTCGGGTCTTGCGTCTTGATTAACCGCTTTATGTGAGAAAAACAAAAATAAGGAAAGTGAAAATATGTTTAACAAACTATGTGATGCAATTGAAACAAAGAATGGAAAGATGCTATGTGCAGTATTAACTACTGTTGGTGGATTACACATGGCCTTGACTGAATCTCAACCTGTGCTTGGTGCGCTTGACCTACCTTCATTCGGATGGTTCAGCGTTCAACACACTCTTGGTGCGGCACTTGTCGTATGCGGCGGTTGCTGTCTAATGAACTGCATGAAGTAAGGTGATTAAGAATGGATATTAAAGGAATGTTGCTAAACAAAACTACTATCGGTGCATCACTCGTTCTTGTTGGTGCAGGTGTCGCTCTCGGTGCTAACCTCCGTCTTATGAATCGTGTTCTCTTTTCCCTACCTATGGTTGGAGATATTACACTAACTCGTATCATGGGAACAATTGTCGGTCTTCTTGGTGTCGCTGTCCTAACAGGCTTTGACCCACTTTCCCTTGAAGACGAAGTTTGATTTTCCCCGATTTCTTCGGGACATCCATACGAAAACCTCCTTTTAATCTAAGAGCGTAGCATTTCTCCTATTTCCTTTCAATAAAAGGGTAGGATAATGCGACTCTTTAGATAGTCAAAAAAACAACGATAAGATACAACCAAAATGAAGTGATTTATTATGAGTATGAGAAGCCAAGTATATGAATGGTCAAACCTCGCACCTGCGGGACAGACCTCAAGCCTACGAAGAACTGTTGATGCAGTAGCCGTTGATATTCCCGTCAATCGTGAATACGATATTTTCATCGGTGGAATCGGAAACAACATTACCAAACCTGCTGAAACCACAGCGACCCAATTCATCGTAATTGAAGACATCGCTTGTTCCGCATATCTTGGTGGCGCACTTCAAGTCCGTATCAACACTACTGACTACTTCCAAAACCCCGATGTCACAGACCAAGCGGGCGTTCCGGGACTTGCTTCCCCTTACCCAAGAGGTTCGGCTAACGAAGCAATCACCACAAACATTGATGTTCTTACTGACTATGTTCAACTGTTGAAGTCCTTTGACCTATACCCTGATGTATATGTCTTGCCGGGTCAAGTTTTCCAAATTCTTTACTCCCTGCAAACGACTCCTACTGCAACCACAACCACAGTCACCGTTGCGGCATTCGTGAAATACACTCTTTACGATGGCCCCGATGCTCTTATCGCAAATAAACTCCTTGAATTAGGTGTGACCATCAACCCAAACAATGTTGATTGGTATAAGCGCACTTTGATTGAACAACAACAACGAAGCCGTGTTGCGGCTGTTGCTTCAAACGGAGGTAGTGCTTAATCACCGATTTCGGGATGATTAAACATTGGAGATGATATTATGAGTATGAGAAGTCAAATTTACGCATGGAACAGTCAATCAACCGCAGGTGGAACTCAACAATGGGACGATGCCGCAACAGGACAAACAGGTTCTTCCATTTCTATCTTTATCGGTGGATACGGAAACAACATTACCAAACCTGCTGAAACTACTGCAACACAATTCGTTGTAATAGAAGATGTCGCAGTTTCCCCAACCGCATTCATGGTTTCGGGTGTCACACCTGCAACAACAGTTTATCGTGGCCTAACTTCGGGTGGCGTTGCATCGGGTGTCTTCGGAAACCGTGCTTACATCCAAGTAAGAATCAACACAACCGATTACTTCCTTGACCCCGACAATGTTGGAAACGATGGTATTCCGGGTGCGGCAAGTCCTTACCCACGAAGCACAAACTTCCAACCATGTTTCAACCTATACCCTGATGTATATGTCCTTCCGGGACAAGTGTTTGACGCATTGGTGACTTGCTACGCTTCTAACGCCGCAGGGACTTCCGTTGCTACAAACAGCCTATCAGCGTTTATGAAATACACTCTTTACGATGGCCCCGATGCTCTTATCGCTAACAAACTGTTAGAGATGGGTATTTCCATCAATCCGGGAAATGTTGATTGGTATAAGCGAACACTTATCCAATCTCAATCCGCACCTGCTATGGCTTAAAGCCTAAATAGTGCAACGGAATGAGTGCCTTTCAAGGCTTGACAACAACCAAATAGCCGTAAGGCTGAACGGAAATAGGGCGAAGTATCGGTAGCAAAACCTTTATTAGCCCGTTTCCTTTCGGTAGCATCATGGCTTGGGGAGTTTGGTCGGACAAAGGCGGATATGATTCAACATACGGACACATGGGTTTCTTCTGTAATACCTCGGATTATGCCTTTGGCCCTGTATTCTTGACTGATACTTCTTTTGACAAGGGTATCTTTTACGAGATGTGGGAGAAAGCAAACTTCGCCGACCCTCGTTTGAGTGAATCAACCCTGTGGAGTATGACTCATAGAATCATTCACTTGATGGGCTACGAAGATACTGTTGATGCTATGCTAACTGTTTATCGTGGCGAACCTAACAAAGACAACATTGTTTTTCAAATTAGAAAGAAAGACCATTGGGACAACATTGACTTTTCACCATTTCACCCACCATTGGAAGCCCTTTCCGAAGATGATTTTGACACCGTTGATGAATTGATTCAAGATGCCAACAACGACATGAAGGTATTGACGATTCGTGAATACACGGAAGAGAAAGGTTCAACCAAACTAAGCGACAATGGAATTACTGTTGAGATGAATTGGGAAGTTATAAATGAGTAATTGAATAATGGTTCATCATGTTTGATGTAATCATTCCCATTTATCGGATTTCTAAATCGTTCCTTGAGCGTTGCTTAGAGTCGGTATTTGACCAAAGTTTTGAAGATTATACCGTCTATGTTTGTGATGGCACACCTGTTGAGCATCAAGATTACGATGCGAAATACTTAGTGGAGTCATACGGTTTCGTTTATGTTCGTCAAGACCCTGCACACCCCCTCGTTAGTGGCGCACGGAATCAAGCCGTAGCATTAGGTTCTAATCCATACCTTGCTTTCCTTGACGGTGATGATTGGTGGTATTCTCAATACCTTGAAGAAGTCAAACGGGAGATTGAACAATCATCGGAAAAGGTAGCAATATGGTCTTGTCCTCTTGACTGTGATATTCCCACGATTTCCCAATTTACAGGTAAGACCTTCAATGTCAAAGGACTTTACGGATATTGGCCTCAAGATATGCCTTTCTTGGAAAACTACCCCAATTATGCCTACTATTACCTATTCGGGCATCCCCCTGCACCGACAGGGACTATCATCCGAAGGGAGGCGTTTGAAGCCGAAGGTGGCTACGATGAGCGAATGGCTATGGCCGAAGATACCGAACTCTTGATGAGGATTGCGGGCGACCCACGCAAACTGCCTGTTGAAGAACGCCGACAATATCGTGTCCTTGAATTGATTGTTGGATTCCATTATGTCGGTGAAGAAAATACCTGTTCGGGAGGAATACAGACAGGCGCAAATGAGGTCGCTGTCCGGGAAGGTAAGGACTTAAATGCGTTTTTACTTTCCAATATGGATTTATTATACGAAAAACATCCGAAACCTACTACGGAAGATATGCCCGCAGGTGTGTTTGAGATTCTTCCCGAATTCGCCGAAACCTTCAAAGGTGTTATGCGTGATGTTATGCTAAATCCACTCAACATTTAGATATGGACTTTCACAATGTTCAGTTATGGCCGACCCAATTAAACTGCAAACTCCGATGGGCGAGATTAGCATACCTTACAATGAAGATGCAATTCTTTCTTTTTATCGGAAAATGGTTAAAGTCAATGATGGCGACCCCGACTTGTTTGAAGAATCCTATGTGGATTTCATGGATTTGACCTCGCCCGATGATGCCGTATCGGATTGGGTCTTTTGGGAAGAAACCCGCACCCCTATTTTTATTTACGACTTTATGGGTTGGATTGTTCAAGATTTTGATTTGGAAAAGTCCGTTGGTTTTAGCATGAGCAAAACGAAGACAACAGGCTTACAGTATCACCAATTTAGTTATCCACATGGAAAGGAAAATATGCCTATTCGTGGTTCGTTTTTCTTAAAAAGAAAGTCCGATGGAGTCAAGTTTGTCGTGGATTTGACCCCTGTTGATGGCCTCCACATTGAGGTTCAAATTATTCACGAAGCCTCCACATCAGTTAAGGCGTTTCACGAAGGTTTCAAAGAATACGGTGAAAAGCATGGTATTTTGAAAAACAATTCTGTTAATGCTACGCTTGAGTTTATCTCCCTTGAAGATGTTGGTTGGGATGATGTTGTGTTGAGCAACGAGCAACGAGAAGCCTTTGAAAAGAATGTCGTTAATTTCATCAAACACATGGATTATTTTGCTGACAAAAACCTTCCCACAAGCAGGGGTTGTTTGCTGACAGGCCCGCCCGGAACAGGGAAAACATTGACTTGTTCAGCCATTATGAATCAAATTGAAAGCACAATTATTTACATCACTTCCGATGAAATACAACAACGAGGACAGATTGCTGAATTGTATGAAATTGCTCGCCAAGTAGCCCCGACAATCATGGTTGTTGAGGACATTGATACGCTCGGAGGAATAGACCGAACTAAAGGTGGCGACCACCCTATTCTCGGAGAATTTTTGAATTGTTTAGCAGGTGTGGAATCCAATAGTGGAGTCGTCACAATTGCTACCACAAACTATCCCGAACACCTTGACAAAGCCTTAGTGGACAGACCCGGCAGGTTTGATTTCCGCATTGATTTTGGATTGCCCGATGACAAACTTCGCAAGTGGATTTTGAAGAAATATCTTTCCACATTTGACCATCAAAACATTGATTTTAAGGCTCTTGTCAAAGATACCAAAGGCATGACGGGGGCGCATTTGAAAGAAATGGTGACGATGGCTTACATGAATGCTTTAGAGGCTTCAAATTACAAGAAAAATACTAAAATTACACAAGATAATTTGACTAAATCTATGAAGGCAATTGTGGCAAACCGAGCCAAATATCATCATTATAAGACCGAAGACAATCACGCCTCTATTCTTCATGGATGAAGCGAGGCTTTAGATAACGAGAGCGACAAAACAACGGTATGGGTCGTAAGCCAAACCAAGAGCCTCTCAAGACATATCTTGAGAATCCTCGGACTACATGGTTATTTTCATCCCCACAGGATTACACCGCAGTTTTCCCTCAAGGAGATAAGGCTACTGCCGAAATGTATCTTAAACCTGCTACTAAGGGAACTCGTCTTGGAAAGGGAACATACCGTATCGTTCTTCACTTGCCTAACAAATACCACAATGACCGTTCTAACTACATGAAGACCCTTGAAAATGGTCGCTATGGTCGCTATCTTGAAGGTGGCCCACTCCAAGCATCTCGCATTCGTTTTGATTCGGGTTCTTACCCATCGGCTGAATTGGTTATTCACACTCAAAAAGGTAAGCGTGTTAATTTCTTTTTAACACCTGCTAATCACGAAAAGGGCGGAGTCGTATATGCTCAAGCCTCTTTCCCATCTCCAAAATCAAGGAAACTTGTCCAATGCCCTGTTCAAGTGGGTTATTTCGGGGTTTCTGCAAGCAGACCGGGAGAATTCAAACTCACTTTACAAAAACCACGCATTGAATGTGGGAAGCAATTAGTGGAGGCAGGTCACGCCCCCGAAGAATTCCTCAAACCCGAAAAGAAAGCAAAGAAGGGAAAGACGGAAGCAAAAGTGGCTCAAGCCGAAAACGAAACTTATTACATGACAGAAGAAGACCACAAGTGCTTTTACGAAGCACAAGGACTTGATATGAGCAAACTCTTAGAAATACAGGATGTTGAAATTATGGACAGCGAAACAGAACAACAAGCAATAGAACGAGCATACTATAACCCAAGTGAGGCTATGGTAGGAACAGACGAAACCCTTGACGGCTACCGCCCGATTGATTCGGCATTGGTGGATTTAACCTCTAACCAACCAAATCAAGCCTACGGTGCTGAACACGGTAAGAAGAAAATGATGTGTGCCGATTGTGGCTCTCACAATGTTAAGAGGGCAGGGCATGGTCATCACGGTGCGGAAGGCGAAACTGCCACTTATTCCCCATCCAACGAACCTGACATGGTATCTTCCTCTTCCTTTGATGAACCAACAAATGCAAACTTCTCCGCCGAAGGCGAAACTGTCGCTGATGTTGAAGCATCCGTTGAACCTGCTAACGAGCCTCTCGCTGTGGCCGAAGGCACTTCCCTTAACGGATATGCACCAATTGACTCACTTGAAGAAGGCGCACCTATTGGACATGGTGTAAATCAATACTTCGGAAGTGCTGAAACTGTTGAAGGCGCACTCCTTGACGAGTCCACCACAGGAATTACTATTGAAGAGGGAGTTTCCCTTGATGGATATAGTGGTGTTGATTCCGTAGTCGTTGAAGCCCCTCTCGGTCATGGTGTCACTCAATGGTATGCAGAAGAGGATAGCCCCGAACCACAATTTGATGAGGGCATCACAGGTCAAGATGGCCCAAGTGCTGACCCAACCAATTCAAACTTCTCCGCACAAGGCTATGATGACAAGATGGATGAATCACTTGGTATGCGCCATCGTGGTTCTCACTCACAATCCATGAAAGACCGAAGGGATGAAGCCTCCGCTATGGATAAGGGACATTCAAAGATGGGTCGTAAGTATGACGATGTTATGACAATGGATGCTCAAGGCTACGATGACAAAATGGATGAATCGCTCGGTGTCCGTGATGGAAAAGAATCCACAAAGGAACAATCCATGAAAGACCGCCGTGATGAGGCTTCCGCTATGGATAAGATGCACTCCAAGATGGGGCGCAAGTATGATGATGTAATGACTATGGATGCTGAATCAAAGGCTACCTTTGGTAAAGATAAGAAAGGTCGTATGTATGCTCGCAACCGTAAGACAGGCGAAATTATCACCCATGATGCTGACGGTATCACAGGCGATACACCGTTTGTCCCTGCTGTCAAGACAGGCGCAGGTTTGGTTGTCGGAATGGCACTTCCAAGTGTCCTTATCGGAACTGCCGCATTCTTGAGCATGATGCTCTTTGGAAACGGAAACAACGACTCGGAGTGAAATAAATGAACACAATGAAAACCTTCCTTAGCGGTGCGGCAGTAGCAGGGCTATTACTATACATCTTTGATGAAGAATTACAACCACTTGTTGATTCCTCAAAGGCTTTCATTACAGGTCTTTTCAAAGGTAAGGAAACCAAAGAAGCCGATGGTGCTAACGGCACAGCAGGTGTTAATGAGCGTGGCGAAGTTATCGTAGGAACAAACCGTCTTTATCAAATCCCTGTCAATTCGGGAGGCACTTCTATGCCTGTTATTACCCCTCTTGCTTCCCCTGTATCGGGTTCGGGAAATTATGTAGGTCAAACTGCATACCCTATGGCGGCCCAAAACAATCTTGAAATGCTAATTGATGGCGCATCTTGGATGAATGCCGCCGCTTACACCAACGCCGCTTTCGGACAAAACTATTCGGGTAGCGCAGTAGGAAACGAATAAGCCGTTTTCATTTTACGGGCTTAACTTGATTTTTAACCTGTCCCCCTTTTTTGACTTTTTCACTTAACGCCGTGAAAGAAAACTTTATTAACCCGTTTGGTTCGTTGGAAAAACATGAGCAACCGAGCCATCCGAAACAGCCAACTGAATTTTGACGCTATGGAAAAGGACAAGTATGAAGTTTTTCAAGCCCTCAATCAATCTTTGAATAACGATATGACCATTTGGACATTTCTTCAAAATGCTCAACGCCACTATGTTAAAGTCGGTGGACTCAATGCTCACGACTACACTCAAAAGGTGGGCAAACTCACCCAACATAATCATTATTCCGACCTCACCCAAATTCTAAGTGCTACGCTGAATTTTATGGTAATGGAATCCCTTGAACAGTCCTTCCAACCACACCGTTCAAAAATCCTTGATACTTTGAAAAGTATGCGTGATATGTATGCCCAAGATGCTAACCTTCGTTGGGGTCTTAGTGCATCACACCCTCATTACAACCAAACCTTCCAAGATTCTCAAGAAGAAGTGTGGAATACTCTCGTTGAAATCCAAGATGAAGTAGCCGACAAGTTTAATGGACACAATACCAATAATATCACTCAACCTCGCTTTTACAGCAATATGTTCAATGGAGATACTAACGATGAGCATTTGGAACAAATGGTAAATCATCCCACGACCTATCTTTTCCAAACGAATATGGGCTATCTCGTTCCGTATGTTCAATTTGAAGGTTCAAATTCATACTACAATGATACGAAAACGATGGATTTGAAAAACATCTTGAATCTAACTGATGCGGAAATAAAGAACATGGTCTTGGCTCTCAAAGAAAAACTCCCCCGCCTTCACCTTGAATTGGCTTCCCTTCACGAATTTGCTCTTGCTAACCCACAGGTCGGTTCTATGGCGCAATCTTGGACTTCTCGCCGCCGTTCCGATTGGTGCTTCTTTAAGCAAGCCTATACTGATGTTTCTAAGAAAAACACCCTTTCATGCGGTCTAATCTCGGATTTGTTCGGAAAGCACACGCCTTCCTTTGCAGGTCTAAAGGCGGATTGGGAAAAGAAAATGAATCAAATTCTTGACGATATTAAGAAGGCTGAACCTATGCTTGAGAAGGCACAAAAGAAAATGGAAGAAGATGCCCTCAAAACGCACGGCCACATGATTGAAGCCATAACGGACAAACTCAACGATATGCTTACCAATGGTAATGACAATGATGAATCCGATGCCCTCACCCTTATTGGCAACCGTGCAGGGGTTCAAGGACACCATCTTAATCAAAACCATGTTGTTTCTTACTATTCCGTTGAAAGGGCTACTGATTTGACTTTGCACCTTCATTGGAATACTTTGGCCCAATACGATATTGACCTCAAGGGAGTCATTTTGACTGATACTCAAAAGCAAATTATCACCCAACGCTATAATCAACGCCGACAGGAAATTGCTGACAACCACGCTTACCGATGCGCTCAATTGGCTCGTCAAATTGCTAATGAAACCTCACGCCACGACACCGACCTCAAGACCATGAATGAGGCATTCACCGCTTACATCGCTACCGTTTGAAGTGTCGGTGTCTTTAGATAACGGGAACGACCAAATACCACTATGAGTGCTGTCCTTGACTTCCGTGATTTGCGAGATAAAGTCCTCGCAGGGGAAATGGATGAAGAGGAAGAACCTGTTGATACTCCGTTGAGCCTTGAAGCCAAGCAAAAAGGAACGCTTGCGGCCCTGTGCGTGTCCGTAGCCTCTTTCGCTATCTATGGTTATGACCGATTCGCTAACAAGGATGCGCCGATGTTTGAAGGCACTATGTCCACTCTCGTTCTCGCCGTTGGAGGCTTCCTTCCTCTCGGCTACGCCCTCGGTGGCCTCAATCGTGGTATGACCGCCCAAACCGAAAAGGAACGCTATGAACGCCTCCTTGACGAATCTCAAACAGTCA
>MDSV01119683.1_pt1 | contig 20468 bp, 9 predicted proteins | sample 810851 | NCBI WGS metagenome assembly MDSV01 (sample SAMN05326640, study PRJNA326480) | marine metagenome | isolation source: seawater | place: Atlantic Ocean: North East | collected 2012 | reverse complement strand
GCGGCCGCGCCGCCGCGCGCGGCGCGCGGCGGCGCGGCCGGCGCGCGCGTCGCTTCGCCCGGGGACGACCTCGAGTCGCGGCTCGCGAGCATGCAGACCGAGTTCGAAGAGCTCCGCGCGCGTCTCCGCGCGCAGAGCTCTTTCGGCGCGGACGAGGATGCGCCCGCGCCGGTGGCGTTTCCGACGTCCGTGCGGCCTCCGCTCTCGCCGCTGCGCGCGTCCCCCGCGCCCTCGGCGTCGCCGCGAAAAAGAAAAAAACGCCGCCGGGACGCGCTCGCGTCGGACTCCGGGTCGGACGCGTCGGGGTCCGACGACGACGAGACCCTCGCCGTCGTGGCGTCGCGCGCGCGCGGCGCGAAACCGAAGGCGTCGCCGAAGCGGAAGGCGGCGAGCCGAGGCGGGGCGAAAGGCGGCCGGGGTCGGGGTCGGGGTCGAGGCCGAGGGCGCCGGACGGAGTCGCGGACGGACCCGGTGGACCCGGAGACGCGGTTTCTCGCGACGCGCGAGTCCGCGGCTTCGTTTCTGGACGACGCGCAGCGCGGGTCGGACGCGTTCCGCAGTCACCACTTTTCGTTCGTCGAGGCGTGGCGCGCGGAAGGCTTCGGGGGCGTCGACGCCGTCGCGCGCGCGCTCTGCGTCGCCATCCTCGACGTCGCCGCCGCGAACGCCGAGCGCGCCGCGGACGCCGAGACGCTCGCGCCGCCCGAGACGGATCCCGGGTGGCGCGCGCTGGCCCGCCCGTGGTGGCGGGGCGAGTCGCGAGGCACCGACGCGGCGTACCCACTGTGGGTCAGCGCGGTGCTCGCCGCGGACGAAGCCGCCGCGCGAGAAGGAGCCGCGGAGGAGCCGCGACTCGCGGATCGCGTCGCGACGCATCTCGACGCCGCCGTCGCCGCGGCGTGCGCGGGAGCGGACGCGCGCCCGGGGCTCGGCGGGGGACTCGGCGGGGGATCCGCGGATCCTCCGGCGGCGGAAGGGGAGACCGCGGAACCGGTTCCGGGACCGACGGCCGTGCGCCTCGCGGCGGCGGCGGCGGCGTGCGCCACCGCGCTGCGCCGGGCGCGCCCGCGCCCGGCAGACCGCGGCGCGCCGGGAGCTCTGGCGTTCGGCGGCGCCGCGGCGACGCGGCGCGTGGTGCTCGAGGCGTTCGCGTTCGGGCTCCCCGCGCCCCGCGCGTGGACGCCTCGAGGCGAAGCGCCGCGCGGCCCGGCGGCGGCGGCGGCGGCGCTCGCGGCTGCGGTGTCTGCGTGGATGGTGTGGCGCGACGCGCTCGAGACCGCGGAGGCGTCGGACGGCGGCGGCGCGCGCGACGGGCAAACCTCGTTGGACCGGCTGGAGGTGACCTTCACGAAGCGGGTTGTCGGATTGGTCGCCCGGCTCGAGGACAGCGACGAGCCGCGCGCGGCAGACGGCGCGCCCTCCGCCGAGACGCCGGAGCTCGTTCGGCTCTGGCGCCGCGGAAGGGACGCGGCTCGCGCGTCCCTCGAGGCGCGCACCGCCGCCGGCGGCGACGAGCGCGCCGCGGAACCGGACGCGCTCGCGGCGTCGCTCGGGGACGCGGTGCTCGAGCGGTGGCGGGACGCGAGAGACGAGTCTTTAGTCGGGGTGGGCGCGAGCGTCTCGGCGGCGTCGCGGGCGTGCGGCGGCGGCTCCGAAGTCAGGTTCGCGCCGCGCGCGCGCGGCGCCGAGGCGGCTGCGGCGATCGCCGACGAGCTGGTGTGGCGGCGGGACCCAGGCCGGAGAAGCCTCGCCGTTCAGACGGCCCTGGACGCGATCGAATCCGCGAAGGACGCTCTGCGCGATGCGCGCGCGCGCGCGACCGCGGGAGGTGGAGGCGGGGATTCGGGCGAGGCGAGAGGCGCGGGTTCCGGCGCGAAGAAAGCGTCGCGGCGCGCCGAGGCGGCGGACGCGGAGGCGCTTTCGCGCGCGTCGCGCCTCGCCGCGGGCCTCGCGTTGGTCGGCCCCGCGTTCGCGGAGAGCAAACACGAGCACGGCTTCAGGGTCTGTCGTGTGGCGCTCGTCGAGGCGCTCGCGCCCCTGGTAGCGCTCGCGGCGGCTGATGTCGGTCTGACCGACGTCGCCGTCGCGGCACTCGGCGCGGCGGCGGCTTCGTCTCTGCGGGCGCTCGCGAGCAGCGGCGGCGCCGCGGAGGACGCGCTCGGCGCATGGGCCGCCGCGACCGACGCGGCTCGAACGCGCGCCGACGCGGAGGCGAACGCCGCGCCGAGCGAGCGGCGCGCGCGGGCACGCGCGGGGGTGGAGGGCGCCGCGGAGTGGGACGGCACCGTGCCGGAGGGCACGCTCGTCGAGACGATGTGACGCCGCCGCGCGACGGCTCGCGCGGAGGCGATGAGTAACGCTGTAACGTGTATGAATACAAGTAACAGCTATGTAGGAGCTACGACTACGTGACTAGACTATCCTATCGATATACCGTATCATCCGAGTTTCCAAAGCGCGCGCGGCGGCCACGTGCGGCCGAAGCAGTCCGGCTCGGCGTGGACGGTGTCGATCGTCCACGGCGCGTCCGCCGGGCCGTACCGGCGCGGAGGCACGGGGTACGGTAAAGGCGCGACGGCGAAGTCGTCGGCGTTGTCTTCGCCGTCGGCGTCGTCCTTCGCGTTTTCGGCCTCGGTTCCACGCTTCGTTCGCCGTGACCACTCGAGCACGGAACCCGCGTGCGTGAATCGTATCTCCGCCCCGACCCGGAAGGATTCCGACGCGCACCTCGGACGCGCGCCCGCCAGGCAAAGAAACCGCGCCGACGGAGAAGACTCGCGACCCGGAAGGATGCCGCGCGCCGCCAGACTGGCGGCGACGGCGCAGAAGGGGGTCTCGGTCCGCTTTTTGGCGCGTCGCGGGCCCACCAGCGCCGGCGCCAGTAACACGCCGAGCTCGTACGACAGCACGTTCAGCTGCGTCTCGTTCTTCTCGAACTTGCCCCAGGCTGCGCCGGACAGGTTGTGCGACCCGAGGAACACCCACGCCAGGGCCGGGGGACCACCGCGAGGGTGAGGTTCGCTCGCGGCGTACCGCGCGAAGGTTTTTATGTGCGGCGCCGCGCGCGCGCGCCCGTAGGGGTCCTCTTTCGTCGCGGGCGCGCGCCACGCGTGCAGCCGCGCGGCGACGTGCGGCTTGGCCAGGTTGCGCGTGTTCCCCGGGATGCTCCCGCCCGCGGCGTACCCCAGCAGCGACGCGCGCACCTCCGCCACGGTGGGCCAGACGAGCTGGATCGGACCCGCGCCCAGCGACGACGACGACGACGACGGCGACGAGACGCGCTCGGCGGGGCCCGCCGGGCCCGCCGGGCCCGTCCGTTCGGCGCCTTCGTTTTCCCTCGCCGAACGCGCCGGATCATCCGTCGCGGCGTCTCGCTCCGTTCGCAGGGAACCCGCGCGCAGGGACTCGCCGAACTCGCTCACGAGCCACTTCTCCGAGAAGGAGCCGATCGACGAGAACTGGCCCACGATGGGCGCGTCGCGAAACGTCGGCGAAAACGCCATCTTCGCCAGAGCGCGCCGCAGCGCGGGATGACCCCAAATGCTGGCCTCGCGGCGGTCGCGGGGGTCGGCGCCGCCGTGGCGACCCGGCACCGACGCGATGAGTTTCGCGCCGGCACCGGCGAAATCGAACGCGCGGAACGCCTCCGGGCCGACGTGCCCGAGGCGAGCACCCTCGTCGCGCCCGCGCCAGCCCAGCCGGTTCAGGTACCGCACGAGGTCCTCCTCAAATTCGCTCGTCTCGTGCGTCGCGCTTTGTCGGGCAGTCTTTTTCGGGAAGTCCTGCCACCACGCGGCGTTGGACATCGCGGTCAGGTCCCCGTAGCACAGGTTGGCGGTGTGCACGACGACGCGGCAGCCTGCGGGGAAGACAAGCAGGAAAAACTTGGAGTGGTGCGTCCCCCACTGCGGCGTCGCGGGCTTGAGCGTCGTCCACTCGCCGGTTTCCGTTTTGTTCGAGCAGTTGGCGCGAATCCAGTTCGGCAGGTCGTCCTGGCCGTGCAGCCAGTGCAGGCGAGGGATGGCGAGCAGCTCGGGCGCGTGGTCCTGCATGAAGTCGAGGTCAATTTTGAAGTTGGACACCACAGCCCACCGCACAGGACCTCTGACGAGGTCGGACACGCTGACGCACGCCTCGTTGTGCGTGTTCTCGGTCTTGAACAGGCGGAACAGAGGGGGCGCGTACTCATCATACCTCTCCGCTGTCGGATCTGGCGAGAGTTCGGTTCGCGAGGGGATCTCGGTCGCGAGAGCGGGGCCGTCCGATACCTCGTATCGCACGCGCTTCGCGTCGCCCTCGAGCGCACTGCCATCGCGCGTCTCCCCGACGAAAACGATTTCGTCGTCGTCCGAGCCCGACATCCCGCCGCGAGTGCCGCGCGCGGCGCGATCTGGACGAGCTGTCGCTCGAACCTTGCGGAGAAAAAGAACCGAAAGCTCTTTCGCGCTTTCGGCAGTGCGCGAGGCACAGGCGGGCGCGCCACATGGGAGTCAAGAGGAAACCGAGCGGAGGGTGCCTCTCGCACTGCTTCGGAGGCGTTTCGGGCCGCGAGGGGGAACCGTCCGCGGACGACGCGGAGGCCTCTGTGTCTTCCCGTCGGCAGACCGCCACCGCCTCGGCGATCGCGGGGCGGGAGAAGGACGAAGCTTCCCTGGCGAGTAGGCGCGCGCTCGCGAACGCAGAGCCCGTCGCGGAGGAAGACGCGTTCCTCCGCGAGCCCTGGTGGGACGAGACGAAAGATGACGTGCTCGTCCGAGTTGCGGCACCGCGAGACGCGAACGCGTTCGCGGCGAACCCAGACCCCCGCGGAGGTCGCTCGAAGTCTGAAGCGTCGGAGGAGGCTTTCGATCGGGAGATGGAAGCGCTGGAGCGAAGGCACGTCGCGGCGGTCCTCGTCGAGCAGAGGGAACGCATGGGCTCGCACAGACGCTCGTAGCGTCCGTGAAGAAACGTCGAAAGGAAACGTCGCGGTAGTATCATCACGAGGCAGGCGGGGAGGACGATGACTCGTCTCATTGGTGCGACGACGACGCGGTCCGCGCGGCGGATGAAAGCTAACAACGCTTTTCACTATTAGTCGACTTTTCGCGCCCCCGTCACGCCGCGGCGGTACCCGCCGCGGCTTCGCCTTCTGACTCGGAGATGTCCTTGACGAGCTTCAGCACGCGCGGCGGGCCGAGCATGCGGCGTATCAAGGGATTCTCCGCCCAGGCCCGCGCCGCGGCACTCGCGTCCACCTCGTGCGCGTACCCCAGCCGTTCGTACAAACGGCGCGCGGCTTGGTTTTCGCGGTCAACTTCCATCTCCGCCTTGCGCGCCCCGAAGATCTCCCTCCCGACCACCTCGCTCCAGCGCACCAAAGCCGTGCCCAGCCCCCGCCCCCGGCGCCCGTCCTCGACGCACACGAACTGCAAGTGCGAGACCCGGGTGTCGTCCTGCTGGATCACGCGCGCCGCGCCGACGACGCGTCCCCTCTCGTGCTCGTCGCACAGCACCACGGTTCGATGCACCACCTCGTCACTCGGGGGCTTGCCCCACGCCTCGGAGGGCGGCTCGTCGTGCGCTACGGCGCGCAAGACGCCCAGCACCTTGCGGTCGCGCGGCTCGTACTCGCGGAAACGGTACCGGCCGTCGTGCCCGGGCACGCGCGCGGGGACAGGCATCCCCTCCTGTCTCCGCGAGCGTTCCGGGCAGCGCGTTGTGCTCGTTTCGATGACGAGGATCGCGCGGAACCTGCCCACAACCTTCTAGGTGACGCGCGAAACCGGGAATTATTTTTTGAATTTTTCGAGTGTTCTAGGCACCTCCGATCGGAGATCAGCCGCGGACGCCACTCGAGGCCGCGCGCCCGCCGTCTCTTCTCGGCCGCACTCGACCGGCGTCGGGGCGGAAGCGCGGTTTCGCGAGACGCGCCATGGCTTCCGCGTCCGTCGCCGTAGAGGGGGGCGAGGACGTGACGCGCACGTTCCTCAGCTTCCTTAACTCGTTCTCGAGCGAAGATGGGAACGCGGACGCGGGCGGCGAGGGCGCCGAGAACCCCTCCGGCTACCGCGACTACGTCGAGCAGCTGGAGATCATGTACGAGCGTAGCGGCACCACCATATACGTCAACTTCCAGCACTTGATGGAGTTCGACGGCGTGCTCGCGCACGAGGCGGTGGAGGCCAACTTTTACAAGTACCAGCCCTTCCTGCGCCGCGCGGCGTTGGAATTTGTGCGCCAACACAAGCCCGCGATGGTGCGCTGGGACGGCGGCAAAGAGAAGGAGTTCTGGGTGGCGTTCGTCAACCTGCCGCGCGTACACCGCCTGCGCGAGCTCAAGGCGGAGAACATCGGGCAGCTCACCAGCTTCTCGGGAACTGTCACGCGCACGTCGGAGGTGCGGCCGGAGCTGCTGCTCGGCGCGTTTAAGTGCGCAGAGTGCGACACGCTCGTTCCCGACGTCGAGCAGCAGTGCCGGTACACCACGCCCGCCATCTGCCTCAACGCGCAGTGCGGGAACCGCATGAAGTGGACGCTCGCGCAGGACGGGTGCAAGTTCGTGGACTGGCAGCGCGTGCGCGTGCAGGAGAACGCCAGCGAGGTGCCCGCCGGCTCGCTGCCGCGCTCGATGGAGGTGATCCTGCGCCATGAAGCCGTCGAGGAGGCGCGCGCGGGCGACAAGGCGGTGTTCACCGGGTCGCTGCTGGTCGTGCCCGAGGGGGCGCCGAGCAACATGGCGGGCGACCGCACGGAGCTGGGCGGCGGCCAGGCGCAGGGCGCGAAGCGGGGCCAGAGCGAGGGCATCGGGGGCCTCCGCGGGATGGGCGTGCGCGAGCTGTTTTACCGCATGGTGTTTGTGGCGCACAGCGTGGTGAACACCGCCGAACCCGCGGCGGGCGGCGCGGACGGGGCGGGCGCGTCCGCGACCGGCGGGGGCGGCCCGGTGAACATCCGCTCCGACGATAACGACGAGGACGTTCTCAAGAGCTTTAACACGGAGGAGCGGCGGGACATCTCCACCATGGCGCGCGACCCCAACGTCTACGACAAGTTTGTGTCGTCCATCGCGCCCACCGTGCACGGCCACGTCGACATCAAACGCGCCGTCGCGCTCATGTTGTTCGGGGGGGTGCACAAGGAAACCGGGGAAAAGATCAACCTGCGAGGCGACATCAACGTGTTGGTGGTGGGCGACCCCTCGTGCGCCAAGTCGCAGTTCCTCAAGTACGTCAGCACGTTCCTGCCTCGCGCGGTATACACGTCCGGGAAGTCGTCGTCGGCGGCTGGTTTGACGGCGACGGTGGCCAAGGACGTCGAGACGGGGGAGTTCTGCATCGAGGCGGGTGCTTTGATGCTGGCGGACAACGGCATTTGCTGCATCGACGAGTTCGACAAGATGGACGTTAAGGACCAGGTGGCGATCCACGAAGCGATGGAGCAGCAGACCATCTCGATGTCCAAAGCGGGGATCCAAGCGACCCTCAACGCGCGCACGTCCATCCTCGCCGCCGCCAACCCGGTGGGCGGGCGGTACGACCGCTCGAAGAAACTGAAACACAACCTGTCTTTGCCCGCGCCCATTCTGAGCCGCTTCGACTTGGTGCACGTCATGATCGACGAGCCGGACGAGTTCAGGGACTACGCGCTCGCGCGGCACATCGTCGCGCTGCACCAGCGGCGGGAGAGCGCCGCCACCGCGGAGTACTCGTTGCCGCAGCTGCAGCGCTACATCCGCTACGCGCGCACGATTCGCCCGAAGCTCACCCCCGAGGCGCAGAAGGAGGTGGTGGAGGCGTACGTGAGGCTGCGCGCGGGGGACTCGCAGCCGGGCAGCCAGGCGGCGTACAGGATCACCGTGCGCCAGCTCGAAGCGTTGGTGCGCCTCTCCGAGGCGCTCGCGCGTATGCACTGCCGCAAGGACGTGCTTCCTGCGCACGTGCGCGAGGCGCGCCGGCTGCTGTCGGAGTCCATCATCGCCGTCGAGGCGCGCGACGTGACGCTCGAGCAGGGCGATGGCTTCGACGACGACGTGGACGACTACGGGCCCGTGCTCCCCGACGGCTGGTACGAGGCGCACGGGCGGAACGGGCCGGACGAGGCGGCGCGAGCCGGGGACGCGGACGACGCGGACGCCGCGGATGCAGACGGCGCCGAAGCCGATGCCGACGCCGGCGGCGGCGCCGGCGGCGGCGCGGACGCCGACGCCACCGACGCGCCCGCGTCTTCGCCTGCGCCCGCGCGCAGAGCCACCGCGACCGTGGCGTTCGACAAGTTCCAGCAGGTGCGTAACGCGCTCGTGGGGCACATCCGCCGCAAGGAGATGGAGGACGACGGCGTGGAAGGTGCCGGCGTCGCGCAGGTGGATCTGACGAACTGGTACATCGGGGAGGTGGCCAACACGCAGGGCATCGCCGACACGAAGGAGCTCCTGGCCGAGCTGAAGCTGGTCCGGACCATCATCGGGCACTTGATCCGGCGCGAAGGCACGCTGGTGGTGGTCCAGGAAGCCGAGCCCCTGCCCGAGCTCCCGGACGTGGAGGGCGCGGAGGAGACCCCGGACGCGGCGGCGGCGCGCGCGGCGAAGGAACGCAAACGCGCGGTGGACCACAGGGTGCTCGCGGTGAACCCGAACTACAATTTCGGATCGTGAAGCGAACGGTCCGGGTGCGCATTCGCGCGTGACGTGAGACGACGCGCGCGTAATGCGTCGCGCGTTTCCTTTTGAGAGGTTGTTTTTCTTCACCTAATGTCGCGCGTACGTACAAAGTATAAAATCACACGGGGGCGCTTCGCGCGGCGTTGACCTTCTTGGCGAAGAACGCCGCGGCGCTGTTGCCCTTCCCCCTGACGATGCTCATCACGCTCCCCTCGTCCCCCTTGGGGAGGTGGCAGTGCGCCTTGAGGAACTTGCTCGCCTCGCGGTCCTCGCGGTGGCACAGCACGCGGAGCAAGGTGCTGGCGCCGAACCCGCCGGCGGCGTCGAGCTGGCCGACGCTCCCGCCGCCGCCCGGCGACGCGGCGAGCCCCCCCGCGCCGACGGCGTCCCCCTTTTCGCGGTCCCGCGCCTCCTGCTCCAGGTACGCGTCGCACAGTGTGGGCGTGTCCAGCGACATGACCGTCACGAGTCGGTCGACTCTGCGCATCACGGCGTCCACCGTCGGCTCGGGGACGCCCTCGCCGCCGGCGACGAACAGGTCGCGGAATCGGAACAGGTCCTCCTCCAGCGCCGCTGCGTCGCCTTCGGCGAAGACGCGACCGACGCCGCCGTCCAGCATCACCCACATGAGCCCCTGCGCGGTGGCGCGGAGCAGCGCGTGGACCACCTCGTCGCGCGCGCGTGTTAAGTAGGCGTTTTCGTCGGCTGTTTCGTCTCGCGGGTACCTCTCGGAACTCGCGCCGCCGGAGGGCAGGCGCTCGGCGATCTCCGAGAGCGCGGCTTCCAGCCGCGCGACGACGGCGCCCGCGCGTTCGCCGTGCTCGACGCCGCCTCGGTAGAGCCCCTCTATGAACAGCCTTCTCAAGTCCCAGTACACCACCTTGTACGCGACGTAGTCCGCGACTTTACGCGAGCAGCTGGCCAGGGTCTGGCGCGCGCCGTCCAGCAAGCCGTCGAACCAGACGCCCGGCCTCTTCGGCGCGTACGGGTTGGTGGGGTCGAAGTTCGCGTACGCGTCTTTCGGAAACGCCTCCCCGTCCTTCTCGTCGTCCCAAGTCTCGCCCACGCCCTGCGACCGCTGCATCTTCGCGAACCGCGCCGGCACCTCGCACTCGAGCGCGGCGAGCTCATTCGTCAAAAAGTGCAGACTCGCGACGCGCGCGCACAGCTGCGGCAGCGTCGCCCGCGCGCCCTCAGAAAAGCCGCCGAAAACGTCCCGGTCCCGGTCTCGGTCGTTCGAGTTCGAAACGGAAACGTTTCGATCTTCGCCGGCGGCGCCGGACCCGCGCTCCGCGGGTCCCTCCCGCTCCCGCTCCGGCCCTTCCCCCCAGGGCGCGTCCTCGTCGAAGTCCCCCCACCACGCGCGCGGGCCCTTCGCGCGCGAGGACGCCCTCTCCGCCTCGAACGCGCGCCGCGCGCCCTCCACGACGTCCTTCTTGTACCGCGTGAGCGTCGGCAGGCTCGGCGCGAACGCCTCGGGCGCGCCCAGGCTGGACGCGACGTGCTCGGCGTACTCCTGGAACGCGCCGTCCAGGCCCTCCGTGAGCGCGCGCATCGCCGCCGCCGGCGCGGGGACGTCCAGCGCCCAGAACGCCTCCAGCGTGTCCCACGCGCTCCGGACCAGCTCAACGGCGCTGAACGCGGCGCCGTGAGACGCGCCTGAGCCTTGAATGGCCGCCACGCCGCGCCACGTCTCGGCGCGCGCCGCGCGCATCGTCGCGCGCCGCATCGTCGCCGCGCGCCCGGCGACCCAGGCGAACACCGAGGGCGCGATCCGCGTCTCCAGCCGGAACGGCTCGAACGTTCGCGTCAGCGCGTTTTGTGACGCGGTCACCTCGGCTCGTCCCGGTCGGTTCGACGCGTGGGTCGACGCGTCGCCGACCGACGCTTCTTTCGCGGCGAAGCTCTTGTCCACTTTGCGCACGACGTCGACGCCGTCGCCGACGCCGCCGACGGCGCCCGCGGCGCGGTCTGCCACCGCCGCGGCGACGGCGTTCTGGAAGTCGCGCGCGGCGGCGAGCGCGGCGAGCGCGCCGGCGTCCAGCGGCGGGACCTGCGCGAGCCACGCGCTGAGGTCGGCGCCGAACCGCTCGGCCAGGGACGCGGGTGCGGAGTTCGCCGCCGCCGGGCCGGCGGCGCTCGCGACCCGACGCGCGAGGTGCGCCTCGAACGCGTCCGCCAGCGCCGCGCACCCGCGCGCCAGCACGCGCGCGCCGGGGGCGGCGTCCATCGTCGGGGCCGACGCGCGACGAGACTCGTTCGTCCCCGACTCCGCGCGGTTTAGGCTCAGCTCGCCTCGCGCGCGCGCGGTTTCCACGTCGTGCGCCTCCGCCGTGACCTTGAGCCGCGCGTACGCCTCGTCCGCGGACAGAGCGCACGCGCGCGCCGCCAGCGCGCGGCCTGCGGCGAGCCCGACGGCGGCGGCGTCGCCGTCGAATCCGGGCGCCGTCGCCGCGGCGACGCGCGCGCGGGCGTCGGCGGCGGCGACGCCCAGACGCAGGACGCGCTCGAAGCCCGTGGCGGTCATCGCGGGACCCACGGACATCGGCGGGACATCGCCGGTTGCTTTCACGGGCACGCCGCCGGTCGCGACGACAGGCGGGTCGGTCGGGAGCCTCCGCGCGAGCTCCGCGGCGACCACGTCGACGTCCTTGTAAAAGTCGCACAGCGCGCCCTCCGCCCACCACGACACGGGACCCAGCGCGGCGTGCGTGAGCACGAGCGCGACGTCGTCGTCTCGCAGACGCGACCGCTCGGTTTCCTCCTCGAGCGCCTCTTTGACCGCGCACAGCGCGCGCGTCGCCATCGACAGCAGCGCGTACGGGTCGCGTCGCTCCGCGACGTCGACGCCAGGAACGCCGCCGTCGTCGTCCTCCTCCTCGTCGTCGCGCTCCGCCTCCGCCTCGGCGCGGACGGCGCGCGCGTACGCGCGCCGCGCGCGAGTCTCGGCGTCCGAAAGCTCGTCTTCTCGCGTAACGTTCGCGTCCGTGTCGCCGCCGCCGCGGTCGCCGCGGTCGCTCGCGAACAGGCCCTCCCCGACGCTCGTCTCGCGGTACCGCCGCGCGAGCGACCACGCGAGCATCGCGCGGCGCGCCGAGACGTCGACGCCCAGGCGCTCGCCCACGCCCCCGGGGCCGGAGAGCGAAGCCAGAGTCTCTCGCGCGTCGTCGGCCAGGGCGCCCTCGTCCAGGGGGTCGAAGGCGGCGTCAAGCAGGCGCGCGTACGCGCGGCCCGCCAGCGCGGGGGGGTACCGCCACGCGTTCGCGCCGCTTCCCAGTCGAGACTGAGTCGTCGCGCGCGCGTCCAGGCACGACTCGACCATCTCCACGACCGCCTCGACGGTCGAACTCAGAGTCGCTTCGTCGAGCGCGACGAAATCGCCGTCGTCGTTCGTCGTCAGCAGAGCTTCGTCGGACAACGCGCGCGCCGCCAGGCGAGAAACCTCCTCGACCACCGCGCCCGCAGAGGGCGCGTCGGAACGCGCGCCGTCCTCGGGTTCGGAACCCTCCGTCGCACGAGCGACGAGCGGCGTCTCGTCCTCATTTTCTCTCTCCGAGCCCCGCGCCGCCGCGGCCGCCGCGGCGTCGCGCGCGGCCCACAGCGTCTCCGTCACCGCCGCCAGCTGCCGCCGCGCGAAGGCGGCGCGCGCGCGCGCTCCGCCGAGCGCCGCGCTGGCAAACACGCCCGCCGCGTCGGCGGAGCCGCACCCGCCCGCCTCCGCCAGGAGCCGCAAGTGCACGCGCGCGACTCCGCCCGCGACAGCCTCCTCGTGCGCGTCCCGCGCGCGCGGCGCGAGCAGCTCCAGGGACGCCGCCGCCTCTGCCGGCGAAATCTCCAGCGCGGCGCGGGCGATGTCGACCACGGGCGCGCCGACGTCGCCGACGGATGCGACCAGCGCCTCGAACGCGCAGAGCGCCACCGCGGCGTTCGCTTCGCGGGTCGTTTCTGATGATGAGACGCGCGACGACTGAGTCTCATGAGTCTCCTGAGTCTCCGCGGGATCGCGAGACGGGTCGCCGAACGGGCCGCCGCCGCGCAGGGGCGCCAGGATCAACTCGGGCACGGGCGCGGCGACGCCGACGGCGTCGAGATCGTTCGCCGCGTCGTTCGTCTTTGCTTGAGCGTCCAGAGCCTCTCGACTCGTGGCATCCAGCGACGCGCCTCTGGGTACCGGAAGGACAAGCGAGAGCGACCGCTTCGGGGTCGGGGCGGCGGCGTCCGTCGCTCCCGCGGCTCCCGCGGCGCCGGGCGCGGCGCGCGTCTTCGCGGCGAGGCTCGGGATGGCGATCCCGAGGGACTCGAAGCTCACCACCGGGGGGAAATCGGCATCGTCGTTCGTCCCGGTCGCGGTCGACGCGTCGACCGCGTCGGGCGCCCCCGCGGGGTCTCCCGTCGCCGCGCGCAGGTCCGGTCGCCCCCCGGGCTCGCGAAGGGACGCGAGCAGCGCGGGGACGTCCACGCGGTCGAGATCCAGGTGCGCCGCGTTCGAAACGCCGTCGGGAAGCGCGCAACGCTCGAGGACGTGGTCCAAGACGTACCGCAGGAGCGCGGCGCGGTCCGACGCGGCGTCGATCGCCGCGGCGGGATTCGGCTCCGGCGCGGCCATCGGGCGGATGGCCGGCGACGCGCGTCGTGGAGTGCCCGGGCACTTCCCGAGCGTGCCGACTCCTGGCCACTCTGGCGATTTTTTTTCGTTGTTGCCGGGTCCCGGGTCGGACCGTTTCGGTGCACCTGACGATCGGGACGAGGCGCTAAGTTTTGAGCTCCTCGGACGTTACGAAAAGACGGAAAATCAGTGACTAGACCAACACAACGACGCGCGCGTCGCCACCCTCCGCGACTGTCGCGGACGACGACCACGCATTCACGGCGGTATTCGCGCCCTCTATGAGTCACACCGAGCCGCGACGAGCGGATTCGAACGTTCCCTTCTTCGTCGAGCCGCGCCCGTCAGACGCGCATCTCGAAGATCTCGCCAAGTTCACCGAGACGATGCGTGACGCGTTGGGGGAGTCGGGCAACGTGCATGAGCTCAGCCCCGAGCAAGCCGCCGAGCAGGGCTGCCTGAGCACGCTGCGAAGTCTGCATCGGCGCGGATACGTCGATACGCAGTTCTGCAAAGACGTGTGCGTCGCCGCGGCGAGAGGCGGCCAGCTCGACGTGCTGGAGTGGCTGCTCGAGAACGGCGCGCCGTTGACGGCGTCGCGCGACGTGTGCGACTCGGCGGCGGGCGAAGGGCACCTCGGTGTGCTGAAGTGGCTCCGCCGCAACGGTGCGCCGTGGAGCGCGTCCGCGTTCTCCGCCGCGGCTTCGGGTGGACACCTGCGGGTGTTACGGTGGATGCGCGCGAATGGATGCCCGTGGGACGCGTCGGCGTGCGCGCGCGCCGCCGGGCGCGGGCACCTGGCGACGCTCGAGTGGCTCCGCGCCGCGAACGCGCCGTGGGACGCGGAGACCTTCAACGAAGCCGCGCAGGGAGGACACCTGCGCGTGTTGCGCTGGGCGCGCGCGAACGGGTGTCCGTGGGACGCGCATGACGCGGTTACGATGTGCACGAAAGCCGCGGAAAACGGGCACCTCGAGGTTCTGAAGTGGGCCGCGAACGAAGAGGGGTGCGACTTTTGCGAGTGCATGTGCGACCACGCCGCCGAGAGCGGAAACTGCGCGATGCTCGAGTGGTTGCGCGAGCGCGGCGCGCAGTTTTCTCCGGTAACGTGCCACATAGCCGCGGAGAACGGCCGATTCGAGGCGTTGAAGCGGTGTTTTTACGGCGGCGCGAGCTTCTCGAGCGACATCTTCGAGGAGGCGTTGCGGGGGGGCGTGGACGCGGGCCGCCTCGAGATGGTGCAGTGGGCGCGGAGGATGGGCGCCGAGTGGGACGAGCGGACGTGCGCGGCGGCGGCTCGGCTGGGCAACCTCGAGATGCTTCAGTGGCTGCGGTCGGAGGGCTGCCCGTGGGACGCGCGCACGTGCGAGCATGCCGCGAGGGAGGGCCACCTCGAGCTCCTGCGTTGGGCGACCCGGAACGGCTGCGGGTGGTGCGACTGCATTTGCGATCACGCGGCGGAGGGCGGGCGACTCGAGACCATGCGGTGGCTGCGCTCTAACGGTGGGGGTTGGGACGCCGACGCGTGCGCCGAGGCGGCCAAGGGAGGCAACCTCAGGCTTCTCAAGTGGATGCGCTCGAAGGGCTGCCCTTGGAACGAGAAGACGGCGGAGAACGCGGCGAGGGAAATGCGCGTCCCCGTCCTGAGCTGGGCGTTTCGCAACGGCGCGCCGTTCGACGCGAGGTCGGTGAAAAGCGCGCTCCTTGCCGACGCGCGCGGCGAGGAGGACCGGAGACGGCGCATCGCGCTCTTCGACCGCTTGTGTCGCGAGCGGGTGAAGTGGAAGCGCGCGTCCAGAACGTCCGCGGCGTAGAAAAACGGGAGAAGCGAAAGCGTCTCGCGCGCGTAGACGCGTAGACGCGTAGACTCGTCGTAGGTGCAAAGACACAGAGACGAGAGACAGAGTCTGTCTGCTGCGATGATATCGTTCGTTTCGCTTCTCATGTATAGTACACGCGACGCGGCTTGCTTTCGCGTTTCGTTCCGCTCGCCCGCGTATGCCGCGACGGGAAAGCCCGTCACACCCAGTACGACGGGAAGGTCCTCGCCGCTTTCGGGATGAGCTTCTTGGACTCGGGGTTGTTGAAGTGCCACGCGCACGGCGCTTTCTGCGTCTTCTCCCAGTACACCGACCCGTCCTTCGCCGTCTTGAACTCCTTGAAATCCGTGCCCCCGACGCTCAGCATGACCGAACCGTCCATGTCCACCACGACTCGGTCGTTTTTCAGCGCCGCGTTCTCCATGACGAACCGGTTCAAACACGTCTGGTCGTCGAAAAAGCCGGCGGCGACGGTTCGCTTCGCGTACTCGCCGTCGGACATGCCGTACGGCTTGCACGCCCTCCTGAATCCGTCGCCGTCGCCCTGCGACTTGACATTCGTCACCAGATACCCCTCGATGGCGTCGAAGTAATCGAGCAGAGCCTCCTTGCGCCCCATCCACGTCCCACCGTTCGCCCAGCGGTTCGGCATTCGGTCCTCGCCGTCGCGCGCGGGCTTCGCCTCGGCGATGAGACCAACCTTCTTTTTCGCAAACGTCGTCGCCGTCGCCTCGATGAAGTCGCGCTCGCGCTTCATGTCGAAGTACGTCTCGATCTCCGGCCAGAGCTGGGTCTCGCCGCCGATCAGGATCTCCGCGCCCGACTGCTTGAAGCGGTCGAGGATCTCGTCGGCCGGGCAGTTGAACATCACGTCCGTGGTGTCCGCGAACATCACCAGCGGGTTTCCGGACATCTGCAGCAACGCGGCTTTGGCGCCCATCAGCTTGTCCTCGAACCAGTGCCACTTCGTGCCGTTGCCGGACAGCGCCGCGTTGATACCGTGCTTGTGCAGGGACGCCAGGAAGTACTTGTCCTTCGCCAGGTCCGTGCTGTGCCCGACCACCACGAAGTCGGAATCGTCCGCGCCTTTCGTGAACAGCACGGGGATGTCCTCCACGTCGTCCCACAGGGGCGCGCCCTTCCACCCCCCGAACCCGCGGGGGGGGCGCTGCGAGGAGACGAGCGAGGCGCCCTCGCGGGACAGACGCACGCGCAGGTGCTCGGAGTACGCGCCGCCGTCACGGGAGAGCAGCGCGCCGAACGCCACCAGGCCGAGCGTCGCGACCGTCGCGACGTACGCGCCCACGGACAGCGGGGGCTTCCGCCGCGCGCCGGACGCGTCGGACAGGAGTCCCTGCGTGGATGATCGATTCGAAGGGGACGGGGACGGAGGAAGGCGCGAGCGGCGACGGTCAGCGACAGGCACGAGGGAGATTCGCGAAACATCTCTCGTCGCCTCGGGACGCGGCATCGAGCGTCGTCGAGCCGGACCGAGCCCGCGTCCCGAGGGAGTCGGGACGAGCGCCACCCGCTTTCTCGGCGCACACGAAGATTCAGTGCCGATGGGGTGTTCGGGCGATCGCGGCGGGCGCACGGGGGGACGCGCGCGAGACGCACCTGCGATTCTTCGGAGCCGGTGGCGCTGCCCGCCATCAAGAGGGAGTTGTGCTCTTCCGAGAGCGGCATGCTCGGGGCTCGGGACACCGCCGGCGCTCCGCGCAAGTGCGTCGCACGCCGGGGGGGAGGCGTGTCCTCGAGTGGCGGTTACAAAAGCGCGCATTTCCGGATTCGTATGCGATTCAGTCTGAAATACACAACACCCTCGCGCGCCCCGACGATTCCGCGTTTTCGCACTCAATTCGCAAAGTTGGCACCAACGCGAAAAAGCACTTCAAAGCCGAAAAGAGCGTTATTAATTCTTGTCGTCTCCTCGCCGCGCGCGCCGCCGCCTACGCCTCCGCCGTCGCGCTTTCGTCGCCGTTTCTCTTCTTCCCGGCCAGCGCGTGCCACATGGCGAGCGCGCCCAGCAGGTTGACGAAGCCCAGCCCCACGAGCGCGGGCTCGGGGTGCCACCCCATCGCCACGAACGCGAGAAACGCGAGGAAGATGAACGCGCGCCCGACGACGGTGGCGGCGTAAAACCCGCGCGCGCCCCATCCGTTTCGGTCGCCGTACGCCGCGCCGACGTAGTACGCGCCGAACGCGACGCAGAGCGTCCCGAAGACGCGGATCCAGCCGTCCGTGATGGCCTCGACGTCGAAGACTAAGCCGAACGTCTGCGCGGGGAAAAACATCAGCGCCGCCCCCACCGCGCAGATGTACGCGCCGGTGACGTCGGCGGCTCGGCGCGCCGGCGCCGCCGCCGCGACGGCGGCGTCGCGGCGCGACGCGTCCTCCGCCAGTCGCGCGGCAGCGCCGTTCGCGGGGCTCACGAGGATCCGCCTGCCCGCCTTGACCGCGGCGTCGGTCGCCGCGTTCGGCTTCGCGCTGCTCGCTCTGCCCTCGCACACCTCAGCCACCTGCGGCACGCCGGACGCGTGGCTGGTCGCGTTCCGAGCGCCGGTTTCGCCCGTCGGACGGGACCGGCGCACCCCGCCGATCACCACCGAGCTCGGCCTGAAATCCAGCGAGAAGATTTTCGCGCGCTGGTCGCCCTTGGAGCCGGCCACGACGTCGCCGCGGAGCGAGCCCCACACGAACACGTCGCCCCCGGCGATCACCTCGGAGTTCTGGCTCACGTCGCCGAGAACCTGCGCGGTGCGCGGGAAGCGCGGGAAGCGCGTTTCGTCAGACGCGTCGTCGGGTCATCACGCAAAAAAATCGGAAAACGCGCCGGTGACGTTTTCGCGCTCAACGGTCCGGGAAACGTCGGACGCCGGTCGATCGGCGCCTCGAGGCGTCGGGGGAGGGGAAACGCGAGATGTGACGCACGATGACCGTTCCCGGGTGCCGCACGGTCTGCCCTCCGCGCAGCGTGCGCTTCACGTACAGCGGCGGGGACTGCAGCGTCCCCGGCTTGGGCGCGCCCGCGTCGCCGAACTGTTCCGAGAAGCGAGTGGTCCGACACACCACGCGGACGGGTCCGCGGTCCGGGAACCCGGACCGTTCGCCGGGCCGCGCGGGACGACGCGCGGCCACGCGCTCGAACCCGTGCGCGCAGCACAACTTCGGCGTCGCGGCCGTGGACGCCATCGCGGGCGCCGGGCGCGCGGTGCCGAGTGCTATGCGCAACACGAACAAGATGATGCGAGTAAAACATCTTCGCCTCGGCCGGTCGAACGGCGACGAAGGTTGAACGGCTGCGCCGCGCGCCGCACTCTCTTGTGAAAACATTGATCCCGGTCGCCAGTCGCCAGTTTGGCGAGTGAAGGTACATGTACTATAAACGCATATAAAAAGTTACAGTAGTCGCCGGCGTCGTCAAGACTGGAGCTGGGTCTCCACGAGCGCCCGGTACGCGCCGTCCTTCTTCGCCATGAGCTGCTCGTGCGTCCCGCACTCCACCAGCCGCCCGTCCCGCAGCACGCCGACGCGGTCCGCGCGGCGCACCGTGGAGAGGCGGTGCGCGACGAGGATGGTGGTGCGCCCCCGCGCGACGCGCGCCAAAGCTTCGGACACCAGAGCCTCGCTCTCGGCGTCCAGCGCGCTCGTGGCTTCGTCCAAGAGCAAAATCGCGGGGTTCGCGAGCAAGACGCGCGCGATAGCGAGCCTCTGCTTCTGCCCGCCCGAAAGCAAAGCGCCGTTCTCCCCGACCCTCGTGTCATACCCTTCGGGAAACGCCGCGATGAACCCGCTCGCGTTGGCGACTTCCGCGGCGGCTTCGACGTCCCGACGACTCGATCGCGCGGGCGACGCGTAGGCGATGGTCTCGGCGACGGTCCCGTCGAACAGCGTCGGCTCCTGGCTCACCGTGCCGATGTTCGCGCGCAGCCACGAGACGTCGAGCGTCTTGATATCGCGCCCGTCCACGAAAACCGCGCCGGCCGCCGGGTCGTAGAAACGCTCGAGCAACGCCCCGACGGTGCTCTTGCCGCCTCCGCTCGGACCCACCAGAGCGAACGTCTCGCCCGGCTTCAGGTCCAGGTCGAACCCGCGCAGGACCTCGCGCTCGGGCCGCCCGGGGTACGCGAAGCGCACGTCGCGGAACGAAATCGCGCCCGCGGGACGATCGGCGTCCGAGTCCGACGAGTCCGACGAGTCCGACGCGAAAGAGAAAGGGTTCGGACGATCGGCGTCCGTTTGCGGGGTCGCGTCCGCTCGCGGGGACGCGTCCGCGAGGGACGACGCGGTTTCGGACACCGATCGATCGCGCTCGCGTAGTCTCGCCTCCATCCGAGCCCGCGTTTGCGCCTCCACTTTCTGCTTCGCGCCCAGCACGTTCGCGGCGTTGTCCGCTGCGTGCATACCCCGCTGCACCTCCGCGCTGAGCTCGCTGAGCCCCGCGAGCGTGCCCGCAACCTCCAGCGCGAGCGGCACCACGGTGGTGAGCTCGCCCACGGTGAGCCGCCCGCGCTCGACGAGCTGCCCGCCGTACCACAGCCACGCCGCGACGGCGGTGGAGGGCACGGCGGCGAAGAGCGCCAAGTGCGCGGCGTGCGCGTGGATCGCCCGCTTCTTCGCCCGCGCCGCCACGCGAAGCGCCTCGGCGTACCTCTCGTCTTCGTCCTCCTCGCGGGCGAAGGCGCGCACGGTGCGCGCGCCGGCGAGGCGCTCGGCGGCGACGCTCGCGGCGTTCTCCTTCGCGGCGTTGGCGTCTCGGTGCGCCTTCGCGGAGAAGGCGCCGACGGCGCCGAACAGGAGCACGCCGGGCGGGACCATGCCCAGCGCCACCGCGCTGATTTCCCAGGACAGCCGCGTCAACGACGCGACGCCGTGAACGGTCACCGCGCAGCTCTTCACCCCGCTGGTCAACGCGCGCGCGACGACGTCGGCGACGCGCGAGGCTTCCCCGCCCAGCCGCTCGCGGCACTCGCCCGCCGTGCGCCGCTCGAGCGTGGCCATGTCCTCCGTCAGGAACGCCACGAACAGGCGCCTGCGCAGCGCCGTCTCCATCTCCACGCGCGCGGCGCCGCTGACGCGGACCAGCGCGTACTTCGCCGCCGCCTCGGCGGCGCGGAGCGCGGCGAGCTCGAGCAGCGGGCGCAGCGGGACGCCGCCGGTGGCGCCGCCAATCAGGTCGTACAGCCGGGACATGTGCCTCACCGAGGTGAGCTTCAGGACGGACGCCACCACGGTCACGACGACGGCGAGCAGCAGCGCCGGCCAGTGCGCCGCGGCGAGCTCGAGAAGCAGACGCCGGCCGTCGAGCGGAGGTTCCGCGTCCTCGAGCGACGCCGCGGAGGTTGAGGTTCCGCGCTCAGAGGACGCGTCGTCGTCGTCGTCGTCGTCGGCGGCGGCGGCGGCG
>MDSV01145973.1_pt1 | contig 20469 bp, 13 predicted proteins | sample 810851 | NCBI WGS metagenome assembly MDSV01 (sample SAMN05326640, study PRJNA326480) | marine metagenome | isolation source: seawater | place: Atlantic Ocean: North East | collected 2012 | reverse complement strand
CGTGTCTGCGATGCATCCCGGGTACATCGTGCTGAAGGTCACGCCCGTGGACTCGTGCCAGCGGTTGGACATCTCCTTCGCGGTCAGGATGTTGCACAGCTTCGCGTCTTTGTAAGCCTTGGGGCCGACGAAGCGCTCGCCGTCGATCATAGCGCCGCCGTTGCGGTCGCCGCTCAGCCCGCTCTCGAGGCCGGACATGTCGCCGAGGTTCGCGCGGGGGGGCACCTGGCCCGCCAGCGTGTTGGTGTTCGCGGTGACCGAGCCCACCACGCACAGTCGCTTGTCGATGCCCAGGTCTTCCGCCTTGACGAGGTCCGTCAGGAGCAGGTTCGCGAGCAGGAAGTGCCCGAGGTGCGTCACGCCCACGGACTCCTCGAAACCATCCTTCGTGAACGTCGGCTCCACGGCGTTGGGGAAGTACACGGCGGCGTTGCAGATGAGCGCCTGGAACGTCTTCGAGCGGCGCGAGTTGCCGCGGAACTTCTTCACGAACGCGCGAACGGACTTGAGATCGCCGAGCTCGAGCTCCATGATGGTGTAGGCGTCCGCGGGGAGGCCCAGCTCGCGCGCCGCCTCCTCCGCCTTGGCGACGTTGCGCACCGCCATGACCACGTGGTAGTCGCCGCGGTCGACGAGCGCCTTGGTGGTGTACAGACCGAGCCCGGACGAGGCGCCGGTCACGATCGCCGTCTTCTGCGCCGCCGCGGAGACGGAAAAGACCGCCTTGGGGGCAACCTGCGTGAAACGACGGGAGGGAGCGAGGGAACGCGGCGGTCAGTCTCGGCGGTCGATCTCGAGAGGAGGGGGAGGCTTCGCACGTCGCGCGTCGACCGTCACCACCCTCGTCGGCGGTTTCGAGGGTTCCGAGCGTGAACCGTCGCTGGGTCGCGGCGGCGTGGGACGAGGCTTCGTCGCGCGAAGCCTCGGCGCGTCGTTAGACGTCGGGATGACGCTCGAAGTCAACCGCGCGATCGGCGCGGCGCGCGCGCGGACGGACGCGCCGGCGTCGCCGTCTATCCTGATACACGCGCGACGGAATGCCACCATCGGGGGAAAGCGTCGGTTTCGCGAGTTCGCACCTGCACGCGAGGGCCGCCGACGGGCACGGAGGAGATGGCCTTGCGCGCGGACACGCCGGAGGCCTTCTTGCCGAAGCGGGGGGTGACCACGTGGGCCGCCACGGGGGAAGCGAGCATTTGGGCAGACATGATAGCGACGCAGGTGGTTGCGATGCAAAGTGTCAGCGCGTGACACAAGGTTCGGCTTTTGTGAAAAATCTCCGAAGGATCAGATCATGTTCGAAATCAGACTGCTTGCCCATACGCAATTTCAGGATCTCGCGATTGCGATCTGCCACCGTCAGCCGTGCAGCCATCGACCACGTGACTGTGTTTTCCCGAAAGGTTTCTGAAAGTGGAAAATCTCAGTGAGGCGGGCGCGCCTTTTCGCGACAGACGGAAGGGTCCGCGCTCGGCGCGCTTCACGAGGCACCTGCGTTTTTGTCCTTCGATCTATCTGCGCCTAAGAACGACTACTATAAAGCTCACCTACCGCTCGCTCGCTACGTAGGTAGGCACGCGTCACAAGATGGCCAGGAAGAGAGCCACCGCGCCCGTGAGCAGCACCGGCGCGGCGGCGTATTGCCAGAAGAGCAGCGCGGCGACGCCCTCGGCGGCGCGGGGCGACCCGAACATCGAAACCTGCAGCATCATGTTGTTCGCGGTGGGCGTCGCGCCTTCGATCAGGAACGTGAGCCAGAACGCGGGCGACGTGGGGACCGCCGAGCTGGATAACGCGCGCCGCAACACCGAGAACAGCGCGACGTTCACCGCGGGTATGCCGATCAGCCGGATGGCGCAGACGCCGGCGGCGCACGCGCCGTCGCACAGCTCGTGCTTCGGCCCCGACGCCAGCGACGCGCCGAGGATGATGATCACCTGCGGGATCGCGCCCGCGGCGATGATGGACGCGCAGTCCTGCAGCACGAACAGAGCGCCGCGCTCGTCGAAGAGCGCGTGGCGCAGCGCCGGAACGACGCCCACGAGAATCCCGAGCACGCTCGCGGCGACGTTCGCGTTCAACGCGGGGCCGAGAGCGGCGACCAGGGCGACGAGTTTGTCGCGTAAAACGTCGCCGAGCGCGCGATCCGCGTCGTCGGTCGTTTTCGCGTTCCGTTCGCGAAACCGAGCCGACGACTCGTCCCGAGACGTCGTCGCGGCGGCGATGCCGCTGTCACTCGCGTCTTCCACGCCGCGCGTGTGGCTGACGAACGCGACGGAATCGCCGCGGTCCTCGGCGTCCTCGAAGACGCGCAGCTCGACGTCGGCGTTGTCGTCGGCGCCTTTTTCCTCGGCGGCGATCCGCGTCCCCTCCCGCATCCACACCGGGCCGATGGTCCACATCAGCACCGTGAGCGTGGTCATGTACGCGCCCAGGTATAGGAGCGACTCCGCCTGCGCGTCCTCGCCGAACGACACGTCGCCCACGTCGCCCGCGCCGACGACGGCGGCGATGAGCACCACGGGCAGCGCCAGGGAGTTGCCGAACGCCGCGGACGCGACCGCCGCGCCTCTGAACTCCGGAGGCGTGCCCAGCGCGCGCACGAGCGCCTTGCCCATGACCGCACCAAGCGCGATGTTCACGCACGCGCTCAGGGGCAGGAGCCACACGTTCCGCAGGTGGTCGATGGTCACGCTCCTGCCCAGCGCCACGAAAAGAAGGCACGGCAGGAACACCGCGCCGTTCAGCTTGGCCATCTTGCGACAGGAGTCCTCGTCCAGGAGGCCACGCCGCCGCGCGAAACATCCCACGCCGCCGATGATGAACACCTTCAGGACCGCCTTGCACGACACCACGAAGATGTCCAGCGCGACGGACATCGCGGCGTCGCCTCGACCCACCCCGCGGGACGATGTGCCTTTTTCCTCGGCGTCGTCGCGGGGACTTGTGACAGCCGTGTATTTTGCCGCGAGCGCGTTCAGGTCAGCGCACTCCGCAATCGATTCGGGTCGAGATGGAAGTCCGGCGGGTTCGTGCAACCGACGAAAAAACGCTCGTTCCTCGGATTCGTCGAAGCCCCCGAACCCCCAGCCACGCACACACACGCGCACGCGGAGCCTCCGTGTTCCAGCCAATCTGTCCTACGGTCGTTATAAGCACGCCCGCTCGAACCCGCGCCCGCTCCGAGCGCTCCCCCCACTTCTTCGCACGACGAGAAGCGCCCCGACGCCGTCTCATCTGTTTGTCAAGACGAGACCATGGTGTACAAGGGCGGACCCGAGGCGGCTGAGGTACGCGTCGCGTCTCCGCGCCCACCGCCACTGGTTCATGCGTCTCGAGCGCTGAACAAGACCGGGCACGCACGAGCGCATCCCGCGCGTGCGTTCGCATCCGCGCGTCCCACCGGTCGCCCGTCCGCGTGACCTCTCCCCACCCCCCTCGTTCGCGCCCCGCCTCGACTGACACGAAAACGCCTCCTCGCCTTCCGCGCCGAATCGCTTTCGACGTCCGCGCCGTCAGCGCGACGCCGAAACCCTGAAGCGCTTCGAAGGCATGGACACGGGGAACAACCCCGAAGTGACGCGACTTCTTGAGGAGATGCGCGAGCACACCGAGGCGCTGGCGAAGCAGAGGAAGCACGAGGACCCGCGCCTGAGCTTTTCCACGCCCGAGTTCAAAGATTTCTCGCGCCGGTTCACCGAGAACTTCAAGAAGAACTTCGGTAAGCCCATCGAGTGGGGCCTGATCAAGCGGTACCCATGGAGCCACCCGCAGCTGGAGCGACTCGAGGTGCCGGTCGACCACGAGGGGAACCCGTGGCCGCTCGACGAGCACGGCAAGCCCATACTCAAGGACGAGGAAAAGTGAACGAAATGGTCCCGACGCGACCGCCTCCGGCGACGCCTTACCCGCGGCTGCGCGACGGCGGCTCCGTTCCTTTGCAATCGATCGTCGCGGAACAGACGCCGTCGCGTCTTCCCTCTCTCATGTCTACCGCGCCGCCGTGTGACCTGAACCCTGTCGTTCCTCTGTTTCGACGCGACCCTTCGCCGCGTCTCCCCGACCGCACCACCTCCTGAGCTGCTTCAGGCTCTCCAACCTGTCGTTGTGCGTGCCGAGCATCGTGGGCAGCGCCCCAAACTCCTCGCCGCGCACTTCGGCGCCGTTTTCGCAAATCAGGTCGAACCCGCCCACGCGGCGCGGCGTGCGCCCTGCGAAGTGGTTCTCCACGTCCACCACGGTGAGCATGTCGTCTAGCAGCCCGAACTTCAAGTCGTAATCCGTCTGCGTGTCGCTGGACATCGAGGGCGACGCGTTCACCTCGATGAGCCACGGCTTGAGGTCGGCGTCCAGCATGACGTCGTACCCGTACATCTCGAAGCAGTGCTTGTCGTTTATGATCACGTTTGACACGCTGCGCAGCGAGTTGACGATGATGCTCTGGATCCCGGCGAAGCACGCGTTGACAGCCTCGGCGCCGTGTTTTGTGGTCATGAAGCGCTTCAGCTCCCCGATGGACCACTTCAAGTCGGTGGTCTCGGCGTCGTACGCCTCGTCCTTCTTCTGGATGGCGTGGTTCGTGAGATGCACGTACGGGTTGTCGATGTCGGCTTTGCTCATCGAGTAGCGCGCGTTCGTGAACCGCGCGAACCCCTCGCGGTAGAGGTACACCTTCAATGGGTTGTACGACAAGCACACCGCGTAGAGGCGTATGTCGAACTTCTTGCCCCCGACCAAATACGGGTCGTCCAGGTACCGCTGCGCGACGTAGTTCTCGTAGCAGCAGTTCTCCGCCTTTTGCGTCCCGCGGTCGCGCATCCACGCCTCGATCTGTCCCGGTTTGGACGCGAGGAAGATGCCCTTGCCCTGCGCGCGGCCGATGGGCTTCATGATCCACATACCCCCGTTCTCGCGGAAGTGCCGGAGCATCATCGCGCCCTCGTTCGGTAAGATGAACGTGGTGGGGATGAAGTCGTACTCCGCGGGGTCCTCGCCGTTTTTCGCCGCGCCCTTCAGCGACCGCTTCACGTTTTTCGCCATGAGATCTTTCCTCGTCAGCTCCACGTGGTTGGGGAAGTGGTTCACGCGCTGGTGATCGCTGAGCCGCAGACCCTGAGACCCCGTGCTGGCGTACGGCACATTCTCGTGGATCCATCCCACGTCCGCGTAGAAGAAGTCCCACGAGTCGTCGTCCACCTCCTTCCACCCGCGCGCGCACAGCACTTTGTACGGGATGCTGTGCCGAACCGTTGTGCCGAACCGGACCTGGCGACCGAGGGGAGCGCCCTGCGTCAGCCGAGACGCAGAGTCGCGCTTCTGCATCCCGTTCCCGCCCCTCACGCCGTGTCTTCAGTCGCGCTCGACCGACGAGCGACCCTCGACGCGACCGCCTCCGGTCACGTCTGACCTGCGCCCGCGCAAGTGCCGAGGAAGGACGTTTTCGTCTCGGAGAAATGGCGACCGTTCGCGATAGCAGATGGGCCAGACGAAAGATTTTTCTGCTGTCGCCCTCCAAATCCGACCCACTGAAAAAACCGAGGGGTCGCGCGCGTGGCACACTCCCGCGCGCGACACCTCGCACCGGAACCACTCGGGTGAAATGCTTCGCCACGTCGCCTCTCGCGCTGTGCGCCAGGTGCGTGCTCGCGCGAACCTCGCCCCGCTCTTTGCCGCGCGCGCGCGGACGTTTAGGGTTTCTTCCATCGGACGAACCGGCAATCGTATCGTATGCGACCTAGTCAGAGCGCGTCCCCCTCATTCCTCATCCTTCCCCGCGCGGCTCCGCTGACCCGAACGCACCCGCTCTGCCCCCCCGCACCCCGCAGACGCGCGCCCTGCACACGTCCGCCCGCGCGTTCGCCGCGGACGCCCCCGCGGTTTCCCTGGACGACACCGCGGAGGCGTGGGCCACGGTGAAGGCCGCTGTGGCGACGGAGGATGGCCAGCGCGCCATCGCGCAGTTACAGAAAACCATGGGGGACATCCGCGACGAGGTGGGCCGCGACGCGAAGCCCGTGGCGCCCATCGACTGGGCGGCGCTCAAGGCCAAGAGCGGCTTCCCCGCAATCGTCGACCAGTTCAAAGCCGGGCTGGAGGGCGTGAAGTACCCCGCGTACGACGGGAACGAGGTTGAGGAGACCAAGGCGACGTTCAAGAAGCTCGTCGCCGAGGCGGAGAAGATGGTGGCGGAAGCCGCGAAGCGCGAGGCGGAGATCGACGCCGAGCTCGCGTCCATCGCGGAGGACAAGAAGAAGCTCGCGACCATCACCATGGACGAGGTCTTCGAAAAGGAGCCGGAGCTCAAGAAGGAGGTGGACGAGCGGATCAGGAACGACCAGTGGTTCTAAATCTCTCGCTCGGCGCGACGATCGCGATCGATCGTCAAAACTCAACTCGCACGGTTTCGATACCGTACTGGGCGAGCGTTGTAAACTCAGCAGTGTAGCAGTCCGCAATTTGTGTCCCCCATACTTTTTAGTCAGGAAAAGTATTCCCAGAAACGTAAGGGGAACCACCTCGTATGTTTCGCCGCTTCCGAGGATGACATGCGGCACTCGGTCGGGCGCCTAAAGGCGGGCGGGGCGGAGCGGCTCTCCGCTTCGCACCATGTCGTTCGCACCCCCGAAGCAGACCGTTTCGCCGGCGGCGCGAGCCCCCGCCGATCCAGCGCGGGACGACCCCATCAGCGGCCGCCTGGCGCGCGCGGCGACCGGCGTTTCGTACGACGCCTCGGAAGGCGTAACCGTCAGCCCCGGGGGCACGCGGCGGCTGTGGCTGGTGGAGTCCGACCGCGCGCCGCGGTCGCCCGGCGTGTCGACAGTCGCCGCGGTGAACGGCGCGTCCTCGGCTCGCGCCGCCGGGCTCGGCGCGCGGCATGGCGCCTCGGGGACGGACCAGCCCGACGTGGACAAGGGCCCCGCGTTTTCGCATCTGCTGCGGCAGAACGCCGCGCTCGCCAAGCGCCTGAACGCCGCGCACGGGCACTTGCGACGCGCGTTCGGCCCGGGGAGAGACGCGCAGTACGTGACCAGCGCGTTGCGCATCAAGAGCGGCGCGCAGGCGCTCAAGTGCGTCGCGGAGGCGATGCCCATCGGCGACGCGCTTCTCGCCAGCTGGGACGCCGCCTGGGGGCTGCAGCTGCGCCACCTGACGCGCGGGAAGGAGCGCGCCGAGCGAGACCTCGAGCGCGCGCGCCGCCAGACGGAGCTCGCGTTGGAGGAGGCTGAGGCGGCGCACGCGGAGACGGAAGCGTACCGCACGGAGATGGACGCCAACGTCGACCGCATCGAGCGCGCCAAGGCGGTCGCGGGCGAGCTCAAGGCGCTCGAGAGGCGCGCCGCCGACGCCGACGCGCGAGCCGAGCGCTGCGAAACGCGGCTCGCCGACGCGGCGGCCAAAGCGGAGGGTGCCGCGGCGGCGGAGGCCAGAGCGGAGGCGGCGGAGTCAAGAGCGGAGGCGGCGGAGACACTCGCGCAGACGCAGGCCGCGGCCGCCGCGGACGAGCTCGCGGCTCTCCGCTCTGCGCTGGAGGAGACGCGGGGCGCGCTGCGGGCGGCGGAAGAAGCGAGGAGTCCGGCGGCGAGTCCGCGCGCGAGCGCGCGCGTGAGCTTCGGAGACGAGTCGACGAGTCCCCGCGCGAGCGCGCGGGTCAGCGAGCGGGCGAACGAGGATCGGCGAGCGCGCAAACGCGCGAGCGCGCGTCTGAGCGCTGGTTCGAAGGCGAGTGTTGCCACGCGGAACTCGTCGCGCGATGAGGCGCGCGGCGGCGTTGCCGAGAAGCTGGCGATGGACGCTTCGGAGGCTCGGCGGAGCGCGGAGCGCCGCGCCGAAGACGCCGAGGTGCGCGCCGCCGCCGCCGAGAGCCGCGCGCGCGCCGCCGAGGTGGAGTGCGAGGCTGAGCGCGAGAACGCGCGTCTGAACCGCGAGGAGACCCGGCGCGCGCACGACGACGCGGCGGAGAAGCAGATCGAGCTCCAGGATGCCGTGATTGCGCTCCAGAACGAGCTGAAGCAGTGCCGCGCCGAGCTGGAGGAGTGCCGCGGCGCGCTCGCCGGCGCCGCCGCGACGCGCGACGTCGCGCCGCAGGTGCGCAAGATGCAGGAGACGTCCCGGAAGCTGCGCCGGGAGCTCGCGGCGGCTGAGCGCGTGCGCTTCACCGCGAAGCTCGTCGCCGAGGACACGCGCGCGCAGTGGCGCGAGCGCGCGGCGGTGCACGCCGACGGGGAGGCGCTCGACGAGACGCAGAGCCGCGACGACGCGCCCGTCGTGTTCGAGCTCGCCTCGCGCGTCGCCGCGATGCAGGCGGAGATGGCGGAGATGCGGGAGAAAGGGGGCACGGGAAGCGACGCATCTGGCGTCGTTGGCGCCGCGAACACCGGCACCGCGCGTGCGATGCCTTCGACGGGCACGCGCTCGGACGTACGCTCCGGAGACGACGACTCGGAAGTGTCGACGCTCCGCCGTCGTCTGGCGGAGGCGAACGCGCACGTCGCCGTGCTGGCCTCCTCCCGAGATAAGGCTCTGATGGAATCCGCGCGCCGGAGCGTGGCGGACTCGGTGATTCCGCTCGGGACGATGACGAGGCTGCCGAGCGCGACCACCAGCCTCGGAGTCACGCCGATGACCGCTCTCCACGCGAACACGAAAGCCGGCGTTCGCCGAGAGAGCGTCGCGCGCCTGGAGTTTTCCCCGGCGAAACAAAACCTTTTTTCGGCGCCGTTTCCGGAAAACGCCGACGCGCCCGCGCCGCGGCTCGAGGCGGCGCGCGCCGAGGCGGAGCGTTTGGTGGCTGAGGCGGAGAGCGCGGGCCGCGAGGCGTTCATCAGGCTCAAGAGCGCGTCCGCGAAATTCGGGACGCAGGCAGGCGCCAAGGGGTGGGCGGCGGCGCCGCGGGCAAAGGCGTAGCGTCGTAGGCGCTCGTTTGCGAAGCGATTTTTGACAGACGAACAACATCTAGACAGTCGATCGCTTCTCGTGATCTCGCCCGGGCCGTCGTGCACCTCGCGTCTGCGATCCGACGTGGCTTCGCTGTGCCGCGCGCCGGCCACTCTGACACGCGCGAGCGAGCGTTCGCGTGGCGCGATGATGGCGTCCACGGACCCCGCGCGCTCGTTTTTTAGCGCGCTGGCATGCCGCGCCTCCGCGGCGGGCTCGCGCGCCTCCTCCGCGAGGCGCGCCTCGACCGCCTCGTCGGTATCCCCCGCGGTCGCGAGCGTATCTCCTCGGCGCGATCGCGTCGGCGCGCGCCGAAGGCGCGCGGAGGCGAGGGCGCTCGGTGCCTCACGCGCGGGCACGACCGAAGGCGCGCGCCTTGTCGCCGCGCGCGCGGCGGCGGACGACCCCGACGAGCCCCCGGTCGTGGGCCAGTCCAGCTTCGACTTCGACGCGGAGATGATTGCGGACATGGAACGGCTCAAGGCGGATTCGCCGCTGGCCAAGGAAGAGGCGGAGGCGGCGGCGGCGGGCACTTTGGAAAAATCCGAGGCCCAGCTGAAGATGGAGGCGCTGAAGGAGGGCATCGACACGTTCCTTCTGTACGACTTCTTCGTCATCCTGTTCATCCTGTCGTGGCTCATCGTCGGCGTGCTGATCCGGCTGAGCTACCACCAAGGACTGGCGTACGACGAACCGTTTCTCGGGCTGTGGCTCATCTTGTGGCCGTTCCTGTTCCAGCCCCTGCTGGGCGTGCACATGCTCGCCACGCTCGTCTCGCCCATCATCGGGAAGCTCAAGGACCGGGGGCTCGTCAGCAAGGACACGTGGACGTAGAGGAAAGAGCGACGCGAGGGGTTGTGATCGAAGGCGCCGCCGCTCGCGACGACCGCCCCCCGGTCGGGCCGACGTCGAAAACGCGCTCGAACAAAAAAAGAAAAACGACGCGGACAAAAACCGTCGGCGGCGGCCGACGGGCCAAACGTCCATGGCGTCCCTCGTCGCCGCCCCCCTCCACGCGTCCGTCGCGCGCGGCGGTGCCTCACGCCCGGGCCGCGCGCGCGCGGTCCGCGCGTCACGCGTCGTCGCCGCCGCCGGCGACGACTCGGCGCCCCCCCTGTCCCCCGGCTGGCGTACGCCCGCGATGGCCATCTTCTGGGATTACGACAACCTGCGACCGCCGTCCGGCTACGAGACGCTGTGGGCGTACCGGCTGGTGGAGGCGGCGTTCGAGTTCGCGGACTCGGTGCACGTCCGCGCGTACGCCAGGGAAGGCACCGTGGACGACGAGACGGAGAAGGCGCTGACGGACGTGGGCGTGACGTTCACGCGGTGCCCGACCGTCAGCGAGGGCGCGGACGTGGTGCTTTCCACGGACGTCACCAACCTCGTGCGCGGCGGCGGGCGCCTGGAGAGCGACGCGACCGACCCTTACGCGAAGGATAACGAAGCCGCGAAGGCTGTCGCGTCCGCGGAGTCGTTCGCGGTCATGGTGTGCACGCGCGACGAAGGCATGGCCGAGTGCGTGGCGTTCGCGAAGGCGCGGCGCGACCTCTGCGACGGCGCCGTCGTCGCCGGCGAGTTCGTCGCCAAGAACATGCACCGCCCGCAGTTTGCGCGAGCCATGGGCGCCGGCGCCGGCGACGTCGGCCTCACCGAGGGGTACTGGCGCATCATGACGCACGTGGCTGGCAAGACGGACAAGGGCATCCTGGGTAAGTCCCGGCTCGTGCGCGCGGCGGACGCGACCATCCTGTGGGACTCGAAGAGGCTGTTCGACATGCCGGGAGGAGACGCCGACAAAGAAGGCGCGGCGGCGGAGGGCGCGACGAAACCCGAAGACGCCGACGTCGGCGCCGACGTCGGCGCCGACGCGGAAGGGGAGTGGGAGGTGGGCGACTTGGACTTCGTCGACGCCGCCTCGGGGGGCTTCGCCGCGATGTTCAGGGACGACGCGTTCGAGCCGTGGCCGCCGGGAACGCCTGTGCCGGAGTGAAGCGACGCGCGGAGTACTGAGGCGTAGTATCGAGGATACCAACGCGCGACGCGGGTAGGATGCGAGGTGAAAAATCTTCGCAACCGACTTCGGCGTCTTGGGTTCTCGTGCGTGTCTTCGTCGCCCTGGCCGCTCGCTCGCGCCATTTCGCCCGCCATCTTCGCGGCCGACCGAAGGCCTTCAGTTTCGGTGTGCCGACGTCAGACTGTCAGATCTCTGACGCGCGCGGTGATGACGACGGCGCATCTCGGCGCCCGCGCGTCGCTCCGCGGCGCGCCCGCGGCGGACCTCGCGCGCGGGTACCGCCAGACGCGCGCCACACACCCCCGCCGGCGCTCACCCGCCCCCCCCCGCGCGGAGACCGCGCGGGGCGAGCACGCCATCGCCGTGCCCCTTCCGACTTCGGGGGCGCTCGCCCCCCCCGCGTGGGCGCGGGACGCGGTTTCCGCGTGGCCCTGGCGCGGCGGCTTGGAGCCTTGCGGCGACCACCCCGTGCGCCCCCTGCGCCCCGACGCGGTCGAGGGCTCGATCCCCGCGGACCTGCGGGGCTCTCTGTTCCGCGTCGGGCCCGGGCGGTGCCGCGTGGGCGGCGCCAAGTACGCGCACTGGTTCGACGGCGACGGCGCGACGTTCGCGTGCTCGTTCGAGGACGAAGCGGCTTCGGGACTCGAAACGAAAACCGCGACCGAAACGGCCGTGATCGCCTCTCAGTCCGCCGTGACCGTGCGCGCGGGAATCAAGTTCGTGCGCACGGCGCGGTTCGCGGCGCAGGAGCGCGCCGGCGTCGCCCGCGGCGTCGCCGCGCGCGGCGCGTGGACGCAAGCCGACGAGGCGCACTTCCCGTTCGCCAACCTGGGCCGCTTCCCCACCAACCCCAGCAACACCGCGCCGCTCGTGTTCGGAGGCGAGCTCTTCGCGCTGTGCGAGGGCGGCGCGCCCGTGCGTATCGACGCGCGCACGCTGGACACGCCGGACGCGCCAGAGGCAAAATCCGCCGTCTTCAAAGAAAGCGCGGGGCGCCGTTTGCCCATGGGCTTCTCCGCGCACGCGAAGCGCGACTCGGACGGCGCGCTGTACACGTGGGGTCTGGCGGCGCCCCCCGCCGTGGGCGTGCAAGTGGCGCGCATCTCCAGCGCGGGCGAGGTGACGCACGTGGTGGACCTGCCCCTGTGCGACGCCGCGCTCGCCGGCGCGCTCTCCCCGGAGCGGCTGGAGTTCACGCTCATCCACGACTGCGCCGCCTCCGAGAAGCACCTGGTGTTCGTGGTGCCCCCCTGGCGCCTGAAGCCCGGGCCGGACCTGGTCAAGGCGCTCGCCGGCGCGACGAGTTTCGGCCACGCGTTCGAGTGGGACGACACCAGAGGCGCGTGGCTCGTGGTGCTGCGGAAGAGCGACCTGTCCGTGGTGTGCGCGCGCGAGACCAAACGGATGAGCACGTACCACTTTTGCGGCGCGCGGGACGAGCGAACCGCGAGCGGCGACGCGAGCTGCGTCGTCTTGGTCAACGAGCAGCGCGGGCGCCGCGAGGCTTTGGAGGCGCGGTTCGCGGACATGTACGCCTCGGAATGGGCGGAGGACGGGTACAACACGCTGTGCGAATACGTCATCGACCTCGAAAATGATCCGGGCGCGCTCGTCGCGGATGCGCCGTTCGTCGAGCCGAAATCGCGCGCGTCCGACGAGGAGCGCGCGCGCGGGCGCGTCGCCGGCCAGCTCCCGATGGAGTTCCCGGTATGCGCGCCGAGCGCGCGCGGGCGCGCGCCCCGGTTCGTGTACACGTTGGCGTTCTCCGGGTCGGGCGGGGGGTACTTCGACGCGATCCAGAAGCTCGAGGCTGGCGCGGAGACGCACGCCACGAGGTTCCTGCCTGCGGGCGTGTTCCCGTCGGAGGTGGAGTTCGTGCCCCGAAAAAAACGCGACTCGGGCGCGAGCGAGTGCGAAGACGAGGAGGACGCCGGGTACTTGCTGTACCTGGAGTACGACGCGGCGGCGCACGCCTCGTCGGTGGTGGTGCTGGACGCGCAGGACATCGCGGGCGACGAGCTCGCGCGGATACGCCTGCCGTTCCACGTCCCGTACACGTTCCACGGCGCGTTCCAGCCGGAGTGAGGGAGCGCGGGTTCGTTCGGCGGCAATTCGTGCAAGACTTTTCGTGAAACACGGTCGTGATCATTTTGCGTCTGCCAGTCTGCGTTCGCGCGGAAGATTTCGTAAACCTTCTGTTTTGTCAGCGTTGTTGAATCTCTGGGAGACGCGCACGCGCGCGCGCACGGGTGCTTCTCGCGCGATGAGGGTGGCGTCCGCGGCGTGCCTTGGGCCAGCGCGCGCGACGGCGGCGTTCCGTCCGCCGCGCAGCGGGCGCAGCGGAGGATGCCGAGCGTGGGAACGGACCGAGCGACGCGTCGTCACCGCCGACGCGCGTTCGGACGAACACACCTCGGACGCGACGCGCGTGGTACGCCTGGACGACGGTCCTGGAGGTGCGACGTTACACCTGGTCGGGGTATCGCACGTGCTCGTTGACGATGCCGCGCGCGACATCCGCGCGCTGATGCATCGCCTGCGACCGGACGCGGTCGTGCTCGAGCTGTGCGCCGAGCGCGCGCCCGCCGCGATGGCCGCCGCCCTCGCGGGCGTTTCCGCCGACACCGCGTCACCCCCCGCGGTCATCCCGCGCGCGGTGCGCATCGAGGGCCTCCCCTCCAAGCCGATTCCCGGCGCGTCGGAAGCGGAGCTCCTCTCGCTTCTGCACGCGCGAGCGGGCGCGGTCGTGACCCCCCGCGACCTCGCTCGCGACCGCGACGCGCTCCTGGCGCTCGGACACTTCCGCGAGGTGGACGTGGACGTGCTCGACGCCGACGCCGTCACGGCGGCGCCCGCGTTGGTCGGCGCGCGCCTCGATTCGGCGACCGACGCGCTCGGTTCCGTGGGACCCTCTCGCGCAGTCCCTCTGACGGAGGTCATCGCCGTGCGCTCGGTGGCGCTCCGCGTCGCGCCGGACGCGGCGGCGGCGGTGACGGCGGACATCCGCTTCTCGTGGGGCCGGCGCGCGCGCCGCGCCTTCGGGGACCGCGCCGGCGTCGAGCGGGAAATCGTGCGCCGCGCGCTCGAGACGCTGCTTCTTCTCGAAGAAGCGGAAGCCGAAGCGGAAGATGAAGAAGCGCTCGATGCAGAAGCGACCGAGGAGGCTTTTTTGTGGGAAGGCGTCGCGCTTCGCTCGGCGCTCGGCGTCTCCGCTCGCGCAGCGTGTCCGGGCGCGTCCGTGGACGTGTTTCGCGTCGCGTCCGACGACGCGGACGACGGCGCGGACGAGGGCGGCGCGCTGTGGGTGCGCGTCGCGGTGGACGGCGAACGCACGTTCCCGCGCGTCAGTCACGGTGGAATGGCACCGGTGAGCGACGACGGGGTGGACGAGGGGGGCGAGGGGGACGCGTCGGAGGCGGATCAGGTTCCGACGCGAAGTGGTTCCGGGTCGCGCGAGAAAAAGAACGTCGCCGCGACGACTCGCGTCGCACGCGCGGCGGAGGCTCTGCGTTCGGTTTCCTCGTTGCCTTCCGCGTCCCTCGCCGCGCGCGCGTACCTGGCAGCCTCCGAGCTGGCCCAGGAGCTCGTGGCGGCGCGACTGGACCAGAAGGCGCCGGCAGGCGCCGAGACCTCCGCCGCGCTCGCCGCGGCGATGGCGGCGGGCGCGCGCGCGGTTGTGCTCGGCGACGTTCCCGCGTCAGAGACGCTCACCGGCGTCGCGGATGGACTGAAGGGCGCTTCGCGCGACAAAAAAAAAGGCGGTTTTTCGACGCTCAGCTCGGTCCTCGACGCCCCGCGCGCGTTCGCCTCCGTCTTCGCGTCCGACAAAGCGGCGCTTCGGAGCGACGTCGCCGCCGCGCTGCGGGGATTCGCCGCCGAGGAAAACGGAGACGAAAGCGAAAACGAGCCTTTTTCTCGCGCGCCGGCCGCTCTGGTCGACGCGTTAGTGACCCGCCGCGACGCGCATCTGTTCGATGCAGCGTGGTCCCTCGCGGCGCGAGACGCCGTCACTCGCGCTCTGGTCCCGGCGTACGCGCGCGTCGCGAGCGCGGCGGCGGCGCCGGAGCCGTTCGCGCTGTACGCGTTCGAGAAGGCGTGGGACCCTTCTCGTCTTCTCGCCCCGGGAGAGGCTGAGCTTTCGCGCAAACGCGAACGCGCGACGGTCATCGTCGCCGTCGTGGGCGCCGCGCATGTCGAGGGCATAGCGAGGCGTTGGCGCGAAAAGAGCGCGAAGCGTGATAGTTAGCGAGTCACGTGCGTGCACTAAGCCGCGCTGTGAAGTGGCTTACCTCGCGGTAAAAAGGTCGCGCGTTATTTCCTTTTCGGCGTCGCCGCGCCCCGCGCCGCCTCGGCTTGCGCCTTGGCGTCCTCGAACATCTTCCCGGAGAACAGGTCGCCCATGCTCGGCTGCGCGCCCATCGCGCCCATCTTCTCCTGCATCTCCTTGATCTCCTCGGGGTCCATGCTTTCCATGAGCTTGGGCATGGCCCACGCCATGAGCACCGTGAACGCGACCATCAGGAACATCGGGTTCTTGGCGAGCGAGCCGAGGGACAGCCCTTGCCTGTGCTCGAAGTACGTCGCCGCCGACACAGGCTTCAGGACCAGCGGCGACTCGAACCGCACCGTGGGGTCCTCCGCGTACGCCGCGCGGATCGTCCCGTCCGCGCGAATCTCTACCGTCATCGGCGGGAAGCTGTACCCCAGCGCGAACGTCTCCAGCAGGTGCGTTCCGGGGGGCACGTCCAAAAGCGCGAAGGTGCCGTCGGGTTTGACCCGCGTCGCGACGGACTGCCCTCCGTTCACCACCAGGGTGATCTTCACGTCGCTGGTCCTCAAGCCTTTCATCATGCTCATCGCGACCGCGCCGGGCACGTCGTGGTGCTCCGCAGCGACCAGCTCACCGAAATCGATGGCTCGCAGCTCGCTGCGCGTCGAGCGCGGGGGTCGGGTCGGTCAGGGAGGGGCCGCGATCGCGGGAAAGGGCGGGGGGAAGAGGTGCCGTCCCGAAGATGCGCGGCCGAGGGCGCGGCACGGGCACGCACCCGACAGCAGTGACGGTACTGATGCATCCGAGCAGCAGGAGAGTCGCGATCGCGGCGATACGCGTGCGGGCGCGCATGACGATGACGTCGCGTGCGTGCGTCGCGCTGTGACGAGGGGAGGACGCCGGAGACCGAGGGTTTTTTCGACACTGCCGGGAGCGGTCGTCAACGCTAAAAAGGCTTCACGGAGTCCTGAACTGTGAAGAGACCGGGGAAACAAACGTCGTCGTCGTCGGGGAAAAAAAAAAATTTAGCGTCACAACGTGTTCGCGTCGCCGTGGCACTTCACGCTCTCTTGCGGGCTCTGATCCGCACCCCCCCCACGTTCCCGCGCGTAAACAGCTCGTGCACGGTGGAGTAGAACAGCTCCAGCTCCGCGGTGAGTCCAGGACCGTGCACGCGCAGGTTCCGCGCCGCGTTCCCCCGGAACGCGGCGAGGCGCGTCTCTACGAACGGCGCCCAAGCGTCGGTCATCACCTCCCACTCGATTTCCTCGAAGCCAGCACTCGCGAGGGTCTGGCGATATTCTTCCGCGGAGGGCAGATACGGACACGCCACCGGCCCCGCGAGTTGCTCCCGGTCTCGCGCCGTCAGAGGCTTCGCCGCGAAGTAGTCCTCCACGTACACCGCGGCGCCCGGCTTCAGGTTCGCGTGGAGCGCGCGCCACAGCGCGCCGCGCTGCGGGACGTGTAGCACCACGAGCACGCTGTACAGAAAGTCGAAGGGCGCGCCGGGAACGACGGCATCCGCGTTCGGACCGAGCGGGGAAGCTTCCGAACCGTCCCCGTCGCGGTTCGTTCGATCGAACACGTCCACGCACTCGTGTACGCACTCGTCCCCGAGACCGAGGAGCCGCGTGAACATCTCCGCGGCGTCGTGGATGTGCCGCTGGACCTCCACGCACGTCACGCGCACGTCCGCGTACTCGCTCGCCAGGCACCGCGCGTCGCCCGCAAACCCGGCGCCGAAGTCCAAGATGGTCTTCGCCGTCGGCGCGGCGGAGGCCGCGGCGGTCAAGGTGGTCGCGTCGTGCGGCTTCACAGGTCCGCCCGCCTCGACGTCGTCCTTCGCGGTGAGCCCGAAGAACTCAGCCGCGCGCAACATGGGCTGGTCGTCCAGGTAGTGCATGGAGGCGATGAGGTGCACGTCGCGCGCGGTGAGTTCGGCAGCGGGTTTCGCGCTCAGCAGCTCGTCCAGCTCGTTCTTGACGCGGCCGTCGACGTAAATGCCCATCCCGCTGAAGTCCGTGTCGCACGCAGACGGGGGTGCGTCGGGAGCCATCGCTCGCGTCGGATTCGAGGCACGCGCTGTCGCCGACCCGCACCGCTCGGGCGCCCCCGAAAGTACCGATCGGGGGGCGCTTTTCCCGAAAAAAAAAGGCGCGCTTTTTCTGTGTTCGCACGCGCGAAAGAGAATATTCGAGTGTTGCGCGCGCGAAAACGAAGAGAGACTGATGATATTCGACGCGACGAACGAAGCTACGTCTCTCTCCTCGGGATCTCTATCCGCTCGCCCTCCCCGAGACCCCCCACCATGTCCTGGAACGCGCCCATCCTCTGTGCCTCTGCGGCCCTGTGCGCCCGCAAACGGAGCGCCGCCGACGCGCCGTCCACGCCGCGTCGTCGGTCCCGCGCCTCGCGCGCCCGGCGGTTCGCCGCCAGCGCCTCCTTAAATTCCGACGCGCCGCCGCCGCCGAGCTCGCCGCCGCCCGACGCGAACATGCCCTCCTCCTTGGCGTTCGCCATCTCCCGGTTCGAAGCGCGCGCAGCCGCGCGTTTCTCGAGCAGAGCCTCCCTCCCCGTGGCCGCCGCGGGCGCGAGCGCCTCGAGGCGCTCGGCGCGCAGCAGACGGGCGCGCCGCACATCCGCCGCCGAGGCGCCGCGCGACGCCGCGGCGTCGGCGTCGGCGGCGGCGTCGTCGAGTCCCGCGAGTCCCGCGAGTCCCTGGTTTCGGAACCCGAGGACGTCTTCCCTGGGCGCGCCCAGGCGTGCGAGCGCCGCATCCTCCTGGAGAGCCGCCGCGCGCGCCGCTGCGACGCGCGCGGCAGCCTCCTGCGCGGCGGTGAGGGGGGTTCCGCCCGCCGCGCCGGGAACCGCCGGCGCCGGCGCCTCGGCGCGGTTCGGTTTCCGAATCTTCTCGGCCGCGGCGGAGGGCACCAGCGCCTCGTCCGCGGCTCGGGTTCGTTTCTTCAACAAACGTCTCGCTTCTTTCAAGCGTTCGCGTTCGGGATCGTCCTCGCGCTTCCGACTTTTCTTCGACTCGGACTTGCGCTTGCGCTTGTGTCTCTTCTCCTTCTCGCGTTTGCGCTTCTTCCCTCGCCGGCTCGACGACGAAGAGGAGTCCGAGGAGGAGGACGACGAGGCTGCTCGCCCCATGGCTTCGCGCACGCGGGGAGCGATGCCCGACCCAGACAGCACGCGCGACGCGCCAGCGAGAGCGACGGTCGCCCGACGCGATGGCCGGCTCGCGCTTCTCGACCCGGGGACGCGCGGTGCAATCTGACGGCGACGGTCAGCAGGCGGGTTTTTTCCAGCCGAAAAACATATCCTGAGGTAACAACCACCGCTTCTTCATTTTCACGAGAGCGCGTTCGCGGTCGTCGGCGTCTGGCGATCGCCGGCCGACCGCCACCACATGGGCGCGCTCACGCGACGACCGGTGCTGATCGCAGTATGCGCGCTGCTCGTGCTGTGCCCCGCGCCTGCTGAAAGTGCGTGCCCGCTCCCCAGCCGAAACTCCGATCTGACACCCCGGTGGGCACCCCTCCTCTTCCCCGCGCACCACGACTGACGCGCCCGTCCCGACCTTGCCTCGACCCCGTCACGCAGGCCAAATCGTGACGAAGACCTTGAGTCGCGGCATCAAGTCGGCGTGGCGCGAGCGTCGCGTGGCTGCAAACGCCGGCGAGCCTCCCACGACGTGGTTCCAGCGGACGGTGGACTGGATCGACGGACGCGACGGCGCATCCTCCGCATCCTCCGCGTCGCCGCCGCGCGCCGCCGCGGAACCGGCCGAAGACGCCTTCGATCCTTTCGCGCCGGAGGACGCGCAGACACCCTCGCGGTTCGGTGCGTCGTGGGAAGAGACCGCGGCGACGGACGCGTCGAAGGCGACGGTCGTGTCGCCGGAGGAGACCGTCGCGTCGCCGGCGGGGACGGCGAATTCGCCGGCAGCGCCGCCGGCCGAGCCCTACTCCGAACCCGAGAAGGAACCCGAGACTTCGGAGAAGAAGACGGCCGGAAACCCGCGGAACGAAGACTCTCCAGGCGCTCGTTCCTCTTCGAGCGCCGGGAAAGACGCTCGCGCCGCGCGAAAGGCGCGCCACCCGCTCGCGGACGCGCGCCGCGAACCCGACTTCGTGTTCACCATGGGCGGCGGCGCGGCGGACGCGGCGGCGGCGGAGACCGCCGCGGGCGTCCCGACGGAGAGACCGACGCTTCCGGCGTACCAGCGGGAGAAGCGTTCGAAGCCCATCGGCGACGCGGTGAGCGACCTGACGCAGCGCGACGCCGCCGCGCGCGCGGCCGCGCGCGCCGAGGCGGAGCGGGAGAAGGCCAGAGTACGCGTCGGAGGGACAAAAGGCGGACCCGCGGGGGGGACGCGCTCGGGCGACGTGCACACCAACATCACCGTTTTGTACCCCGAAACCTTCGACGCCGCCACGCGGTTCGCGCGGCGCCCCTCGGACGGCGTCGGGCTCGGCGTCGCCGGCGGGCTCGGCGTCGCCGGCGGCGTGGACATCGAGACGGCGGCGCGTGACGCGAAAGGGAACGTCATCGACGGCTCGTGGAAACGCAAGTGGCTGGTGGCGTTCTGCACGCGGTGGTCGCCGCCGTGCAACCTGCTGGTGCGCGAGTTCGCGCTGCTGGGCGCGGACGCGCGCGCGCGCGACTTCGCGCTCGGCTGGGTGGACTGCACACCCGCGAGCGCGACCGCCTTCTGCGGCGGGCGCTTCGGAGGCACAGTCCAGGGGTACCCCACCATCGCGCTCGTGGCTAGGGGGCGCGTCGTGCGGTACAGCGCCGTGGACAAAGAGCGCGTCGCCGACGCCATCGCGCCGTGGGCGGCGGCGGCCGCCGCGGCGATTGACGCGCACGCGCCCAACTCGGGGGAACCGCCGCCCGGCGCCGCCGTGCCCGAGGGCGCGCCGCGCCGCGGCGACTCCGGCGGCGCCGGGCGCAGGGGCGAGCGCGCGCACGAGGCGGACGAGCACAGCGAGCTCAGCCGCGCGCGCGAGCGGCAGGTGCGCGAGCACACCAGACGGGAGGAGCTTCGCGTCGCCGAGCGCCGGAGAATGGCGGCGAAAGCTTCGGCGGAGAGGCGGGGGTCGGGGCTTAAAACCGACACGGCGGAGGCGACCACGACGGCGCCGAAGAAGAGCAAGCGCAGAGCCGCGAGGGAAGCCGCGGAGGCGTCCCGACGGAAGAGCGAGCTGTGACCGAGCGAAGGCGGCGAAGGCGGCGGATGAGGCGG
>MDSV01193002.1_pt1 | contig 20475 bp, 16 predicted proteins | sample 810851 | NCBI WGS metagenome assembly MDSV01 (sample SAMN05326640, study PRJNA326480) | marine metagenome | isolation source: seawater | place: Atlantic Ocean: North East | collected 2012 | reverse complement strand
TGCCTCTCGTAACAACGCACAAGCAAGACGAGCAGCAGGCCAAGGTTCCATTCCTTGAGCCAATAAACCTCCACATAATCCCGCTAACAAATCACCTGTACCTCCTGTAGCCATCCTTGGATGTCCTCCAGTAGCTAGACAACCTCTACCAAATGGACCGAGTAATCTATCCACCGAACCTGTTACGATTACAACTCTACCTTCAGGATCGTTTTTCACATTCAAATGAGGTCTAATTGCAGAAATTTCAGGTCCGATCCATTCTTCTGCCTCCCTTGAATGAGGAGTTACAATTCCACGTAATTTTTCTGGCCATGAACCGTTTGGCAAGGCGGCAATTGCATCAGCATCTACAACAACAGGAATACCTCCTTCGGCAGCGATATACAACAAACGAATTACTGCTCGGATGGTCTCTTCGCCTCTACCAAGTCCAGGACCAATTACCATTGCCTGAACTCCTCTGCCTGAAAGAATTCGACTTATTAGATGCTCCACGGAAGACATTGTCAAAGTGACTTCATCAGGAATAGATTCTGGAATAAGATGAGGGGGCCAATCTACTCTATTTCGTGCGTCTTTCGGCATTGCAACATGTACTAAATCACATCCACAACGAGCTGCAGCATCCCCAGACAAAATAGGTGCACCATGATATGGTCCTCCCCCAATAACTAGTAAACGACCGCGATCACCTTTACGAGCATCTGGATCGAGAGGAGGATATCGAAGTGCATCTCCAGGACCGCAATCTAGTACTTCTTTTGGCCAAGGTAATGGTGCTACACATAAACGACCTATAGCAGGATGAATTGAACCATCTTCAGAACGCATGCCCATTTTTTCAGAATGAAATGTTACAGTTGAAGTAGCTGAAATCATTAGTTCTGAATCAAAACCTGTAGGAATATCACAGGCTACTACTGGAACAATATCTAGATGAGGATTTATCCATTTCAATACTGAGGCAACATCTCCTCGAGGTTTTCCACCATATGTTCCAGAACCCAATAATGAATCTACTATCATTCGAGGTTTTGATTCTTCAGAAACCAATGGCCAAACATCAATTTTGATACCTGCATCTCTACATCTATTTCGGTGATATTCTGCTGCTTCTCCTTTCTGAATTACATGAGTTGCTATTATTCGTACTGGATGGCCCATCTCTTTGAGAGAAATAGATGCAGCAAATCCATCTCCACCATTATTTCCAGGCCCACAAAGAACCAAAATTTCTCTATGCTCAGCACCTTCCAAAGACTCAGCTATCCTAGCTGTCTCTGATGCCAAAGCCTGCCCTGCAGCCTCCATCAAATCTATTGTTTGGATATCTAAAGCCGCAGCATTTGCATCGAAAACCCCGACCTCTGCAATGTGCATCGTCCAAGGATCCATAATATCCGGAACGGTATGAAGGTCATCACGCTTCTCATATTATGCTAGTTCAGCATTGAGAACCGTAGACTCAGATGAGTTATCTAAATTTCCTCCAGTCCATACGTCACCTAGAGCGAGAATCATTTCATCTTCTCCACCAGGTAAGGTATCAATTGGTACTTCTGCTCCCTCTGGTACATTTCTGTACAATGGGCGACTTACAAGCCACCGATTGAGGAACAAGAATACTATTGCTGTAACACCCCAGAATAATAGAACGATAGTTATACCCTTAGGATTTGTTGGATCCCATGGATTATCAACATTCAACAATAAATCAACGAAGTAAGAACCCATCAAGATGGCGAACATAATCGGGAACCCAAGATACATGATGTAATCCCACCACTTGCCAATCCACCAATCATTGTCTCCAGTATTGATGAAATCATCTCTAAATGATGAAACTCCATTATCTAGATAATCTTGCCAATTAAAACCAACAATATCATTTTCATCCTGCCAAACCTTGTACCGATTCCAACCATACTTCCAAATTGAGAAAGCGATGAATAAACCACTGAACATTAGACCATAGCCCCAGATGTGATCTTGAACCTCAAGGAACTGAGGGAAAGCAACACCTGTTGATTCATCCATTAGAATCCAAAGTGCAGCACTAGGTAACCCGAATAAGAATAATGCGCCACCAGTAAATCCAACAGCTTGACTTCTATCGACACCATGATCTACAAAATTTCTGACGCACAGTTCAATGGTAGAAATCATAGATGTTAGTGCTGCAAAAGAAAGAGCGAGGAAGAACATTGTAACCATTGCCAGTTGAACTACTGGTCCTCCAGGTGCCTGAGCAAATACTTCTGGAAGAACAAGGAATGTGATTGCACTCGAACCACCACTCACTGCAGAAAGTGGATCTTGAACGACAGAGAAAATTGCCATCATCACAGTAAGACCTGCTATGATACTAATGCTATTATTTGCAAGACACATTGTTGCAGCATTAAGAGTTGTATCCTCATCTTTACGCATGTAAACTGCATACGTGATACACATTCCCATTCCAGCCGAACAAGACCAAGCAGACTGAGATAATCCAGAAATCCACGTTTGGGGTTCTAGCAAATATTCTGGTTGAATACTAAACATGTATACAAAGCCATCAAGTGTTCCATCCTGAGCATCCATCAGTATAGATAGGAATAAGGCGCTGAAAAGAAGGATAAATAATGATACCATTAGAATTACATTGACTTTTTCAATCGCTTTTGCTCCTCTCCAAATTGCAGCCATAGTGATAACCACCGCTAAAAATTGGAAAATAATAACTTGAGATGGGTCTTGAAGAAAATCATTCCAAACTTGAGTTGTGTCAACACCTTGTCCTAAACCTCCAGAAGCTGCTGCTGAAAAATATTTCAAACACCAACCAGTAACAACGGCATAGTAGAATCCGATAGCAGTAGATATCCATGCTGTCCACAATCCCATCCATGCAAAGCGTTTACCTGCAAAAATACGGAATGCCCCAACTGTTCCTGTTCGTGCTCTCTTTCCTATGGCGAACTCGGCAATAACTAGTGGTACCGACCAAACGAATAGGAATATTAGCCAAGGAACAAGGAAAGAGCCTCCTCCATTAGCACCAACCATTCTTGGAAATCTCCAGATATTTCCGGTGCCTATAGCAGCACCAATAGTGGCGAAAATAAGGCCCATTCTGCCGCCAAAGGTATCTCCAGCCATTTTCAGACCCCCTTCAATCGATCAATCAAGACTGCTTTAGTTCCTGATGTAGGAAGACCATTTTCACTTAACTCAGTACGAAGTTGGGCTACGGTCATCGAACCATAATCTCGTGAAGGTCTGCTTTTTTCCATGGATTTTTCAACTATATCCGTTTGATCATTATCTTCATCATCACCACTGAACATCTCTCTAAGAGTAAAAACAAGTCCCCCCCATACAACACCTGCTACAATCAAGAACATGAATAAAGCAAGGAGAGAGCTCCCAAATCCAGCACGATATGGTAGAGTCATAACATAATAATCGCCAGGTTCCTCTCCTAGTGCAGGATAATTGATTGGGAATGCGCCATTAGTAGTGCCGAGCATTGCACGGTAGTGAATCTCTCCAACACTAGTCTCAGGGACTGGAATATTAGCAATAGCAGTAGTTCCATTTGAACCATCTAATAATTCACAACGAATTGTTGTCTCCTCAAATCCAGTCATTGACCATGGCTGAACCTCTTTCCATTCAGTTGGACCGTAGTCGTTCTGCATTCGATTTGGGGTGACTTGTCTGTACATCACATGACTTCGATTTACATCATTAGTCAATGGGAAATTAGGGTGTAGACATAATTCAATTGGTATGTCGCCTTCTTCTGGAATGGTGATATTCGATGGACTTTGCATCCACTGAACTTCGTCCATACCTAATCCAAAGACAGCACGGAAAGCAGGATCGTCGGCAACTTCAACCATGTAGAATGTTGGACCCATATTGAGCGTGGAAATATGGTCAATCTTGTCGGGATGCGGATGGAACCCGTCATCGCTGCCGCCAATTTCCATAGTGTAACAATAGGAATTGTAGACTCCATAATGCCAGTCACAAAAATCTCCTGTTGTAGGATACAAATCAGAAGATTGTATATTTTCGTAATTCGTCATTACAGCCATTTGATCTCCATGGTAGACGATGAACTCATGATCAGGGGTTTGACAATCCGTACAATGACCCCATGGGTATAGGATTAGATTGCTGAATGAATGCCAATTGAAAACCAGCTTAAATTCAGAACCTCCATCTCCATTGTCATCATTCATTTCTGTGAGATCTTGAATGAACTTCGTTTCAGGTTCTGAGTTTCCTCCCAACCAATCCTCATCAACTAAGCCATCTTGATCATCATCTACTCCATCGACATGGTCCTCGTTAAGTAAGCCGTCTCCGTCATCATCATTGGTATCGTGTGGTCCAGTGTAGACATCGTTGTTTGTTCCGTCAAGGCCACCTTGAGGAGAACAGGTTCCTGGAACAACTGGTACAGTAGCACCAAGAGGAACGCCCCATTCGTACTGGTAGTTACGATTGAGGTCTACTCCATCGCAGTCCTCATCCACTTCCTCAAACATATCCGGAAGAGGTCCTAGGTCGTCGAATGTGTTGTCTCTAAGATTCTTTCTCCAACCACTAGTAGGACAAGTTTCCCATGCTTGCTCACCGCAGTAAACTTCACGATCGTATCGGTTACCATCAACATTCAACATTGGAACAAGGTAAATCTCTCGAGTGTTGACAAGATCGGTAATCCATTGTTCGGAGATGTCCTCATCGACACCATGGTCACCAGGGCCACAAGGTGTTCCATCGCCATTACTATCTTGACTTGAGGCATTTAGAGAGAGACAATCGCCATCATCATCGATAATGCCGTCTCCGTCTGCATCACCATAAGGATCTTCGTCAATGAGGCCGTCTCCATCATTGTCAATTCCTGCTTTACCGTAATAGTGAGCAACCATTTCAAGGAACATCATTGGGACTTCGTAAGACATCCACTCACGAGCGTGGTGATTTCCTACCAACAACACATCTGGACGTTCTGGATAGTTACCACAATCTCCTACGAAGTCATTACAATCCCCGCCTTGAGGATTTACAGTGATTTTTACCCATGGACTTCTGTGATTGTAATACCAGCCTTCGTAGGTACTAGCAGTTGTTGTCTGACCTCGAGCATTTTCTCCCCCATTTAATCCCTCATGGAAGGTCATAATATTGCGATTATTCTCTGCAAGATGTTGCATTCTATCTTTCATAGTGAAGTAAGTATGATACTCCTTGAATTGAGCCGCATCATCACCTCCCCAAGGATAGTAATCGTCAACATAATCTGTAGACCAAATGTCTAGAGGACTATTGTTTTCCATCGGTTCTTCTTGAGCTTCGACGGAACCCAACATGCCTCCAACAGGCATGAACAAGAACAACATTAGTACGACGTGGACAAAGATTCGGCGCATTGCGGACATGGGCGTTCAGACTCCCACAGTCCCCTGCACCACTTCAAGCCGACGCTTGTATGATAGTTAGCCGAAACGGATTCAAAGTACCTACTCCCCCGGTAGTCCATGGAGAGCCTGATAACAGCCATTCCTGGATGGGATGGAGATGCAGCATTCGGATTCAATCAAGGTACACTGGTTTTACTTCTGATATTCTTATTCAGTTGTTTAGGAATTAGGATGGCTCTTGCAAATTACATTTCGAAAGTTTTCTTGAAGTTTGGAATTAAACAAAAAATAGCGATAGTTGCAATACGAGATTCCTCGGGAACACTTGGTACAGCAGTTTCTGCAGGATTTCTGATGATAATAATTCAAAATTTAATCACCACAGAACAATCAAAAATGCCATCTTTGATGGAAGAAGTAGTTCTTCCATTTACTGAATTAATCTTCTATTTCTCTCTTGTCTTCTGGGCCTTCCGTTTGGTTCCTGCTATCTACGCAATCGTTGATCGATTGGATGGAGATGGAGAAATGGAAGGTACAACAAAAACTTTGATTTCCGCTCTTGAAAGTATTATGAGATTCTTCATCGTAGCATTCGGTGCAGTTTTGATTGCAGGTTCTTTAGGTTTCGATTTGAGTGCAATTCTAGCAGGACTTGGAATAAGTGGAATTGCTCTAGCATTAGCGGCCAAAGATTCTGTTTCTAATATGTTTGGAGCAATTACAGTACTACTCGATAGACCATTTAAAGTTGGAGATTGGGTAGTTATAGGAAGTAGTGAAGGAGAAGTAATTGAGATTAATTTTAGGACGACACAAATTAGAACTTCGATTGATTCTGTTGTTACATTTCCTAATGCAAATTTAGTAAATACAGCGATTGAAAATTATGGACTCAGACGTTGGAGAAGATATCAACCAGTTTTACATCTTGACCTAGATAGTAATCCAGATTCTGTAGAGAAATTCTGCAATGAGGTATTTGATATGATTCAATCAAATGAAAAAACAACGAAAAAAGAGGAATCATCAATTCGTGTACAATCCCTTGGACCACAAGCAATTGACATTGCCTGTAATCTATATTGGAACACATCATCTTCAACTGAAGAAAAAGAATTGAAACAAAGTTTCCTACTAGATATCATGAGGATTGCAAAACAATTAGATTTACATTTCTTTGAACCTAGACTAAGAATGCAAGAGTGAGGTGAAATATTGCCGTTAATGGTACTTCTTCGACACGGACAATCAGTCTGGAATGCTGAAAATAAATTCACTGGCTGGACTGATGTTGATCTCTCTTCAAAGGGTGAGGAAGAAGCAAAGTTAGCAGGAAAAAAACTCTCTCAGATTAAATTTGATGTTGTGCATACTAGTGAATTAATACGCGCTCAAAGAACTGCAAAAATAGTAATGTCTCACAATAAGGTATCAGAAAATCCTCCTACTCATCACGATCAAAGATTGAATGAACGACATTACGGATCATTACAGGGATTGGATAAAGACAAAACTCGAGAAAAGTATGGGTCAGAACAAGTTCACATTTGGAGGAGATCTTTTGATATTCCTCCTCCTGACGGAGAAAGTCTTGAAATGTGTGCAGAAAGGACACTGCCTTATCTAAATGAAGAAATCGAACCAGACCTTCAATCCGGAAAAAATGTATTAGTAGCAGCTCATGGAAATTCTCTCAGAAGTATAGTCATGTCAATTGAAAATCTAAGTCCTAAAGAGATTTTATCCGTAGAAATACCAACAGGTGTTCCTATTCATTATCGATATGAAAATGGAAAATATTCGAAAATCAGTTAGAATCTTCTTGAGACTTTCGAAACCTTTTGATTAATCTGAATAGCAACCGTGAAAAAATCATCGAAGCTACTAGAAAAAGAACAGAAACCCACCACGGATTCTGGGTCTCAGTCGCTAAAAACCAAGTGATTAATAGTATACCTGCTCCGTAAAATGCTCTGAAAATTGAGAACAGAAGAAATGATTTGAAAAGAGGATTATCCAGTAATCGGGAGAACCAACTACGCTCCATATCAATTCTAGACGAACCTACTGCAAAGTAATGCCGATGCATTGTAAGATTCATGTTTGATAGCCTTCCGTGTAGATGCAATGGACATCGTCCTAGTGCTATCGTTTTTGTTTTTCATGACGATTTTTGCAGGAGTAGGGCTCGCTTCTATGTTTGTAAAAGAGGATACTACTGACGATTATCTCGTCGCAGGAAGAGGAATGCATCCAGCCCTCGCTGCACTTTCTGCTGTAAGTACTTGGAACTCTGGATACATGTTCATCGGTTTTATTGGATTTACTTACATGATGGGTTTCAACGTACTATGGCTAGGGGTTGTTTCAACAATTGGGCAAGTTGTAGCATGGATGTGGCTATACAAATTTATACAAAAGGAAGGACAAGAGAGAGGAGTCCGTTCTTTATCTTCACTTGTAGCTGAAAAAGCAGGAGCCCCAGAAGCAAAGTTGGCGGCAGTATTGTCAGTACTTTTTCTGAGTATTTACGCTGCAGCTCAATTGACTTCAGGTGGAAAGGCACTGTTTGTTATGATGGGATGGAATGAATTGATTGGAATCTTAATTGGATTTGTTTTAGTTGTTGCATACTGCTATGCTGGTGGAATCAGAGCATCAATTTGGACAGATGCAGTACAATCTTGTGTAATGCTTGTCGGTTCAGTGATATTATGTTGGATTGCTTTACAAGAAGTCAATGGATTCTCAGGACTGACACAAAGCTTAGAGTCTCAAGATCCTGTTCTTACGAAATTTTTACCTCCTGATTTGAAGTTTGGATTTTCCATGTGGGCTTTTGCATTCTTCCTAGGTGGACTAGGAGTTGCAGGGCAGCCACAAGTAGTTTCAAGAGTCATGACATTAGGATCAGATTCTGATAGAAAGCAAGCAATGATTTGGTTCTTTGTTTGGCAAACCCCGTTTATCGGTCTAATGCTAATTATTGGTCTAGCAAGTCGTGTCCTATTTACTGCTAGTGACTTCGATCCGGAGTTAGGATTACCCCAAATGGCAATGGAGACAATGCCCGCATTTGGAATTGGAATGATTCTTGCTTCTATCTTTGCAGCAACCATGTCAACTGCAGACAGTCAAGTTCTAGCATGCACAGCTGCAATAACTGATGATATCAAACCAGAGTGGAGTCAAGATCACAAAACCACGAAGAAAGTGACGTTAGTAGTAGCATTATTTGCCACTATAATTTCTGTTGGAGGCCTATACATACCTGGTGGAGATTCTGTATTCCTACTAGTTGTTCTTGCGGTTTATGGATTAGGAGGTATATTCATTCCACTTCTAACCATTAGATGGCTAGGTTACAAACCAGATACAACACACTCTATCGCTATGATGATTGCCGCCTTTGTAGGCGTTATTGGTTGGAGTTTTCTTGGATTTGCCGGATCAGATGGGATCTTTCCTTCGGTTCCAGGAATGGGTGCAGCATTCATTACTCACTTCGTAGCAAACGCAATTAGAACTCCAGAAGATTCACCTCTAGGAAGATTCTCAATTCCTGATGGACGAACCATTGGGATTGCAGCAATTGTATTGCTAGTTCCATTCAGTGCGGGAGAAGTAGCATACTTTATTGGAAAGCCAGATTCTTCTTCTATGGGAGGAACTGGAGATTATCTTGTAGAAATAGATGGGTCATTCGAAACTCTAGATGAAGGTACTGAATACATTATGAATGGAGAAACACTAACCATAGATCTTCATACAGATGCAATTTCTTGGAGTAATGGAAACCCAAATATTGTGATAGCAATGGTATATCTCAACTATAGTGAAGATGAAACTAGTGGAGGAGCCGGATGTGCTTTACCTGGAGCATCAGATAGTGAACCTGATACAATAATAGGTGCAATTTCTCATGATAATTTGACAGATTCCGATGAAGGTCAAAACAATGATCAAGGCGAATCAATTACTATTCTAGGATTGGAATTTACTCCTTACATGGATTTCTTACTATCTGGACAGAATGTGGGTGAATCTACAATTTGGTTTTCGAATGTTTCAGAACAAGAAATTTATGAGAACTTATCATCTGAAGGTGCAGGATTTGGATCTTACACATTGGATATAACAGTAAATTCTGAAGAAGGCGGAGGAATTGGATGTAATCACAATGATGAAGGTGAAGAAATCGAATATAGGGTAGAGATAGGGGTATTGAATTTCTCAATTACTCCAATACAGGATACTTCTAATCTTGAAGAATGGGATGACCACTCGTCATCTGAATAATCAATAAGGCGGAGGAGCAAGGTTCCGGTAAAATTGTCGAAGAATTGGAATGGGAAGAACACATAGAATTAACGGAAATGAATCTTCCCAAGATAGGAGACCTGTCATTCCAGAATATATACCTAAGCCTGCCACTGCTAAACAAGATAGAGCACCTGCGGCAACTGTTCTTGCTCTGAACATTCCTGCTTGAATACTACTAACATGGTACAGAAACCACTTCGTTCTAGCATGTATCTTTTTACCAAATACATCTGCAAATATTTGCTCTTCAAGTGCTTTTTCATATTCCCAAATAGGAACTCCTCCCTTGTGTGAATCTAATGACTGAGAAGAAGACCATGAAGGAGGTGCAGTAGAACACCATCCATCAAATAGACATCTACGAAGTTCCAAACTCATTCCTGAATCAATCACATTATCGTTCAATTCTAACGAACGATAACCAGATGCTAGATCTCGTAAACCTGGAGCGCGATCGAGCATTGGCAAAATGGCGCCATATACGCCAGATGAAGGGTGAAGAAGGTGAACTTCTTTGAAATTAGGTTCACCAGATGCATCATTCAAAACCACAATATTATCCAAACTAAAATTTCGATGAGTGATACATCCTACCGTATCTTTTCCATGTGGAGCTCGCCAAAGAGTACGTGATGATGTTCTTTCTTCCAACATTTTCAAACGTTCATTCCATGGTTTAGCATAACGAACTGGATTCGCAGATTCACTAACTAATGTATGGAAATCTCCCAAGATAATACCGCAAGACTCTACCAATAATCGAGATTCATCCAATTTTCCTGAAGATAATAAATCAGTCAATACTTGATTAGCAGTTGGCCACAAACTCAAATCTCTCCATAACAGGATAATGTCTCGTCCTTGCCAACTAACACCTCCTTGAGCAACATATGGATTATTGCCTAACAATTCTGCGATTCTACTGCCATGTCCATCATCGTCAAATGGTAGGATTTCCAATTTCCAAATTCCTTTCTTACCACTGTCTATTTTTGCAACTGGACCGAGCGGTCCTGAAGTCCATTGTACTGTCTTTGCATCTTTTATGGACTCAAAATTTCCCCATTTCCCTTCTATTTCAATCCAAGATTGTAATTCTTTCACGTTTGGAAGCCCTTCTGTAGGCCAAATCATACTCAATGTATCCCATGGAATTGATACATCAAATGAAGTAAAACCAATAGGTGTAGATACATTAGATTGTCTAATCTCAGTAGTTACAGCAGCATGAGGAAACCATGGCTCATCGAACACATCGGGCGTGCCCATGAATCTGCGAGTAGAACACTTGGCTTGAGTCGACCGGTTGAGATTCGATTCTCCGCAATGATTGAACATTTGATTACACTTTTCAGCAAATATGGGAGAGAAACTACCGTTGGCTGTAGATCTTGATGGGACAGTGATTCTATCAGATATGACAAAAATTAGTGCTCAAAAAATTATTCTTAGACGACCTTGGTATATTTTTCTTATTCCATTCTTTGAATTAACTAAAGGAAGACCTTACTGGAAAAAGAGAGTTGCTAAACTTGTATCAGTAAAACCTGAAGATCTAGAATATCATGATTCTTTCATTAATTGGTTAAAAAGAGAAAAGGAAAGTGGTAGAGAAATCATTCTTGCAACCGCATCTCATATTGTTCAAGCTATACCTATTGCAGAACATGTAGGACTTTTTGATGATGTAATGGGATCTGAAGGAAAATTAAATTTGGGTGGTAAATACAAAGCAAAAGAATTGGTTAAACGATATGGAATGAAAGGATTTGCATATTGTGGAAATTCTAAAGCAGATTTGGAAGTTTGGCCAGATGCTGGTGAAATAATTGTTGTAAACCCCAGTCGTGGAGTACTATCTGGACTTCATCAGGAACCAGATATTCTGTTTGAATGACTTTTTTATTCAGAGAGGAATCAAAGACAAGGTACCCATCCACTAGGTAGGGAAGCGCATGGGTTGGCTAGGTCGTAGAATTGATTCTACTGCAAAATGGTTACTAAAATTCAGAATTATTCGGGCCCCTGCGAGATTGTTAGCCAATTCGAGATTTGCTTGGAGTTTTGTTTCTAGGACTGATCGTGTTCGTGCAAATCGTCTTCGAGATAGAGTCATTGGAGGGCCAATTCCTCAACATGTATCCATCATCATGGATGGTAACAGAAGATTTGCAGAAAATGAGGGCCTAGAAAGTTCGATTGGACATCGCTATGGAAAACAAAAATTGGAAGAAGTAATGGACTGGGTTTTGGAATTAGAAATTCCATATTTGACAGTCTATGCATTGAGCACGGAGAATGTGATAAATCGAACTGAAGACGAATTAGAAGTTCTTTTCGATCTGTACGTCGAAGGACTTGAAGATTTATTGAAAAATGAACGGATTTTTTCTAACCAAGTAAAGGTACAAGTTGCAGGTCACAAAGAATTACTTCCAAAAAATGTAATTGATGCAATTGAAAATGCAGAAAAAGCAACTATTGAACATTCAGGATGTGTATTCACAATTTGCTTGGCATATGGTTCAAGAGAAGAGATCTTAGCTGCTGTCCGCAGTATCGCAGTAGATCATGCATCAGGAAATGTTTCTATCGAAGAAATTGATGAAGTAATGATTTCTAAAAGACTCTACACAGGTGGACTACCAGATCCTGATTTGATTATCCGAACTTCAGGTGAAGAACGAATCTCAAATTTCTTACTCTGGCAGGCTGCATACTCTGAACTATATTTTACTGACGTTTTCTGGCCTTCATTCTCGAAAAGTGATTTTCTAAGTGCGATAGAATCTTACCAAAATAGGAAACGACGTTTTGGTGAATAATATGGATGATATTTGTGATAAATGCGGGAATGATCGCTGGCCTAAACCTTCTCTCGCTGTGGATGCTGTAGTTACTAGATTTCATAATAATGAAATTGAAGCATTATTGATTAGAAGAGGGAATGAACCTTGGAAAGGGGCATGGGCATTCCCAGGTGGATTTGTTGAATTAGATGAAAATCCAATAGATGCAGTTCTCAGAGAACTGATGGAAGAAACTGGCATCAAAGGATATAATCCACAAATTATAACTGTTAAAGGAAATCCTGATCGAGATCCTAGAAAACACATTGTATCGATTTTCTATCATGTAGATGTTGATAATAATTCAATGCCTAAAGCAGGGGATGATGCTGCTCATGCAGAATGGATTAGTGTGAATACAGTGATGAAAGAAGGAATGGCAGGAGATCATTGCGAAGTATTGGGGAATCTCTGATATTTACGGAATATTCACCACTAGAGATTTACTACGGATGTCTACAGCCATCCATAAAGTCACTACACGACAGAAAGTTATGACCGTGGAATCAATATGGGGTGTCTATCATGCCGATGGCGGCCTAATTGGAGAGTTAAAATACGTAGCAGGTGCCTTGTTCAAGGGACAACATTGTTCACTTTGTGATATAACTCATAAAATTGCATGGGAAAAATCAGATATGAAGAAACTCAGGTATGAAGCAGATGTACCTTTTCACCTTGTCCATCTAAATGAGCGCCCAGATGACTTGATTTCTTACACTAACGGAAAAACTCCTGTCCTAGTTGCGAAAACCGATTCAGGATTCATTACCATTGCTTCAGATGACGAATTAAAGGATTGCAAAGGTTCTGTTCAGGCACTGTCCATACTGATAAACGAAAAACTAGAAAATATATTATCATGAAATCTATTATTCCCATTATTCTAAAACTTTGAATGGGCCAATTTTTTCTTCTAGTTCAGAGCGAGTGGGAGATATTTTCAAATTTCGATCAATATCTTCTTGAATCGAATTTAACCATCTCTCAATAATTTCATCAAAACCTTCCTTTTTAGTTGACTTCCAATGAAATAATTTCTTGGGAAACCTTTGACTTATTTCATCTAAAAAGCCTCGTTCTGCCTTGGATATCAATAACGTTGGAACTCCATGAATAACTGCCTCAGATGCAGTAGTTGTAGAGCCAGTCAATACGCCATCAAACATAGCAATTTGAATGGGTAATTCCCAAGCACCATCTGTAGATTCAATTGCCGATTCCTTAGTATGGACAAAATGAACTTGCAAATTCTTAATCCAAGCATCATATAGAATTAATTCACTATCATCATGAATCCCTCCTCCAACAATTAAACGATGAAAAATTACCGGTGCTTTAGAATGAGAAGGATCAGAGGAAGATATCTCCTCTCTAATTTGTGAAATTGCTTGAATTCTAGCAGATTTACCAGCCTCAATATCCAGATATACCTCAGGAAGAATTCCAGAATATCGCTCAACTCTAGAATCTGAAGAAAATCCTGAATAGAGTTTATTATTCCAAGATTTAGGAAGCAAAATGTTAGTTGCATATCGTTTTGCTATCTTATGAGCAATATGATTTACTTCAGTATCGCTAATGTATACTCTTTCTGGGATTTTTGCTTTCTTAGCAGAAATTAATTCTAGAGAAGCTCCCTTTACAATTATCCTTTGAATAGAAGGGTGTGAACGAAGGAATTTTGTGACTTTTTTTATCCTATCTCTACTAATTAGAAATCTATTCAATCTACTGATTTCATGACCCACAGGTCGGTCAACCCATAAATGTGGACGATGCGGAATTCTACCATCCCTAGTTCTAAACATTGACTGAACTTCTGATCTAGTTGTTAAAATTAGAATATCATCAGGATGACCTCCCCTGATAAAAGGACTCAGTAATTGAAAATGAGCAGGATGATCAATGACCCAACACGTGGGGATAAGACCGCCCATGAATACCCGAAGAAGTTCTATCGAATGAAGCGAACGCTCTTGTGGCGTCTATTACGTCGGATAGACATGAGCAAGGAAAGAATCGATATCGGTGGAGAGGTATTTGGGCCATATAGCTCAGGTGTTAAAGCAAATGGAATCATATGGTTATCTGGTCAAATTTCTTTAGATTCAGGAGAATCTGCTGCTGAGCAGACGCGCGGATGTTTAATCAAAATTGAAAGGCTTCTCGAAGCGGCAGGAGCATCGAAGCATGACATTTGCTTCGCTCAGGTTCTTCTTGATGACATTAATGACTATGCAGAGATGAATGAAGTATATGGAAATTGGTTAAAAGATGTTGAAATCGCTCCGGCAAGAGCTGCTTTTGAAGCCGCCAATCTTCCAAAGGGTGCGAAGGTAGAGATCGTAATTCAAGCAATTTCTCCAGAGTGATATGATGCCAGGTAGCCCTTATATCGAAAATCCAACAAATCTTCTGACTTGGAAGAAAGTCCTACCTTGGATTATTTTGATTCCATTTTTGAGCATAGGAACTGGATTTCTAGCTTTCAATTCTATAGGTGCAGTTATCGGTGGGACATGCTCGATAATTCTACTCTTGATTCTTTCACGTAAATTTAGCCACAAGTCATAGAAGGAGGTAGTGTGAGCGTGAATCATGGCTGAGTGGGCATTGCACTGCTTCAAAGCATATGATATCAGAGGAATCGCTTACGATGAACTCGACCACGAATTTGCTGAAAGACTAGGGAAAGCACTCGGAACATTTCTAGATGCTTCCAACATTGCTGTTGGGAGAGATATTAGAGAATCTTCACCTACTCTTCATACAGCATTTGTATCTGGATTAACCCAATCTGGAATCAATGTTCATGACCTCGGAATCTGTACCACTGGCTCTCTTTATCATGCAACTTCGGTTTTAGATGTAGATGGAGGGGTGATGATTACTGCAAGTCATAACCCTCCTGAATATAATGGATTCAAGATGTGTAGAGGAACTGCCGCAATGGCTGGGAAAGAAATTCAGGAACTCAAAGAAACCTTTGAAAAAGGAGATTTTATGATTTCTGAAAATCAAGGCAATCATATAATTCTGGATGACTTTGTGAGTAGACATTTAGATTCGGTAATGACTGCTACTGGAACAATTTCTCGACCAGTAAACGTAGTCATAGATGCTGCGAATGCAGTCCCTGGACCTTTCTTGGTATCTATGGCTGAAAAATTAGGGACTACTGGAATTGCAATTCACTGTGAATGGGACAATACATTTCCTAACCATCCTCCTGATCCTACACGGCCGAAAAACATGATGGATCTTAGTAAAGCTGTAAAATCTACTAATGCAGAATTCGGACTAGGAGTTGATGGAGATGGAGATAGAATTGGAGTTGTTGATGAAAAGGGACGATTTATCCATCCTGATCGGTTGTTAGCAGTCTTTGCAGCTGATATTCTAAGTCATATTCCTAATGATTCCTCATCTGAGGCACGAACTGTAATTCACGATGTCAAATGTAGTATGGCTCTTGAACATACTATCCGTGAAAATGGGGGAATCCCCCATATGATGAGAACGGGGCATTCTTTCCTCAAACAAGCACTCAGAGAGATGCCAGAATGCCCATTGGCAGGAGAGATGTCTGGACATTTCTTCTTCAATGATCGATGGAATGGATTCGATGATGCTCTCTATGGTTTTGCTAGATTAGTAGAACTAGTTGCTAGACGTCTACCGAAGGGGGAGCCATTCTCAACTTTATTCAGCGATATACCTGATTTTCCTTCTACTGGAGAAGCAAAAGTTCCACTAAAAGGAGAACGTGAAGAAATTATGTCTTCAGTAAAAAATGCATTTTCGGACTATGAGGCAAATACTGCAGATGGAGTTCGTATTCGATATGATGGACACCTTGGAATTGAAGCAGGATGGTTCCTCTGTAGACCTTCCAACACAGAACCAATTTTGGTAATGAGGGCCGAAGCAAATTCACAAAAAGGACTAGAAACAATTCAAAATGATGTTGAAGAAAGAATTGGGAAAATAATTGATCTGTCACTTTTTCATGAAGCATAGGCAACCATTGAACAATCTATTCTAATCTTGTTCATTTTCTGTTTTATGAGTCCTATATTTTTCCTTTATTGATGAATTAATATCTTACAAATTAGAGAATGCTCCTGGCTGATAAGTCCAACACAAGGGTCTCTCTGAAATATCAGCATAAAGGTCCTTGATTCTAGGTTCATTTGCGACCTTATCATGATACTTTAGTAGTCCAGGATAATTAGCAAGATTTTCTTTATACACACCATCAAAATTGCCTGAGAAAAGTCCGAATAATGAAGTAAAAACCCTGATGTCTGCAATATTCATTTCAGGGGTGCTAGCCACCCATCCTGTGGTAGATTCAGCGATCTTTTTTTCAACTGCATTGAGACCTTTTGTGCCTTTACCATCTGCTCCGAACAATAATTCTCTAAATCTAGTTCTTTCTTCAACATCCTCTATCGAAAACGAACCACTGAGGATTTGTGAAAATGGTTCATACCCATCTAAAAACTCGTCTACTTTTGCGGTTTGAAAAGGGTCTTCAGGAGTTAATCCAGCCATCTTGCCAACATATCTTAGGATGGCAGAAGATTCTGCTAAGACTCCTTCGGGTGTTCGCAAAATAGGAACTAAGCCCCATGGCAAGTCACCATTTTCCTTCATTTGTCCGTATTCATCACCATTAATTCGATTATCGTTCCAATCTAAATTAGCAAAAGATAATGCTACACGACTCGCTTCTGCTCGACCTGGAATTGGGAAATAATACAATTGGTAAGGTGCATCTGTGTTTCCTTCGTTCATCATAAACTCCCCTACTGTTCATGACTTGTATTCTTTTCCCGAGTATTATCTTAAGTGAAAATTATTTTACAGATGTGATTAATGTACATCACGAATTATTTTTTCAATTACTCTTAGGCCATCAGTCAAACATGCAGGTCCTGGCTGTAAGATAATACTAGGATCGATTTCGTGAATTTTATCTTCCTTAACAGCTCTAATCGATTCCCACCCTGGTCTTTGTTTTATTGAATCGATATCTACCGGCTTTCCACACCACGATGCTAAGATAATATCTGGATTCATTTTTATCACGTCTTCCCATTGAATCTCCCTTTCACTTGCCAACTTTCCAAAAGACTTCTCTGAGAACACATCATCACCTCCAGCAATCTCAATTATTTCACTAACCCACCTTATTGCAGAAAATGTTGGTTTATCCCATTCTTCAAAGTAGACTTTAGGCCTATATTCAAGTTCTAGACTTCTTTGCTTTACTTGGTCTATCTTAGATTTGTAACTTCGGACTAATTCTCTAGCCTTATTTTCGGCAGACACAATTCTACCAATTGTGAGAATTACTTCCAATATCTCATCTATACTCCTTTGATTAAAAATTAGAACTTGTTGATTAGCCCTGATTAGTTTAGCCGCTAAATCTGCTTGAATATCACTAAACCCTATGATTAAGTCAGGTTCTAGATTGCAAATCTTTCTCACACTTCCATCTATGAATGCAGAGACTGCAGGATGGTTTTCCTTTGCTTCTTCTGGTCTCACAGTGTACACACTAATTCCTACAATTCTGTGTTGCTCACCAAGAAGATAGAGAATCTCTGTCGGCTCTTCAGTCAGGCAGACAATACGTTGCGGACCCTCAGTATTGATATGTTTACTTCCACTCTTTGCCGAATAATTGGAAAGAAAGCCTCAATGACTCAATTACAGGCATTGAATCTCCTGCCAACATGGTGAGACATGCCCCCCCTCCAGTACTATTGTGATCTACTCTATGTACCAAGTTTTTCTGTGATACTAGAGCACTTGTATGTCCCCCTCCTACAATTGTAAAGGCATCTGATTCACAAATCATATTTAGAATCTCAATGGTTCCAAAAGCGAAGTTTTCTTTCTCAAAATATGATGCTGGACCGTTCCACAATACACAACCTGCATTCCTGATTACAGGATAAAGAGCCTGTAATGAAGCAATTCCAATATCATAAATAGGAGCTGAAGTAGGTAATTCTTCAACTGAAATCGCTACTCTCCTTTCCTCTATTTCAACAGCTAGATCGACTGGAAGAAGAATATTATCTCGATAGTTCGAGAGACAAGTGGTAGCGTCTTCGAATGTAGATTCAAAAACGTCACCAAGTGATTCTCGAATAAACTTCTCATTACCTTGACCGATACTATGACCTTCAGCCCAGAGCATTAGATTACCTACAACTCCTACTGGTACAATCATATCCGCTAAATTACGATTCAATAAATTAAGGGCTATTCTAAGAGAATCATCACATTTTGCGCCACCTAAAATTGCAACATACGGTTTGGGAGGATTATCAATTGCAGTAGTTAATGCGTTAATTTCTGCTGCCATTAATACTCCAGCAAAGCAAGGTAGAGTTTTTGAAAATCCAGAAAGTGTTGGTGAATTTCTATGTGCTGCAGCAAATGCATCATTAACATAAGCATCAACAACTGAGGATAATTTCTGAACTATTGTGGATTGACTTAATTGTTCAATTCCTGCTTTCTTAAGATCATTCTCTTCTGACCAACCTCTTACATTATCAAGTAAAATCATATCTCCTTGTTCCATAGTTTGAATTGCTTCAATGGCAATATCTCCACAAACATCAGGAACGAAAGATATCTGTCTCCCCAGTAAACGGCTCAACTGATCAGCATGAGCAGACATATCTGTGAAATCTGACTTCCCAGGACGACTTTGATGAGCAAGTAAGACTACTTTTGAGTCGGCTAAGCGACGTAAAGTAGGAAGAATTGCTCGAAGACGACTATCATCAAGGAAAGCCTTAGTCTCAGGATGAAGGGGGGAATTGATGTCCACTCTCACGAGAACGGTACGTCCCGATAGACGCCCGTCATCGAGCGTCAAGACGCTCTCCATGGTTGTGCGAATAGGAGCGTGTACATATTGCCTTTCATTCAAATAATGGATTATTTGTATGCGAATCGCTTTGTGTCTCCTACCCAAGGAACCCCTAATGTGGAGCACGGATGGGCTGATTGGTCCTGAAGACGAAGATTGGAGAGTTCCTGTTTCTGAATTGGAAAAAAGACAAGCGAAAGTTTCACTCTCATTATCAGAACATAATATCAATTCTGCGTGGATTAACGATCCTGTAGACATGTACTGGTTAGTTGGAAATCGTCAAACTGGTGGGGTCCACATTACCTCTGAAGGAAACGTTACTCAATACGTAAAATCTTCTTTAGAACGAGCAAAATTTGAATCAGGGGGAAATAATTCACCTCATTCAATCACACAGCATCCACGAATGGCTAATCTGATGAGTGAAGTCGGACAATCTCCAGCATTACAATTAGGGAGAATGACCGCAAACGATGCCGAATTTCTTCAATCAAAATTTGGTGGTAAATCTAAAGATTGTACTAAAATTCTATGGAAATTACGAGAAATCAAATCATCTTGGGAAATAGATAGAATGAAGGAAAGTGGAGAAATCCAAAAACAAATGTTCGAAGAAATCAATTCTTTTGGCATTAAAAATGGTGAAGGAATTAGTGAATTAGAACTAGCGGCAGTAGCAGACGGAGTCAGTAGATCTGCTGGCTTCGGAGGAATGATCAGAATGAGAAAATGGCCTATGGATTGTGATAGAGTTGTGATAGCTAGCGGGACTTCTGGAGCTATTCCCTCGTACTTCGATAGTGCAATAGGGGGAGCAGGTGCAAATCCATTGGCTTCGCTAGGAGCAGGACATAAAAAAATCATGAAAGGAGAACCGATCTTGGTTGATATTGTTCATGTTCATCGAGGATATATTACAGATATGACTCGAATGTTTAGCATAGGGAAACCTGATGAAATCTGG
>MDSV01088380.1_pt1 | contig 20486 bp, 19 predicted proteins | sample 810851 | NCBI WGS metagenome assembly MDSV01 (sample SAMN05326640, study PRJNA326480) | marine metagenome | isolation source: seawater | place: Atlantic Ocean: North East | collected 2012 | reverse complement strand
GGATCAGCAGGTACTGGAAAAACATATTTAGCCGTAGCTTGTGCAGTTTATTTATTAGAAAAAGATTTGGTTAAAAAAATATTCTTAGCCAGACCTGCAATCGAAGCAGGAGAAAAATTAGGATTCTTGCCTGGAGATTTGTCTGAAAAGGTTAATCCATATCTACAACCAATTTATGATGCTTTGTATGAAATTATTGGATATGAAAGAGTAAACAAATTATTAGAAAAAAAAGTTATAGAAATCGCCCCATTGGCATATATGAGAGGGAGAACTCTCAATGATGCATTCATAATTTTAGATGAAGGCCAAAATACCACTATAGCACAAATGGAAATGTTTTTAACCAGAATAGGCTTTGGATCTAAAACTGTTGTAACGGGAGATACAAGTCAGGTTGATTTACCAAGAGATTCTAAATCTGGTTTAAAGGACTGCCTTGAATTCATGCCGAAAGTTAAAGGTTCACATATTACAAACTTTAAAGCTGATGATGTCATGAGGCATAGAATAGTAAAAGATATTATTAGAGAGTATGAAAAAAGGAAAAAATAGTTTACTTACTGTCAGAGTCATTAAAGACAAAATAAAGACGTATATGCCATCAAACTACAAAATTAAGAAGTGGGCAAACCTAGCCTTTAAGAAAAACCAAGAGTCCATTATCATAATTAAGTTAGCTAACCCTAGAGAAATAATGAAGCTTAATATGCAGTACTTCAAAAAAAATAAAGCATGTAATGTACTTGCTTTCCCTAATAATTCTTTCTTAGAGACAGGTGAATATCTATTAGGAGATATTGTTATTTGCCCAAATATTGTTAAGAGAGAATCTATTTTATATAATAAAAAAATTGATAATAGATGGGCACATATGATTATTCATTCGATGTTACATATCCAAGGATATACACATAAAGTAGAAAAAGATAAAAATCTTATGGAAAAAAAAGAGAGAGAATTAATGAATTATTTAGGTTACTCAGATCCATATTATGCAAACTAATAAAAATAACAACTGGATAAATAAAATACTTGGTATCTTCAAAGATTCTCCATCAAATAAGAAAGATCTCCTAGATATTCTAAAAACTGCAGTGCTAGACGGTTATATTGATAATGAATCCCTTAAGATGATTCAGGGAGTTTTTAGAGTATCTGAAGTACAAGTAAGAGATATCATGATTCCAAGACCTCATATGACGGTTATTGATATAGCCGATCAGATAGATGAGATCATAAAAAAAGTTGCTTCATCTGGACATTCAAGGTTTCCTGTTATAGATGATAATCGTGATGAGATCATTGGTGTTTTGCTTGCTAAAGATTTATTAAAAAGATCAACTAATGAGGACAATGATGATGTTGATTTACATGAATTATTGAGGCCCGCAGTTTTTATACCAGAAAGTAAACGCCTTAATATTCTTTTGAATGAGTTTAAATCAAGCCGAAATCATATAGCTATTGTAATAGATGAACATGGCGGTGTTTCTGGTCTTGTTAGTATTGAAGATGTGATAGAAGAAATAGTTGGAGAGATAGATGATGAGCATGATAAAAAAACAGAATCTCGTATCATTGCTCAAAGTCATGACGATTATATTATAGATGCTCTTACAACATTAGATGAATTCAACTCATATTTCCTAACTGACTTTAATGATAGTGATGTCGAAACTATTGGTGGTTTTCTTATTAACAAATTTGAAAAAGTTCCACCTAATGGTGAATCTATTATAATTTCTAATCTATCCTTCAAAGTATTATCTGCTGACTCTAGAAAAATTAAAAGAATAAAACTCAGTAAAAAAATCTAAAAGACTATTGTGTCACTTATAAGAAAAAACTATTTAGAATACATTATCATAATAATGTTAGGTTTTTTGTATATGTCATCATTCTCACCGATTAACTTTAAATTCGGTATGTTTATATCTCTTTTTATTTATCTTTATATTTTATTGAGAAGTTCTGTACGGTCTAGTATTTTTAAATCTTATATATATGGGATTTCAATATTTACATTTGGTGTTTCATGGATATTTAATAGTATTTATTATTATGGAGGTCAGCACTTATTATTCTCAACTTTAATGACAGTCATATTCATCCTTTTAATGAGTATTTTTTTTATTCCAATAGGTTTTTTCATAAACAAAAAAAAAGTCATACCAAATATATATTATCCAGCTATCGCTGCATCTATTTGGGTATGTATGGAATTTCTAAGATCAACTCTTTTTGGTGGATTCCCATGGCTCCTCGCTGGCACAAGTCAAGTAGGTACATTTCTTAATTACCTCTATCCATTATTAGGAGTCTACTTTGTAAGTTTTATGATCGTACTAATTATAATGATGATATTAATTATTTTTTTATCTGATACAAAAAAATACATTCTAACAATATATTCTTTTATACTTATTTTTATATTTTCTGTTACAATAATTATTCCTAGTTTTTTAACCGATTCGAAAGAACCGTTAAGAATGACAATCATTCAACCGAATATTCATCTGGGCATCAAGTTTGATGACAAACAGCTTGCTACTATAAAGGATAAATATATACAGGCTATGGACAATAATATTCATGAGTTAGTAATACTTCCAGAAACAGCAATACCTAAGATTTATCAGTTTGATAAAAGTTTTTATGAAGCATTTAAGCAAGATTATAATGTGAACCTTATAACGGGTATTTTTAATTTTAATCGAGAAGATAACAAAATTTATAATAGCTTATTAATGCTAAACAATGACAATGAAAATTTTTACAATAAAAGACACTTGGTGCCATTTGGGGAATACACACCATTGAAGAATGTTTTTAGTTTTTTAGCAGAAATAATAGATATACCTATGTCAAATATTTCCCATGGACAACTTAATCAGAATAAGTTGATATATAAAAATGTTTTAATACATCCTTTAATATGTTACGAAATAGCGTACCCATCATTGATAGAGACTAGTAATGACTATGGAATAATTATTAATCTTAGTAACGATGCTTGGTTTGGTGATTCGTTTGCCCCATATCAACACTTACAAATTGCGCAAACACGAGCACTTGAATCTGGCAGGCCAGTTATAAGAGTTGCTAACACTGGGATATCTGCAGTGGTTGATAAGAATGGCGTAATAATAAGTAAAATTGGGTTAAATGAAGAAGGTTATATAAATACTAATATATATCCCTCTAGAGGTATTACGCCATATATGTATTTTGGAGATTACCCTCTATTGATGTTAATATTCACAATTATATTGTTGTATTTGAATTATTATAGGAAATATGGATAAAGAATATATACCTAAAGATATTGAAAAGGTTATACAGGATCTCTGGAAAGAGAGCGATGTGTTCAAAACAGATCTAAATAATTCACACAATAAGTTTTATTGTTTGAGTATGTTCCCATATCCTAGTGGTAAATTACATATTGGTCATGTAAGGAATTATACCATTGGGGATGTTATATCTCGCAGTCAGAAAATGCTTGGCAAAAATATCTTTCAACCGATGGGCTGGGACTCTTTTGGTTTACCTGCAGAGAATGCTGCTCTTGCAAATAAGGTTCATCCTGCCGAATGGACAAAAGATAATATCAATCATATGAAAGATCAGTTAAATAGATTGGGGTATGCATATGATTGGCATCATGAGATATCTACGTCCGATCCAACGTATTATAAGTGGGAACAATGGTTTTTTCTTAAGCTCCTAGACAAAGATCTTGTGTACAAAAAAGAATCGGAAGTTAATTGGGATCCAGTAGATAATACAGTTTTGGCTAATGAACAAGTTATTGATGGAAAAGGTTGGAGATCAGGAGCTGAGGTTCAAAGAAAAAAAATACCTCAATGGTTTCTAAAAATTACAAATTATTCACGAGAATTACTTGATAGTATTGATGATCTAAAAAATTGGCCATCAAGGGTCCGTATAATGCAAAAAAATTGGATTGGAATGTCGAAAGGTGTCCTAGTAAAATTTAAGATTAAAGAGTCTGATGACTTTTTAAAGGTTTATACGACAAGAGTAGACACTATCTTTGGTGTTAGCTTTATTGCTGTCTCGCCAGATCATGATATTTTATCCCGGATCAAGAATGATAGAATTATAAAATTTGTAAAAAAGTGTAAAACATTGAAAGTTTCTGAGGAGACTATAAGCAATATTCAAAAAGAGGGGGTAGATACGAACTTGTTCGCTATTAACCCAATAAATAATGAAGAGATCCCTATCTGGGTAGCTAATTATGTATTATCCGGATATGGTACAGGATGCGTCATGTCTGTTCCAGCTCATGACGAGAGAGATCATGATTTTGCATTAAAATATAAACTACCTATAAAACAAGTTGTAAAAAGTAATAATGATGTAAGTGAGACAGATGCGGTCAATACGCAACTGGGGACATTAATTAATTCTGGTAAATATGATGGCATGGATTCAGAGTCCTCTAAAATTGAAATTTTAGAGGATTTAGAAAAAATTGATGCTGGTGAAGCAAAAATTAATTATAGATTGAGAGATTGGGGAATATCAAGACAACGTTATTGGGGTTGCCCCATACCAATTTTCTATCATAAAGATGGCACTGTGTATCCTGTTCCTGAAAAAGATTTACCAGTAACACTGCCTGATGATATAGATCTTTCTCAAGATGGAAATCCCCTGGATAATCATCCAACATGGAAATATATTAAGTGCCCATATACAGGTAAAGATGCAATCAGAGAAACAGATACATTTGATACATTTTTTGAGTCATCCTGGTATTATATGAGATTTTTGTCATCAAACTATACAAATGGTTTGATGGAGACATCAAAAAAAAGCTGGCTCCCTGTGGATCAGTATGTAGGCGGCATAGAACATGCAATCCTACATCTACTGTATGCGAGGTTTTTTCATAAACTCATGAGAGATATAGGTATAGTAGACAACTCTGAGCCATTTATATCCCTCTTATCTCAAGGTATGGTTTTAAAAGATGGGATCAAAATGTCCAAATCAAAAGGAAATACTATAGACCCAGATGATATTATTGAAAAATATGGTGCAGATACAATTAGATTGTTTATAATGTTTTCTGCTCCACCTGAGCAAAGCCTGGAGTGGTCAGATACTGGAATAGAGGGCTCTTGGAAGTTTTTAAAAAGACTATGGGTTTTAAGCTATAATATATTTAAGAAGAAAAATATAAATAAGTCCCATAGTACTAATGACAGTAAATCCCTAGTGACTGATGCTCAGATAAATATCAAAATTAATAAAACTATAAAAAAAGTTACTCATGATATATTTGAAAGAAATAGTTTTAATACTGCCATTGCCTCTATCATGGAATTACTAAACAGCCTTAATAAATACTCTCAACAAGATATAGCCAAAGATACCATCCTAATAAATGGTATAAAGGTGATCATAAAAATGCTGTCACCTTTTACTCCACATATCACGCAGAAGATATGGATGGAAATGGGAGAAAAAACAATTTTGATGGAAGAGTCTTGGCCAATTGTTGATGATAATGTATTGGAAGAATCAAAAAAAGAGATTATCATACAGATCAATGGTAAGCTAAGAGGAAAGATAGTTGTAGATATTAATGATGATGAGAAAAAAATTAAAGCTATGATTTTAGATGATGATAAGTTAAAAACTTATATTATAGACCAAGATGTTAAAAAAGTTATTTACATAAAGGGTAAGTTAGTTAATTATGTTATTTAAAAATAAACAAATTAATTCTGCTTTTATGATACTAGTAGTATCAATATCTATTGTGTCTTGTGGTTATACAATGCGGGGAAGTATAAATTTACCACCAACAGTAAAAGAAGTATCAGTTTTCTCTGAAAATTACAGTACATTAGTAAATGCTATAAATGAATCTTTATTAAATTTGGGCATAAACACTACTGCATCCAACAATAAAAAATTATATAGAATCATAATTACAGAAGAGAATTTTAATCGAAGACAGCTTACCATGAGTATTACTGGAAGAGTTAATGAATATGAGCTGATTTATAATACTGTCTATCAAATTAATCTACCTAATGATGAGGTGCTATATGATTCTATAACATTATATCGTGATTATTCATTTGATGAGAACAATGTAATGGGTAATTCAGATAGAGAAAACCAAATTAAAGATGAGATGATATCGACTGCTGCTACTTTAATATTTAATAAACTGGCAGCTACCGTAAGGCAATGAACCTACTCATTGACTGGGCCATAAGGCGAATTCCTTATTTTATCATGTAATTTCATACGATAATCTACAAACTTATTAACATCATTAAAATGCATGAATGGGTTACCTTCTATTTCTTCTTTTAATGTAGATTCTTTTTTTATAGAGTAGTTATGTCCCGGTAAAATTATAGTATTAGAGTTCAGTGAATTCTTAATTTTTTTTAAAGTATGGAACATTTCTTCAGGGCTACCCCCATGTAAATCACATCTTCCGCAACCAAACACGAATAATGTATCACCAGCAATTAAACTATCACCTACATAATAACAAGTGGAGCCAGGAGTATGCCCAGGAGTATGAAGAGATGTTATCTTAGTTTTACCGAGATTTATGACGTCTCCACCATAATTAATAACAAAACTATCATACTCTTTTTTCCAAAAAAACTGTTCTTTTTTATTAATATGAATTTCCACATCATGAGATTTAAGGACATCATCTATGGCATTCACATGATCATGATGACTATGAGTCAGCAATATTTTTTTTAATATAAGTTCATTTTTTCCTAGATATTTATATATTTCACTCATATCCCAAGCTGGATCAATTATTGCGGTTTCTCTTGTCTTATTATCTGTAACAACATATACGATATTTGCCATAGGACCAACATCAAACGTCTTAATTGTGTATGTCTCTTTTAATTGTTGCATCATAGTCAAATTTGTAATACTTTAGTCAGTGAAATATCATTATAGGTATAATATTATGACAGAGATTGTTTTAAAGCCAGAATTAATTAAAGGTTTGCAAGAAGTACTTGTAAAACATGATGCAGCAAATGAAGATCCTATTTTAGCCGCGCAATATTTGTCGGCAGTTGTTGGCTCAATAGTATCAACCTCAGGTATTCCTAAAGCAGATCAGGCTGATATATTAAAACAATTAATGGATTTTATCCAATATGTGTACGATCAGCAAAGTCAGGCTAATGATTCTGCTCCAGCACAACCTCCAGCAGATGCATTTGGTAAATGGACACCAAAATAATTATTTTATATTAGAAGTTATTTCTTTTATCAGACTTGTTCCCTTATAAACAAGACCAGTATACATTTGGAGTAGATCTGCACCAGATTCTATTTTACTTTGAGCAGATTCTTTTGACGTTATTCCTCCTACTCCGATAATGTTTATTCTATTACCTACGATCTCCCGAATCTTTGAAATAACATCATTTGATCTATCCAATAATGGCTTTCCACTGAGACCCCCATTTATTTTTTTGAATGAATCATTTTCTAGCATATTTTTATTAATTGTTGTGTTGGTAGCAATGATGCCATCAATCTCATAATTAATAGCTAGCTCACAAAATTCCTGTAGATCACAATCTTTAATATCTGGAGAAACTTTTAAAACCAACGGGACATGTATGTGATGTTTCTTAACAAGGGCATCATGTTTCTTTTTAATCTTATTGAGGAAAAAATCTAAAGCAGATTTACTATGAAGTTCTCTAAGTCTATCTGTATTAGGAGAAGATATATTTAGAGTAATATAGTCAGCTAAATTAAATATCTCCTCCATGCAATACTCATAATCTTCATGAGCTTTCTCTATTTTAGTTGAACTGTTCTTTCCTATATTGATTCCAATAGGAAGTTGTCTTTCAAAAGACAGTAATTTATCTTTTAAATAATGTACTCCTTTATTATTAAACCCTAAACTATTAATTATAGCCTGATCACTAATCAGTCTAAATATCCTTGGCTTAGGATTACCCTCTTGTGGCTTAGGGGTTACTGTACCTAATTCCACAAACCCTAATCCAATATTATTGATAAAGTTTATATAATCACCATTTTTATCAAAGCCAGCTGCTAGGCCTAATTTATTACAAAAATCAATTCCCATAATATTTTCCAAATTATTATTATTTTTTGGTTTAAGTAATTTTTTCAAGTATGAACTGTATATTTTTTCTGCTAAATATAAACTAACCTCATGAGCTTTTTCTGGTGGCAACAGAAAAATTATTTTCTTATACAATTCAAAAATTGATGTCGGTACATTCATATTACTTCTATTTAAGAATGAGAATCATTGTCATGTTAGTTAGTCTAGCACAATAAGATTGACAACTCATATTATTCAACTTAGAATGATTCTAAATAGTTTTATTTTTATTAATTAATACTATTTTAGATTATTTACTTAAAAATAAGGAGAAAAAAAATGAGTTTAAAAGGTTCAAAAACAGAACAAAATCTTAAGGATGCTTTTGCGGGAGAATCGCAAGCTAATAGGAGATATCTATATTTCGCTGCGAAAGCGGATGTAGAAGGCCAGAATGATATAGCTACTGTGTTTAGATCAACTGCAGAAGGTGAGACTGGTCATGCTCATGGCCATTTAGAATACCTAGAAAAAGAATGCGGTGATCCAGCTACAGGCGAGCCTATTGGTAACAGTGAAATGAATCTCAAAGCTGCTATAGCTGGAGAGACTCATGAATATACTGATATGTACCCAGGTATGGCAAAATGTGCTAGAGACGAAGGGTTTGATGAAATTGCTGACTGGTTTGAAACGCTTGCTAAAGCAGAACGATCGCATGCAAACAGATTCACAAAAGCATTAGAATCTATCGCTTAAATAGCGTAAAGCCTCGCTAAAATACTAGCGAGGCTATAATTGCTAACACCCCTGATATAAAACGGAGAATGATAATGGAAGGTGGCTTACAAAAACCTACTAGGTTTGATATAGATTGGAAAAATAAGGATTATCTCAACGAAGATCTATTTGAAAAAGAATTAAGAAGAGTAGCAGATGCTTGCCATGGTTGCAGAAGATGTGTCAGCTTATGTAATTCTTTCCCAACGCTATTTGATTTAATTGATGAGTCAGAAACCTTTGAGGTTGATGGTGTATCCTATAATCAATTTGAAGATGTAGTAGATCATTGTTATTTATGTGATTTATGTTTTTTAACCAAATGCCCATATGTACCTCCACATGAATGGGAAATTGATTTCCCTCATTTGATGTTGCGAGGTAAAGCGATAAAATTCCATAAATCCAAAACATCGCTAAGGGATAAAATTCTTACTTCAACAGATTTACTTGGGAAGTTAGGATCGAGAAAAATAATTGCACCTGTAATAAATTTTTTCAACAATTTACCATCATTTAGAATTATGTTGGAGAAATTTTTTAAAATACATAGAAATGCTAAACTACCAAAGTTTTCAAGTATTACGGCAAAGAATAAACATAAAAAAATAATTAATGAAGTTACCTCTGTTGATAAGGTTGCTATATTTGCTACCTGCTATCATAATTATAATGAACCTGTTGTCATTGATGATTTAATATCTGTATTAAAGCACAACAATATTCATACGGAATTGATTCTTAATGATAAATGTTGTGGTATGCCTAAATTAGAATTAGGTGATCTAAAAACTGTTGAGAAAATGATGAATCATAACATCATGAAATTTAAAAAATATGTTGATAATGGATTTAAGATTATTGCGCCTGTGCCTTCTTGTGTATTAATGTATAAGCAGGAACTACCTCTGCTATTTCCAGATAATAATGATGTTAAAAATATTTCTAAAGCTTTATGTGATCCATTTGAGTATTTATTAATGCTACATGATCAGGGTAAATTCAAAACTAATTTTACCAGAGATATTGGTTCTGTTTTTTATCAAGTAGCCTGTCACCAAAGAGTCCAGAATATTGGCCAAGTCACTAAAAAAATTCTCGAGCTGATCCCTAACACTGACGTTGAGGCATTAGAAAGATGTTCAGGACATGATGGCACTTATGGTGTCAAAAAGGAAACTCATGAAATTGCTATAAAGATTGCAACCCCAATCGTAAGAGAATATCAAAAAAATAATGCTCATCAATTCACTAGTGATTGCACGCTAGCAGCCCATCATATTGTAAATGCTATGGGTGATAAAGTTATGCCTACTCATCCTATATCATTAATTAAACAAGCGTATGGCATATAATAAGGAGATACTATGATGAAAAAACTACTACCATCACAATTACTCTCATTAGAAGAGTATGATAAATCCAGGGAAGAGATTAAGTCAAATCTAATCCTTCATAAAAAAAATAGATCAATAAAAATAGGTGAGAATGTCTTATTGTTGTTTGAGGATTATGAAACTATAAAATATCAAGTCCAGGAAATGCTCAGAATTGAAAAGATTTTCAAAGAGAAAGATATACAGGAAGAAATAGATGCTTATGAGGCACTTATACCAGATGGAGATAATTTAAAAGCCACCATGCTCATAATGTATGCAGATGTAAATGAAAGAAAGGTTATGTTAAATAGGCTAAGTGATCTTGAGAATAATGTTTGGTTAAGCATCGATGGATCAAAGAGGGTTTTTGCAATATCTGATGAAGATCTTGAAAGATCTAGGGATGAGAAAACATCTGCGGTACATTTTTTAAGATTTCAGCTAAATGATTCAGAAAAAAATTCATTTAAGAACTCACTGAATATAGTATTTGGAATTGATCATAAAGAATATAATTTCCAAACGATAATAGATAAAACTACTATAGATTCATTATCTGAAGATTTTGATTAGTAAACTACTTATTTCTAACTTTGATTAGAACTTCCGTCTGTTCCAGTTCTAAATTCTTAGGGATGATTGGTAATTTAGAAAATTCTATTTTGTCGACACTAATGTCTGTAAGCTTGTTAGTACTAGTATTATAGACATGATGATGTGATTGTAAATTTGTATCATAAAACTTACAGTCGTTTTGTAAGTCAATTGTTTTAAGCAGACCTTTTGTTTCAAAAATACATAAAGTGTTATAAATAGTTGCTTGAGATATAGGAAGTTTCGCTAATTTAACACGATCAATAAGTTCTATAGCCGTAAAATGCTGATGCTTTTTGAATATGATATCAGCTATTTCCAAGCGCTGCTTGGTTGGTGTGATACCATAATCCTTCAAAAGTTCTAAATATTTACTTACCATAGATTAATTATATAATTTACTTTTTAATTATTAAACACTTTATTTATTATTATCTTTAATTATTTCATTAAGAACTGATGAGTCCTTGTCAGACATTTTACCTACTACAGACTTACGTATTAATTTTCTGCTATATTTAGCGCCTTTAAGATCTAACCCAGCTGATTTTGCTATATCTAGCGCTATATCCAGATCTTTTAGATGTAGTTTAGACTTAAAACCTGGTCTATAATTTTTCTCAATCATTCTTTGACCATGAACCTCTAATATCTTGCTTTGCGCGAAACCTCCCATAAGAGCATCTTTAATTAGATTAAGATTACATCCAGTTTTCTCTGCCATTAGTAATATTTCACTTACAGCCACCATTGTACCAGCGACTAAAATTTGATTACAGGATTTAGTTATTTGCCCAGATCCACTTTCCCCAACATACGTTAAATTTTTACCCAGAACTTTTAATATCGGCTTAACTTTATTGAATATTTTTTTTTCACCACCAATCATTATTGATAAACTTGCATTTATAGCACCTATTTCACCACCAGATACTGGAGCATCTAACAAATAAGATTTCTTTAATTTTAATTTCTTATTAATCGTTTGAGTTGTTTTTGGAGAAATCGTACTCATATCAATTATAATAGTATTTTTAGTAATAGAGTTATACAGACCATTCTCACCTAATACCACATCATGTACATCTTTAGTTTTTGGAAGATTCAATATTATAAGTTTACATATCTTTGGTATTTTTGATATCTCATCTATATACTTTCCACCTAACTTGGTAATTTCACTAATAATATTCTTTCTTCTTGCAAAGAACGATACATTATAGCTATTTGCCAACAAATTCTTGACCATGGGCTTACCCATGATACCAAGACCAATAAATCCTATTTCATAATGAGCTTTTTTGTTATCCATGGTATATTGTATAGAATCTACATATTTTATCACATGAAAACCTCATATAAAAATTTTATCAATTCACCTAAAGTAAATGATCATCCAATATACTTGATCCTGGGAAAACCCTATCATCTTCAAAATGAGATAGAGTTTAAAATAATCAGTCATTTTAAGAAAAATAATTACACAATCAATAGGTTTATTGTTGATACTGATTTTAATTTAGATGTTGTAAAAGAAGAATTTGAAAACTATTCCTTATTTTCTGAAAAGAAAGTTATATTGATTAATGTGGTTTCAAATACTATTCCAAAAAAATTATCAGATTATCTTTTAAACCATGAGTCAAATTCAGATATAGCTGTTATATTAAAATTAAATTCACAGTCACCATCTTTCAAAAAAAATAAAATTTTTTCAAAAATAGAATCTAAAGGATGTGTTATAGAGATATATGAATTAACAGGATCAAATCTTATTGAATGGGTAAAGAAAAAATTTATTAGAAATAATATAAAATATACCGAAGAGCTATTCAAAAAACTTATTGATAAAAATGAAGGCAATACTTCTGCCATTTCTCAAGAATTATATAAAATGTCTTTATTAGATATAAAAGATATTGGCGCATATTTTGATTTTATTCAAAAAGAACATAAATTTACTGAATTTGATTTAGTAGATTCTATAATAGATTGTAATCTTAAAAAATCATTAAAAATATTGAACTATTTAAGATCTATAAAATCGCCAGAAGTTTATATTTTGTTTTTAATTAATAATGAAATAAAGAAAGTCTATTCTTTGGTTAGCGAGCTAAGTCCACCACCATATATACCCAGTTATAAGAGCATTGCCTATAAAAAATTTTCTCAGAATTTTAGTAAAGAACACTTGATGAATTTATTGCAATATTGCTATGCTATAGACAAGTCAATAAAATTAGGTATTAATCATACCAATATTTGGCAGAACTTTGAGATATTAGTTACTGCTTTTGTTATGAAGAAATCTCTAGTCCGTCAATCAAGTACAGAGACAGCATAAATGAATATGGATAAATATATATTAAAACTATGCGAGAGAGCATTAAATTCATCTTATGAATCTGGTAAATATACTGCATCAATTAAAAATAAAGTTTTGAGATCTATTTCAAATAATCTCAAAAAAGATACAAAAAAAATAATTATTGCTAACACAAAAGATACCTATGAAGCAAAAAGAAAAGGTATAAAAGATAGTATGCTAGATAGACTTGTCTTAAATGAAGAACGTATTGATTCTATGAGAGATGGTCTTAAAGAAATTGTTAGTATACCTGATACTCTTTATAAAACATCAAAAGCCATTAAGCAGTCAAATGGAATATCCATTAGTCAGATGAGAGTGCCGCTTGGTGTGATTGGGATGATTTATGAGTCAAGACCAAATGTTACCATAGATGCGGCTGGATTATGTATCAAATCTGGTAATAGCGTTATTTTAAGAGGAGGATCAGAATCTATAAATAGTAACATGGCATTAATGAGCTGTATTAAAAAAGCATTAAGAGAACACAATCTCCATCAATATTCAGTTCAACTAGTTGAGACCATCGATAGAAAAGCAATAGATTCACTTCTCAAGATGAATGAATATATCGATGTAATTATACCAAGAGGCGGGAAAGGATTAATAGAAAAAATAATTACTGCCTCAAAGATTCCAATGATTAAACATCTCGATGGAAACTGCCATGTATACATAGACCATGAGGCTGATGATGACATGGCTTTTCAAATAAGTTTGAATTCTAAGACACAAAGATATGGTGTATGCAATGCCATGGAAACTCTTTTAATACATAAGAAATTTTCTAAAAAATGTCTCAATAGGATATTAAAATCATATGAAGAATATGGAGTTGAAATAAGAGGCTGTAAAAATATCAAAAAAATATACTCCGGGTCTAAACTAGCAAATGAAAATGACTGGGCACAAGAATATTTAGCCCCAATTATTTCTATTAAGATAGTTAACTCTATAGATGAAGCCATAAGTCATATAGCAAAATATGGCTCTCTTCATACCGATGCAATTGTATCTAACAATAAAGATTCTATAAATAAGTTCAAGAAACTAGTTAATTCTAGTTCCGTTATGATTAATACATCTACTAGGTTTGCTGATGGATATGAATATGGACTTGGCGCAGAAATTGGTATTAGCACCGACAAATTGCATGCTCGAGGACCTGTAGGTTTAGATGGATTGACTAACTTAAAGTATGTTGTTTCCAGCAAAGGAAAGGTTAGAAATTAAGAAAATGCTCAATAAACGAATTGGTATATATGGTGGAGCATTTGATCCTTTGCATTATGGACATATCAAACCTATAGATGAAGTATTTATTAAACATGATTTAGATATTATTCATTTTATTCCAACTAATATATCAAACTCTAGCAAAGTTATATTTGCATCTCATGAGAGTAGATTGAAAATGCTCAGTATTGGTCTAAATAATAAAGCTTATATTGCTGATGATAGAGAGATTCGTCGAAAAGGAGTCTCTTATACCATAGATACAATTAGATCTGTTATGGAAGAATATGATGATGCTAAAATTTATCTTATCATAGGCTCTGATGCCTTATCAGAGTTGCATAAATGGAAAGATTCTGAAAAAATTATTTCGTGTTGCAATATCATCGTTTTATCAAGAATTATGAAGAATAATGCTCCAAGGCTTAATAAACATCTAAAATCACACATTTCTAAAGATCTAACTATGTTTCATAGCAACTCATATGGTAAAATATTCCTAGAGGAAACGTCAATGATCAATATTTCCTCAACTGAACTACGAACTAGATTGCAAAAGAAACAAGAAATATCAAATTTAATGCCGCCGCTTTTAGAGCAATGGCTGCTAGATCATAAGATATATTAGTATATGGAAGCACTTAAAAAATCTATTAAAAATATCTTGGAAGATAATAAAGCTGAAAGTATTGTAATGGTTGATGTAAAAAACAAGTCATCTGTAACCGATTTAATGTTTATCGCTTCTGGTAGATCAACTAGGCATGTCAAGGCAATAGCAGATAATCTAGTTACAAAACTAAAAAAAAATAAAATTAAACCCATAGGGGTTGAAGGTTATAATAAGTCCGAATGGATACTTTTAGATTATGGAGATTTACTTGTTCATGTCATGCATCCAGAAACTAGAGATTTTTATTCCCTTGAGAAATTATGGGATGAAAGTATTGACTCAGAAAACTATACGTTCAAGTAATATATGAAAAAATTAGTATCATCACTAATATATATTTTATCATTAATATTAATTCTATCCTTTTTAGTAGTTTTTACTACTGAGAATACTAGTATTGTTTCAAAACTTTATAAGAAAGATATTATAAAGTCTATTCAAAAATCACCATCAATAAATTATAGTTTTGATAATTTATCGATAAAATGGAATGGATTAGATCCTAGTCTAATTTTCAAAAATATATCTTTGTATGATAAGGATAACAATAAAAAATACTTGAATAGTGAAAAACTGATACTAAAAGTGGATTTTATAAGCTCTATATCAGAGATGTCGTTTATACCAGAAGAAATTAATCTAGTGAATTCAAATGTTGATCTGATTTATGACAAAACTGGAATTTTCATAAAAGATTATAATATTTTGGATCGCAATAATACGAAAGATTCTCTTTTTGATAATATAAAATTTAGAATTACAGATTCTAATATCACTATCTATGATAAAACTAACTCTACCGGACATGAGCTAATTAATATAAATATGGTTATTTTTAACCAGAATAATCAATTTAGATTATTCACTACATTTAATCATCAGTCCTCAAAAGAGGTCATTCATTTGGCATCTAATTTTTCATTAAATAATAACATGGTTAGTGGCAGAATATATAGTCAAGGCATAAACGTCAATCTAGACAGCCCTGCAAATTTTTACCAAAAATTTAATATTAATGCTAATCAGCTTAATTATATATTTTGGGCAGATATAGCAAACAACGAAATTGTAGATCTTGATGGATATTTTGAAGTGTCTAGTTCAAAAATATCTAATTATTTGACAAAGGGTCAAATAATACTCAATGATTTTAGTTCTAATATTTTCTATAAATCTAAAAATGGTATCAGTAATCTCTCATTTACTAACCTAAACTTTCAGACAAATAATAATAAATATAAAAATAATAATCTTATGTTAACTAAAACTGATGATATTTTAACAAATTTCTCAATAGATAAACTATATGTCAATGATTTTAAGAAAACCTTGAGACTGTTGACCATACCATCTTTTAAAGTTATTCAGAATTCTACTAGCCTTTTTGAGAATGGCATATTGAATAATATGTTAGCGCTTAACATAAATGATAAGAAGAATTTTAAATATCAACTATTTTTTGATCAAGTTGGTCTTCAAGGGAAGGGTATAATAGCTTCAAATCTATCTGGAAATATCAAGGGAAATTCTCAGATAGGATACCTTAAGCTAGATAGTAAAGATGTAGGTTTTTCTTATAATACTGATAGGTATCCTTTTAGTAAAATTAATGGTGATATATATCTCAAATATATCAATAATAAAGTATCGCTCAGCTCCAATAACATCAAATTAGATAACTTACATACTGCAAAAATATCTGGTTCTTTCTCATCAAAAGTAATTAGTTATCAAATTGATCTTCAAGGACAGATAGATAATATTCAATCTAAAATACCATCTAACTTAAATCTTGGACACATTTTTAAAGAAACTCAAGTTGATACAAAATATCATATAGATTTTAGGTCCTACAATGTAGATAATAAAAACTATAATTATGGAGCAGTTTCTTTAACAGATCTAGTTATAAAAAATAATAGATCAAGCGCTATAATTAATACTAAAAAAATAGTAATAAACTTTTTCGATAAATATTTCCAATCCCACCCATCTCATATTTCTGTAAATAATAGTAAGTTTGTATTATCCATAGACACTGACATATCCGATGGTGTTATAAAATATATTGCAAATAGCAAGGGTAGTATTTCCGATAGTTTTGTAAAAACATTTATTGATCATAAACTAATGGAGTCTTTTCAAGGCAAAACTGTAGCTAATATACAGCTAATTTATGAAGCTAAAAATAAGAAACTCTACACTAGGTTAAAATCGAATTTAGAGGGTATGTCACTTAATATTATTAGTCCTTTTAAAAAAGATTTGAAATCTTCGAAAGATTTTGAGTTGTCATATATTATGCAAGAAAATCGTAGAAATAATATAGATATAAAATATGATATCTATAAAATGCAATTATCAAAAAGTAATGATAGCTTATATGCTGTTATTGACTCACCAACTGTATCCGGAACTTTGGTATTGCCAGAAGATATAAATATTGATAATAGATTCATTGCTAGACTTAAATATTTAGATTTCAATAAATTTGAAGGTATAGCAAATCCAGAAAACTATCCATACTTAGATATGGATATAAAGACGGTTAGAATCAATAAACATTACTTTGAAGATTTTAAAATTAAAACATCTCCAATTAAAAATGGAATGCTTATCGATCAGCTTGATTTTTCAAATGTTAACTTAGTCATGACTGGGAATGGAAAGTGGCTGAATACAAATGACGGTCAAATAACCCTTTTTGATGCGAGATTTGTGAGCGATAATTTTGGAAAGTCACTTGATAAGTTAGGATATAAAGATCTTATTAAAGACGGGTCTTTATCATCGCAATTAATAGGACAATGGAATGGTTCACCAGATTACTTTTCATTGAATGATTTCGATGGAAAGATAACTATAGAGTTAAATTCTGGCGAGATCCTCCAAGTAAGTAAACAGTCGAGAGCGATAGGACAATTGTTAGGTTTATTTAGTATTTCATCTTTACAAAAGAGATTATCTTTGGATTTCAGTGATTTCTTTTCCAGCGGACTCTCATTTGATGATATGAGCGGTGAATTTGTATTTGTAAATTCAAGAGCTAAAACCAATGACTTAATATTAAAAGGTTCATTTGGAGAAATGCGGATAAATGGTACTTCGGACTTGAAAAATAAGCTTCATGATCAAAAATTAGTTTACATACCGGACTTATCATCAATGAGTTTGATATCTGGTACTTTACTAGGAGGGCCGGTGGGTGCATTAGCATCCATTTTTTATGATAAATTTTTAGAAGAAATCGGTATAGACACCAATCAGCTTGCTGCAGTTGAATATTCCATAAAAGGATCATGGGATAATCCTGAAATTAAAGTAATAGAATCATTTAAACCTATTACAAATTAATATATTCTTAATGTTCAGATATGAGAGAAATAATGGCAAAAGTAGCATCTATACAATTATCTTCTGGTCCTAATATACAAGCTAATTTATTAGAGGTGGACAAGTATCTAGAGCAAATATCAAAAACTGATTCTAAGCTTGTGGTTTTACCAGAAAATTTTGCACTGATGCCAGAAAATGATTCTGAATTTCTCACATATGCTGAAACTGAGGGCAGTGGCCCAATACAAGACTTTATATCAGACAAAGCTAAAGGTTATAAGCTATGGATTATAGCTGGTACTATACCTATCAAAACAAATAACCCAAAAAAAGTAACTTCCACTACATATGTTTATAATGATAAAGGAGAAGTTGTAAGTAGATATGATAAAGTTCATCTATTTGATGTAGAGCTACCTAATTCAGATGAATCTTATAATGAGTCCGAAGTCTTTCAAAGTGGCAAAGATCTAAAAGTATTAGAAACACCAGCAGGCATCGTGGGATTAGCAATATGCTATGACCTGAGATTTCCAGAATTATTTAGATTGCAAGAATCATCGAATGTCGAAATATTAGTCATACCTTCGGCATTCACGGAACAAACAGGTAGGGTTCACTGGGAAACATTAGTCAAAGCAAGGGCTATAGAGAATTTATGTTATGTTGTGACTTCGTGTCAAGATGGTTATCATATAAGCGGAAGACAAACTCATGGCAATAGTATGATTGTTAACCCATGGGGACAAATTTTATCTAGATTAGAATCAGGTTCTGGGTTTATAGAATCAGAAATTAATTTGAAAAAATTGAATTCTATCAGAGAGAAGTTTCCTGTACTAGATCATATTAACTTAATAGGTAAAAAATGAATTTTATAAAAAATCATATAATTGATAATTATGAATTATCCGATAATAAACTTGAAAAAGTTTTATCTGCAGCATGTCCAACTAATGTAGACTTTGCAGATTTATACTTCCAATATACTAATTCAGAGAGTTGGCAACTAGAAGATGGAATCGTAAAAAATGGTTCTTCAAGCATTGATAGCGGTGTCGGAATAAGATCTGTTGCAGATGATAAGACAGGTTTTTCTTATAGTAATAATTTTCAATTCGATAATTTAATAGCAGCAGCTAATACATCAAAATGCATCGTTAGAAGTGGCGAAGATAAAAAAATAAAAATTGGATCGGAAAAAAATATTCGTAAGTTATATGATTCCATTTCACCTCTAGATTATAAAAAAGATGATGTGAAAGTTAAATTCTTAAAAGATATTGATAAATATATTAGAGATAAAGATCAAAGGGTTGAACAGGTTATAGTTAGTTTGGCAGGATTATACGATTCGATACTAATAATCAATACCGATGGCATCAAAGCTTATGATGACAGACCGCTTGTTAGATTTAGTGTAATGGTAATCTTAAAATCGGGTGATAGAAGAGAAAGAGGGTCTGCTGGCGGCGGCGGTAGATATTCTTATGATGAAATTATTGGTAACAACCTCGGATATGATTTTGCTGATGAAGCACTTAGACAAGCTAACGTTAACCTAGAAGCTATAGATGGTAAGGCTGGATCCATGACTGTTGTTTTAGGCCCGGGATGGCCAGGTGTTTTGTTACATGAGGCTATAGGACATGGTCTTGAGGGTGATTTTAATAGAAAAAAAACCTCAGCATTTTCTGATTTAATTGGTAAACCCGTTGCATCAGATCAATGTACTATAGTTGATGATGGAACAATATCAAAAAGGCGTGGATCTCTATCTGTAGACGATGAGGGTTGTGAGACACAATGTAATACTCTAATAGAAAATGGTATTCTAAAGGGCTATATGCAAGACAAAATTAACTCAAAACTTATGAAGACTGCTCCAACTGGTAATGGCAGAAGAGAGAGTTATGCATGTTTACCGATGCCGAGAATGACTAATACTTTCATGTTACCAGGACAATATAATCCTCAAGAAATAATTGAATCTGT
>MDSV01040009.1_pt1 | contig 20489 bp, 18 predicted proteins | sample 810851 | NCBI WGS metagenome assembly MDSV01 (sample SAMN05326640, study PRJNA326480) | marine metagenome | isolation source: seawater | place: Atlantic Ocean: North East | collected 2012 | reverse complement strand
TTTTATATAGAATGATACATCTGCAATGGATACTATAATTCGCCAATTTTTATCATCTATCTGTTCTGCAAAAACTGCATCATCAAAATCTTTAGCATCTTTTCCGTCTATAGTAACAAAAGGTAGTTTTTGAAGATTTACCCTGTCTTTTTCTTTTAGATCTTTTAATTTTGTAGATTCGTCTAATTCTAAATTAGAAAATACATTATCAATTTCAAATTCATCAATTGCAATTAATGGAAAAAACATAGTCTCATTAAAATCACCAAAAAAATTGTCTAATTCACACTGTTTGATAAAATTTTTTGGATAATTAAAATGATTATTTTTAATTTCTTTTGCTTTAACTACCATTCCTTTTTTAATTAATTTCAGGAATGATTTTTTAATTGTAGAAACTGGAGTTATGTACAAATCATCTTTTTTTGATAATTTTCTGATAGTTAGATACTTATTATCATTTTTAATTATAGTTCCATAGAATGACAAAAATATATTTAATTTTTTAATAATTTTAACATTAATAATTTTTTTTTTATTTTTTTTTATTATTGCAGAAACAAAATCACCTTTATTAAAAACTATATTTTTTTTATCAAAATTAATTTTTATAATTTGTTTGTTTTTTTTAAATGATGCAATAGCATGACCATCTGTATCAATATCTATAATTTTTAGATCATGCTGTTCTAACATTTCAATTAATTTACTTTTTTCTTTTCTTAGGTTTCATTTTTTTCTTTTCAATCAATTCTAGTGCTTCATCTAAGGAAACTGTTTCTAAGCTAATTGATTTTGGAAGTGTAGCTCTTATTTTTTCATATTCTACATAAGGACCAAATCTTCCTGATTTAGCAAAAACTTGACCATTTTCTTTTGGATGATTTCCTAACACTCTGCCAAGGTTTTTACTGTTCTCTGATATTAAAATAACTGCATGGTTTATTCCAATATTAATTACAGTTTCATCAGCTGGAAGACTGATAAAGTTAATATCATATTTTATATAGGGACCGAATCTGCCTATACCTGCAATTATTTCTTTTGAAGATTCAGGATGAACCCCAATCTTTCTAGGCAAAGATAATAATTTCAATGCTTTTTCTAAATTTATTGATTTTGGATCGATTAGCTTTGGGATACTTGTTCTTTTAGGTTTTTTATCTTCTCCTAGTTGAAGATAAAGACCATAGGGTCCTTTTTTTATAATAACGCTCAAACCAGTTTCATTATCAATACCTAAAACTCCATCATTGATTGGTTGAAACATGTCATTATTATCATTTTCATCCTTTTTATTATTTGCAGTTTGTCTATTATATTTACATTCTGGATAATTTGAACATGATAAATAGGCGCCATATTTTCCTATATTTAATCCTAACTTACCATCTGAACATGTAGGACATTTTTTATTAGAAAATGCATTTTTTGTTTCATCTATTTCTTTTGGAAAAAATAATTCAGTTAATTCATTTTCAATAGCTTTTGTAATTTTTTCTCTATCTAATTGATACATTTTATCTAAATGAATTTTGAAGTTATCCCAAAATTCTTTAAGAAAGATTTTATAATTAAGTTTTCCATCAGAAACAATATCTAATTTCTTTTCTAATTCGGCTGAAAAATCATATTCAATATATTTGCCAAAAAAATTATTCAAAAAAGCAGTTACTATTCTCCCTCTTTCGTGAGGAATATATCTACTTTTTTCTTTTTCAACATACTCCCTATCAATCAAAGTTCTTAAAATAGAGGCGTATGTTGAAGGTCTACCTATTCCTAAATCTTCCATTTTTTTTATTAAACTAGCATCACTATATCTTGGAGGCGGTTGAGTAAAATGTTGATCACTATCTACCTGCTTTAATTTAACTTTTTCGCCATCAATTAAGTTAGGTAATATTTTCTCTTCTTCTTTATCTTTATAAATATAAAATCCAGGAAAATGAAGTTGTGAACCATTAGCTCTAAATATTATTGATTTTTCTGAGGACGAAATATCAGCAGATGTTTCATCAAGTTCAGCTGATTGCATCTGGCTAGATATAGTTCTTTTCCAAATTAGGTCATATAATTTTAATTGTTCAACGTCTAAATATTTTGATATATTTTCTGGATGACGTGAAATTTCAGTAGGTCTAATAGCTTCGTGAGCTTCTTGAGCATTTGCGGCTTTAGACTTATAAAAACGTGGGTTATTAGGAATAAATTCTTTACCATGTAGAGTTTCTATTTCTTTTCTTAATTGTTCTACAGCTTGTAAATTGATTTGCACCCCGTCAGTTCGCATATAAGTAATTAACCCTGTTGTTTCAGAGCCAATATTTATACCTTCATAAAGCTTTTGAGCTATTCTCATTGTTCTAGAGGCTCCAAATCCTAATTTATTTGATGCATCTTGTTGTAGAGTAGATGTCGTATATGGAGGTAGGGGGTTTCTTTTTACTCTTTTTTTTTCAATTCTAGTAATATTGAATTCAGAACTTTTAATTTTATCTATAGCTATTTTAGCTTCTTCTTCATTTTTAATATCCATTTTTTTAAGCTTTTCATTATCTAAAACAACTAGTTTTGAAGGAAAAGTCTCATCAGATGATTTTGAAAATAAAGAGGAAATAGACCAGTATTCTTCAATATTAAATTTTTCTATTTCTATTTCTCTTTCGCATATTAATTTTAATGCAACAGATTGAACTCTTCCAGCTGATCTAGACTTATTAGACAGTTTTTTCCATAAAATGGGGGATATTTCAAATCCAACAAGGTAATCTAAGGCTATTCTTGCTTTATAAGCATCAACAAGCTCATCATTTATGTCTCTTGGGTTTTGCATAGCATTTAGAACTGCAGGCTTTGTTATTTCATTAAAAACTACTCTTTGTAATTTTTTTTTATCTAAGGTTTTTTTACTTTCTAAAAATTCTTTTAAATGCCAGCTGATTGCTTCACCTTCACGGTCCGGATCAGTAGCAAGAATTAAAGTATCTGCAGATTTTGTTTCATTAATTATTTCTTTTAAAACCTTTTCTTTCTTCTTATCAGTTTCCCATAACATTTTGAAATCCTCTTGCGGAATAACTGATCCTTGTTTGCTAATTAGATTTCTGATATGACCAACAGATGCAATTACCTTATAATCATTTCCAAGATATTTGTTTATAGTTTGTGCTTTTGCAGGTGATTCAACAATAACTAATTTCATTTTATCTCCAAAACTTTATTATTTCATGCCATTAACATTGCTTTTAAAATTTATCAATATTATTTTTTAAATTTTGGTTCCTCGTTCTTCATTAGTCTTAATATATTTTCATGATGTTTACAAAAAATTATAAAACTAATGATCGAAAAACTTACAACCAAAAATATATTAGAATTTAAAGTATACAAAAAAAATGGATAAATAAAAAACATCATTAAAGCTGAAAGAGAACTTATTTTTGTAATGAAAAAAATTAAAATCCAAATTAAAATACCCATAAAACCGACTATAGGATTGAAGGCAATCATAACACCAATCCCAGTTGCAACACCTTTACCTCCTTTTAACTTAAGCCATACTGGAAAACAATGACCTACCACAGAAGAAACTCCAACAATAGACATTATAAATAACTCATCTTGATATAGAACGTTGAGTGAATCAAATTTTGTTATAGCCATCAAACATATTTTAATTGCCAAATAACTTTTAAATACATCCAATATTAATGTCATTAATGCAAGATATTTTTTACCAGTTCTCAAGACATTTGTAGCACCTATATTACCACTTCCAACTTTACGTATGTCATCTATACCATTAAGTTTTGTAATAATTAATCCAAAAGGTATTGATCCGCATAAGTAGCCAAAAAGAATGAAAATTATTAAATTTCCAGATAAAAGAGAATTTAAATCAAGCATTTTTTAATTCTTTAAAATCATCATTCATATAAATAATTTTTCCATTTATGAATGAAGCTAAATTCATACCTTCTACTGGTCTTTTATGAAAAGGAGTTGGATTAGATAACAAATGTTCTTTATCTATTATATGGGGTTTTTCAAGATCCAAAATAATAAAAGAGGCTAAAGAACCTTTTGAAATTTTTGGAAGAGTAATTTGAAATATTTTTGCAGGATTTATAGTTAACATTTTTATAGCTTGCAAAATATTAACATGCCCTTGATTTACTAAACCTAGAGTCAGTGGCAACAATGTTTCTAAACCTGCGGCTCCAGTAGATGCAGAGGAAAAAGGAAGTATCTTAGTATCTTTTGATTGTGGAAAATGATCTGAACTAATTATGTCAATTATTCCATCCTTTATTCCTTGTATTATTGACAACCTATCCTCTTCACTTCTCAATGGTGGTGACAATTTAAATGAAGTGTTATAAGAAGAAAGCTCTAATTCATTCAAACTAAAATATGATGGAGAAGTATCACAGGTTATATTTACACCTTCTTCTTTACCTCTTTTTATAGCTTCTATTGAATCTTTAGTAGTTACATTTGATACGTGATAATGGGCATTTGTTAACTTTGCTATTCTTAAATCTCTTTCAATAATTATAACTTCTGCACATGAAGGAATTCCAACTAAGCCTAGCCTAGTGGAGATTTCACTTTCATTCATTTCACCTCTTATTGTAGTTGTAGTAACTTCATCTAGACCTGCTAAGGATCTATCTTCAGCATGTTGGATCACTGGCTTTTTTAACATTGATGCATAACTCATAACCCTTCTCATAACAAGAGAGTCTTGTATACAATGCACACCATCAGAAAAACCTTTAACACCTGCTTCAGACATTAAACCTAGTTCCGATATTTCTATACCATTAAATTTTTTTGTTGCAGAGCCAAATGTAAATATCTCTGGCATATACTTTTTATTTGACTTTTCATACAAGTATTCAACAACTGTTGCATCATCAACAATAGGATTTTGGTTAGGTAAGGTTATTAATTTTAAAACTCCTGATTTTGCTGCCACATTTTGAAGTTTTAAAATATTTTCTTCTGTTGGACCATTTAAATGAACCCTTGCATCAACTATTCCAGGGCACAAAATTAAATCATTACAATTATAAATAATATAATCATCAGATACATTAGGTTTTGAAAAATTAGCTTTTTCAAGACAAACTATTTTCTTACCATGAATTGTAATATCTGAAATTTGATCAAGTTCATTGGTTGGGTCTATAACTCTTATAGATTTTAGGAGTATTTTATTTCTTTTATTCATTTTGAATATTTTTTATTATGCAAAGATTCAATAGCAGCCATTCTAATTGCTACACCCATTTCAACTTGGGTTTTTATTAAACTTCTATTTTCGTCATCGGCTAAGTTAGAGGCTATTTCTACCCCTCTATTCATGGGTCCTGGATGCATTATCACTGCTTTTGGGTTGGCTAAACCAAGTTTTTTATTATCTAATCCATAATAATGAAAATATTCTCTTTTTGAGGGTGTTTCTGTACCTGACATTCTTTCATTTTGCAATCTTAAAAGCATTATTACATGTGTATCTTTAATTCCTTCTTCAAAATTATTAAAACAATCAACTCCAAGACTTGATAAATCTTTTGGCATTAATGTTGGTGGAGAAATACAACGAACTTGAGCTCCCAAAGTTGTTAGAAGATGAATGTTAGACCTAGCAACTCGGCTATTTGAAATATCACCGCAAATTGCTATTTTTAGACCCTCAATTTGACCTAACCTCCTTTTAATTGTCAAGGCATCTAATAATGCTTGTGTCGGGTGCTCGTGTCTTCCATCTCCTGCATTAACAATACTACAATCTAGATACTCAGAAAAAAGTTTAGGTGCTCCACTGTCAGGATGCCTTACTATCAAAACATCTGGTCTCATAGCGCTTAGAGTATTTGCTGTATCAAGTAAACTTTCTCCCTTTTTTATTGATGACTTATTAACGGAAATATTTATTACCTCAGCTCCTAGCCTTCTACCTGCAAGTTCAAATGAGACTCTTGTTCTTGTAGAATTCTCAAAAAAAACATTTAAAATTACATAACCATTTAAAGTTTTTTTAATTTTAGAAATTTCTATATCTGCGAAATAATCAGCTCGTTTTAATAAAGCTTGAATCTCAATTTTAGGCATTCCTTCAATTGATAAAAGGTGAGGAGAAGATAGTATTGCTATTGGAGGTGAGTAATTATTTAATTTATTAAAAGAGCTCATTAAAGTAATTTTATTACTATTTTTTTTTTAATGTGTCTAGTGCTGATTGAAGAATCCAGCAAGCTGCATGTTTATCAATATTATCTGATCTTTTTTTTCTACTAACTTTTTGTTGAATCCATATTTTTTCTATTGCTTGTGAGGACATCCTTTCATCTTGAAACAAAATTGGTATATCATTAAAATTTAGAAATTTTTTAACAAAAGTTTCAACAGATTGACATCTAGGCCCTCTTGAACCATTCATATTTAAAGGCCAACCAAAAACTATACCTTTTATTCTATAATCATTTATTAAAGTTAATATTTCGTCGAAATCATCAAGTATTTTTTTTCTAGTTATAGTTTTTAATGGAGTGGCTAAAGTTAAATCTTCATTGCTAATAGCAACTCCAATATTTTTTGTTCCATGATCAAATCCTAAAATTCTATTTTTAAATTTTATTAATGATAAAAATTGTTCATACTTGCAGATAGGCATAACTGATGCTATCAGAAAATAATAAAAATTAAAATTAATGAAAAATTATGAATACAAAAAATAAAATAGATTTATTGTCTTTAGAAAAATTATCAAAGTTGGCAAGGTTAGAAGTTAACAAAACTACATCTCAAGAACTGATAAATGATCTAAATCAAATCATTGGATTTATTGATCAATTAAATGAAGTTAGCACCGAAAAAATAGAACCTTTAAGTTCTGTTACAGGTCATCAATTACCACTTAGAAAAGATCAAGTTACAGATGGAGGCATAAATGAATTAGTTTTGGAAAATGCTCCTGAGAAAACAAGTGATTATTTTGTTGTTCCCAAAGTCATAGAATAGTTAAAAATGTCTGATTTATTAAAATTAAATATTTCACAAATTTTAAGCGGATTGTCAAAAAGAGAATTTTCTGCAACAGAAGTTACAAAAGCATATTTATCAGAGATAAAAAAAACAGAGATGTTAAATATGTATCTTGAAGTTACTTCTAATCAAGCATTAAAAATGGCTCAAATATCAGATGAGAATTATAAAAATAAAAATACTGGTCTATTAGAGGGTGTTCCAATAGGAATAAAAGATATGTTTTGTACAAAAGGTGTCAAAACTACTGCATCTTCTAGGATACTTGATAACTTTATTCCGCCTTATGAAAGTACAGTAACAAAAAAACTTTGGGAAAATGGAGCAATTCAACTTGGAAAGTTATCATGCGATGAGTTTGCAATGGGTTCTAGTAACGAAACAGCTTTTAAAGGAAATGTTATAAACCCTTGGAACTTCAAAGAGAAAAGATCTCCAGGAGGTTCTTCAGGCGGTTCAGCTGCTGCTGTGGCTGCCAAAGCTGCATTAAGCTCTATAGGAACGGATACAGGCGGTTCAATTCGTCAACCGGCTGCTTTTTGTGGTGTTGTAGGACTTAAACCAACTTATGGTCGCTGTTCTAGATGGGGTATTATTGCTTTTGCATCCTCACTAGATCAAGCTGGTCCATTAACAAGGACAGTTTCTGACTCTGCAATAATGCTAAAAGCTATGGCCGGACATGATCCAAAAGATTCTACTTCATCCAATCAGTTTGTGCCAAATTATGAAGATTTTTTAGGTAAAAATATAAAAGGATTAAAAATTGGGATACCGGATGAGTATCAAGGGTCTGGTGTATCTGATGAAATAATAAATTCAAATGAAAAAGTAATTAATTTTTTAAAGAAAAATGGAGCAGAAATTTTAAAAGTTTCACTCCCACTTACTAAATATGCCTTGCCAGTATATTACATAGTTGCACCAGCCGAAGCATCCAGTAATTTATCAAGATATGATGGAGTAAGATATGGTTTAAGAGTAGAAAGTGACAGTCTTGACGAAATGTATGAAAAAACTAGAGATCTAGGATTTGGAGATGAAGTCAAAAGAAGAATAATTATAGGAACTTATGTTCTCTCATCTGGTTATTATGATGCTTATTACTTGAAAGCTCAAAAGGTAAGAAGATTAATTAAAAATGAGTTTGACGAGGTTTTTAAAAAAGTAGACTTTCTCTTGACACCAACTACTCCAACAACTTCATTCAAATTAGGTAGTACACAAGATTTACTTACTATGTATTTAAATGATATTTTTACTGTACCAGCTTCTTTAGCAGGCATCCCAGGAATCTCTATTCCAGTTAGTTTAGATAGTCAAGGCTTACCCATTGGAATACAAATACTAGCAAGACCATTTGATGAAGGAGGCCTATTTAAAATTGGGAAAGTTATTGAAGATTGTGCTAATTTCAATTTCACCCCACAGGATATAAAAAATGATTAAAGATGGACAAATAAAAGGCAAAACTGCTAACTGGGAAATGGTAATAGGTTTAGAGATACATGCGCAAGTTTCAAGTGTTTCTAAATTATTCTCAGGATCATCAACAGAGTTTGGGAAATCTGCAAATGTAAATGTTTCTTTAGTTGACGCAGCAATGCCAGGAATGTTGCCTGTAATAAATGAACATTGTGTTAAACAAGCTATAAAATCAGGGCACGCCCTTAACGCTAAAGTAAATAAAACCTCAGTTTTTGACAGAAAAAATTATTTTTATGCAGATTTACCTCAAGGTTATCAAATTAGTCAATTCAAAAATCCAATTGTTGGTGAAGGCTATATCAAGATTAATAATCGTGAGGGAAAAGAAAAGATTATTCGAATAGAAAGGCTACATCTTGAACAAGATGCGGGAAAATCACTTCATGATCAACATCCAAATAAATCGTTTATTGATTTAAATAGAACTGGTGTGGCTTTGATGGAAATCGTTTCAAAACCAGATCTTAGTAGTCCGAATGAGGCAGCAATATATGTAAAAAAAATTAGATCTATTTTGAGGTATATTGGTACATGTGATGGTAATATGGAAGAAGGTTCGCTTAGAGCTGATTGTAACGTTTCAGTAAGAAAACCTGGGCATGAACTAGGAACAAGATGTGAAATCAAGAATCTAAATTCAACAAAATTTATAACCCAATCTATTCAATATGAAGCTGAGAGGCAGGTAGAGCTTCTAGAAGAAGGTGGTAAAGTGGTTCAAGAAACTCGATTGTTTGACACTAGTAGTGGGCAAACTAGATCTATGAGAAATAAAGAAGAAGCTCATGACTATAGATATTTTCCTGACCCAGATCTTCTCCCACTTGTAATTGATGAAAAATTAATAGAAGAACTAAAAAATAATTTACCAGAATTACCAGACGCATTATTAGAAAGGTTAGTCAAACAATATAATATCACGCCTTACGATGCGAGTGTGATTGTAGAAGAAAAAAACTTTGTTGATTATTATGAAAAAGCAGCAAAAGATAGAGATGGAAAGTTAGTTGCAAATTGGATGTTGACCGAGTTATTTGGAGCTTTAAAAAAAGAAAACTTAACTTTTGAGAATAATCCAGTTCAGCCTGAGTCTTTTAATGAATTAATCTTCTTAATTGAAAATAATACAATTTCTGGGAAAATAGCAAAAGATGTGTTTTTAGAGATGATATTAACTTCTAAAAATCCTTCTAAAATTGTAAAAGAAAAAGGACTCGAACAGGTAACTGATGATAGTGCAATAGAAACATTCATTGAAGAAGTTATAAGTCAAAATAAAGACAAAGTTGAAGAATATTTAAATGGAAAAGAAAAATTGTTTGGTTTTTTTGTTGGCCAAATAATGAAAGTTTCAAAAGGTAAAGCTAATCCTGGTTTAGTAAATCAAATTCTTAAAGATAGATTAAAATAATGAATCTAGGTAATTAATAAGTTTAAAAAACATTTCAGAGATATGAAAAAAAATAGATTTGGCAGAACAGAATTAAAAGTTTCAGAAATTGTTTTTGGCGGGGGATGGGTAGGTGGTATTTTAATTGATCCAGATTATGAAATAATGGAAAAAGCATTTGTTAAAGCAATAAATGCTGGCATAAATTGGATTGATACAGCCGAAAGTTATGGTGATGGAGTTTCAGAGAAAAATATTGGTTTATTGTTATCTTCAACTCAAAATAATAAAATTTATTTATCTTCAAAAGCAACTTTAAAAAGAAATTCTTCAGAGACCATATTATCACAACTGGACAGGAAGTTAGATAAATCACTTGAAAGATTAAAGAGAAGTGAAATAAATCTTTATCAATTGCATAATAAGATAGTAAATTTAGAAACAGAAAATTGTTTTTCTGCAAAAGATATTACAAAGAAAAAAGGTGTACTAGATTCTTTAGAAAAACTCAAGTCGGAAGGAAGAATTAAGAATATAGGTATAACGGCGTTAGGTGATATAGAGTCTATTATAGAAGTAATAAAAACGGATGGATTCGATAGCGCTCAAGTGTATTACAATTTGTTAAACCCCAGTGCTGCATTCTATGAAAGAAAAAGATGGGATGACCATCACTTTTCTGGGCTGATAAACCAATGTATAAAACATGACATGGGAATAATGGGTATAAGGATTTTTGCTGCAGGGTTTTTAGCTACAGACATTAGACATGGCAGAGAAATACCTGTAACAAAAGGAATTTCTGAATTAGAGCAAAAAAGAAGAATAAACAAACTTTTTGATTTAATAAATAATAAGGAGGAAACTAGAGCTCAAACATCAATTAGATATGGTTTATCAAACGAGAATTTATCATGTATTGTAACAGGTTTGGCAAAAATTGAACATTTAGATGAGATAATAGAAGCATCAAAAATGGGTCCTTTAGATAAAAAAATTTTGGAAAAAATTTTTCTTCTTCAAAAATCAAACTTTGCATAATTATACTTTGGTATCATAAAATGAAAATATTAGTATTAGGTGTAGGGGGTATTGGTGGTTTTTTTGGATCCCATTTACATAATGTAGGTGAGGATGTTACTTTTTTGGTAAGAAAAAAAAGAAAACTAGATATTAAAAAAAATGGGATAAGGATTAAAAGTAAATATGGAAATCTAATGATTCATCCAAACTTGATCACAAAAGAAAAATTAACGCCAATTTATGATATTATATTGTTAACTTGTAAATCATATGACTTAACTCAAGTTATAAATGACTTAGCTAAAATTAAAAATAATGGACTTATAATTCCTTTTCTGAATGGAAAAACGCATTTAGAAAAGCTTGACAAGTATTTTAATAAAAAAAATGTTTATGGGGGAGTGGCCTATATAAGCTCTAACCTTGATAATCATGGAATAATTAATCATGTGGGTCAAAACATGAAAATTGCATTTGGCTCAAGGTTTGAAAAAAATTCTAACTTAATTAAAGATTTTTATAACAGATGCAAAAAAACAAAGTTTCATAGTGCTTTGAGTAATGATATCAATCAAGAGATATGGGAAAAGTGGATTTTTATTGCAACAGTAGCTGGAGTTACCACCCTTTTTAAAACAAGCCTTGATAAAATTAATATATCAAAAGAAGGACAAAAATTTATTTTAAACCTTTTTCATGAGTGTATTGAGATTTCAAAGTTAAATGGTTTCAAAATAAGAGATGAAGTTAAAAAAAATCATGAAGCTTTTCTTATTAATCCTAATTCCAAAGTTAAAGCGTCAATGCTAGTTGATATGGAAAAAAAATCTCTCACAGAACATAAACATATTTTTAAAGAATTTATTAAGTTTGCTGAGTTAAAAAATTTTGAAGCTAGTATTTTAAAAACAGTATATTTAAATATGTTAGTTTATGAAAGGGAGCTTTTAATTTAATTTTTGACTTATCCCATTGTCGAATTTAAATTTTTGATTCATATCATTTCTATATATTTCAATTAACTCAGTTCTAGAAATATTTATATTTTTTTTATCTTTAAAATTAAGTTGTTTATTTGGAAAATAAATAGCGACTTTTAAAAAAACTGATAATAAAGAAACTGGATCCATGACAAATAAACTGCAAATAATATGCCATCATTAATTTACAATGTATTTTTTAATTTACGTGCCAGCCTTAAGTGAAGATACCATTCCTCTTAGGCATGCGATGACACTTAAAGAAGTTATCTTCCCTGTTCCTGGATTTTCTTTAGACTGAATATTTCTTATTTTTATTTCAAAATCTGCACTATCAGATTTTACAAAAATCTGATGTGTATTTCTTGTGAGTTTTGGATCAGCCCAAATTTCTAAATTTGTCTTATCCGGTCCTATTCCTGCTAAACCAACTGCTGCTGCAACATTTACATTTGCAGGAAAAGCTTTTGCTCCTTCTTTTGCTGATCCTTGAAAAATCATTTTAGAACCAGATAGTTTTTCTAATGAAATTTTATTTTCTAAAACAAATTTGGCATTTTTTAGAGCATTAGGTGGTTTCTTTGTAATCATTGAAACAGAAAAAATTTTGCCTTCAGAAGCTGCTCTCAAGCCATCTAATCCAATAATTGCACCTGATGCTAAAATAACTTGGGTTTTAGATTTATTGGCATTTTTAACTGAGTCAAAGTTTTCTAGGATTCCTGAGCCACTGATTGTAATAAGTTTTTTTTGATTTAATAAAGAGGTTTCTAAAATTTTTTTAAAGGCTGATTTGGGGGCACAGTCAATAATAATATCAGATTTTTTACATAAATCATCTAATTCAAGAACTTTTGGCTTTACTTTAAAGGTAGATATTTTTTTTAAAATATTTCCCTTAGTCCTGGAAGAAATTCCAATCAATTTAAAATTTTCAATTCCATGATCAATTATTCTACCAACATCAAAACCAATAGAACCGAATCCAACTATTCCAACTTTCATTTTTTACTCATTATCTTCCAATTGCATAACCTTGCATATACCTTGGGTTAGCCGCAGCTTTTAATATACTACCTTCTTTTGACGCAGCTGTCATTCTTCCTAATGTCCATTCATCTTCTACAGAGACATTATGTCCTTTGGAAATTAGTTTTTTAATTGTTTTTTCTGGAAATCTGGATTCGATAAATAAGCTTCCAATGTCAGTTTCCCTAGGATAGAAAGAGTTTGGAAAATGAGCAGTATTAAAACCAGGTGAATCAATGGCTTCTTGTAAGTTTAAATCAAAGAGTATGTGTCTCAAGAATAAATGAAGGGACCATTGGTCTTGTTGATCTCCTCCAGGAGTTCCAAATACCATGTATGGTTGTCCATCCTTTAATGCAAGAGATGGCGAAAGTGTTGTCCTTGGTCTTTTTCCTGGTTCAAGACAGGCTGGCGAATTTTTATCCAACCAAAACATTTGTGCTCTATTGGATAAACAAAAACCAAGTTCAGGAATTATGGGTGAACTTTGCAACCATCCTCCACTTGGAGTTGCGGCAATCATATTACCCCACTTATCAATAATATCAAAGTGTGTTGTGTCACCTGATGTTGAACCTAGAGAATTTGTTTTAGTTTCATCAAATTTTGCTATTGTTGGCTCTCCTATATCAAATTTTGAAAAAGACTCATCTGTTTGTCCTTTCTTTCGTACAATTACTGGTCCACCAAAATTCTTGATATTGCCAGCTATAACTTCCATTGACGCATTTTCAGAAATAAGCTTTGATCTTTCTTGATTATATTTATCACTCAAAAGAATGTCTTTAGGAATTTCAACAAAATTTGGATCTCCATAGAAAGCTTCCCTGTCAGCGAAAGCTAATTTTGTTGCTTCAATAATAAAGTGAACAAACTCAGGAGATGTTTCATTATAACTCTCAAGATCAAAGTTTTTTAAGATAGCTAGTTGTTGAAGAAGGCATGGCCCTTGTCCCCAAAAATCTGTTTTACAAACTGTATAGTTTTTATAATCATAAGATATTGGATTTTCTTCAGTAGCTGACCAGTTTGCTATATCTTCGGCTTCTAATAAACCACTATGTTTATTCATAGTTGTATCTAAAAAATAATTCTCTCTACAAAATTTATCAATTGAAGTTGCCACAAATCCTGTTTTCCAAATTTTTCTCGCATATTCAATCTGCTTTTCTCTATTTGAAGAATGATTTTCTGAATATTTCAAGATTTTAAGATAAGTTTTTGCCATTGTTTCATTCTTAAACAAAGACCCTGATTTAGGTAATTGTTTGTTAGGTAGATAAATATTTGCTGATGTATTCCAGTCTTTAATAAATAAATCTTTAACAGAGTTAATTGTATTCACAATATTTGGAACTAATGGATAACCATTTGTTGCTATTGAAATTGCGGGCTCAAGTACTTCTCTTAATTTTTTTGAACCGTAGTTTAACAATAAAAGCATCCATGCATCAAAAGCACCTGGGACAACAGCAGATAAAAGACCACTTCCAGGAACAATATTTAGTTCAAGGTTTTTATAATATGAAATAGTAGCTTTCTTAGGTGCAACACCCTGACCACAAATAACTAAAGGCTTTTTATTGTAAGGAGAAAAAATTATTGGAACTTCACCTCCTGGTCCATTTAAATGAGGTTCTACGACTTGCAAAGTAAAACCAGTTGCTACTGCAGCATCAAAAGCGTTACCATTTTTTTCTAGTATTGACATACCTACAGCAGTAGCTATCCAATGAGTAGAAGTTACAACACCAAAGTTTCCAACAATTTCAGGTCTAGTTGTAAAGTTAATCAATTTATTACCTATAAAATTTATTAATATTAAATAATTATATAGAGTATAGAGTTTAATTTAAATTACCAAAAAATTGAATAACAAATTACAGATGCATATTTAATAACTTGTAACTTTCATTCCATAGTTGTTCAGCTTTGTTAATGTCTTTTGAAAAAGAAGATGATGGGCTAAGATTTTCTTTATAGAAATATTTTCCTGTAACTTGATTTTCTTTATCATTAATCAAATATAGTAATGTTTTTGTTCCTTCATCAACACTTATCGCAGACAATTTCATTAAAACACCTAAGATAAATTTAAATATAAAAAAGTTATTTTTACCAAAATCTGTTTTTACAAAACCTGGATGTAGGCAATTAACTGATATTTTTTTTTTAATTAATAGTTCGCTTAATTTACGAGTAAATAAAATATTGCAAAGCTTAGATTTTTTGTATGCTAACCAACCATTATACTTTCCTTTCATTTGAAGGTTATTGAAATCTATGTCCACTCCCCAATGAGCTCCGCTTGCAACATTAATTATTTTAGCTCCATTCTTTATAAGGTTTTTTTTAAGTAAAAGATTCGTTATAGAAAAGTAACCCATATGGTTCAACGCAAATGTTTTTTCTATATTTTCCTTACTAAATTGTTTTGTAAAATAGATTGCTCCAGCATTATTAATTAAAACATCTATTTTAAAAATATGATTATTATAAACTAATCTATTGGTTTCTTTAATCGATGAAAGGTCGCATTGAAAAAAATTAATATTTTTGTTTTTTGTTAATTCTCTTAGTTGTGTGACTGCAAGTTTACCTTTCTCTTCATTGCTACTAATAATCAAAACTCTGTTATTATGGTCTTTTGCAATATATTTTACACAATTATATCCAATACCACTTGTACCTCCAGTGATAAAAAAGTTTTTCATTATCTTTTTGCCACTTTTTTAAGTTTTTTTAAAAGATCCACATTATTTTCTTTTTGTAATAACTCTGAAATTATCGCTACTCCTGAAACACCAATTTTAAATAATTTTTTTGTATTTTTAATTTTAATTCCACCAATTGCGATTACAGGCAATGTTGTTTTTAAAATTATTGATTGTAAATCTAACTCTCCAATTGCTAATGCTGCATCTTCTTTTGAGGATGTAGGATAAATAGGACCTACTCCAAGGTAGTCGACGCATTTAGGAACTTTTTTTAACTGTGAGATATTAGTAATTGAAAGACCTAATTTCATTTTTTTTCCAATCATATCTCTAGCTTTTTTAGGTGAAATATCATCTTGACCAATATGTAATATGTCTACAACATCTTTTGTTTCACATGCAATTTTAGGATTATCATTTAAGCAAAGTTTACATTTAGTATTTCTAATAACTTTGCTGATTTTATAGATATATCTTTTAAGATCTGAGTCGTTTGATTTTTTGCACCTTAACTGAAAAACATCAAGACCATTTTCAGCAAAATCTTTTACAATTCTGATAAGAGTATCTTCCTTACTTTCGTTTTCTTGCATATGAAGAGGTTGAATATTATCGATGCCAGCGATAAAATAAGTATTATATTTAAACTCTTGATATCTTAATTTTTTCATTAATGTATTCGGGAGTGATATTATAAAGGCTATCCAAAAACTTTGGTTTAAGACTTCCTGGTCCTTCACAATTATTACAAGCTATTTCTGCTGCTAATGAGTAAATGCCCATAATATTTGCTGTAGAGGTAATTGTTTCTTGATTAGTTGTCAAACCAGCACCTATCAGACATGTTAAAGCACATCCTGTGGCAGTAACTTTTGTCATCATTATATTACCACCATGTATACTCAGAGTTTTATTTCCATCTGTCACATAATCTACTTTTCCGGTGATAGCCACTACAACTTTATACTGGGAAGCAAGAGAAATTGCTGCATCAAGAGCCTCATTAGAAGATGAAGTGCTATCAACTCCTTTGCCTCCACTCTCATTACCAGAAATAGAAATAATTTCTGAAGCATTTCCTCTTAGAACTGTGGGTTTAAGTTTTAACAATTCAGATGCATTTTTATTTCTAAAATCGCTAGCACCAGCACCAACCGGATCTAGAACCCAAGGGACTTCGGCCTTATTAGCTTCATTTGCGACTTTTATTGCACATTCTTGCCAATCTTTATCAAAAGTACCTATATTTATTGTAAGAGCGCCATTTATAGCTTTACATATCTGAGAAAAAGATTCAGCTTCTTCTATAGCATGAGCCATTGCTGGTGATGCACCAAAAGCTAATAATGCATTTGCAGCTATGTCCATAGAAACGAAATTACTTATATTCCAAATTAAGGGTGAGTTACTTCGAATTTGTTTTAAAACTTCACCTGGTTTTGTATCTGATAAAAAATTCATTTACTCCCTCCGCCAGTATTATCTAGTTCAGGTTATAAGGGTATTTCTCAGCTAATTTTAAAAGCACCCCTGTACTAATTATATTAATAAAATAATTTAAAATTTCAAATACTTAATAAAAATAATTATGTTTAATAAAATTGCATAATTTATTGATTTTTTAATAATAATTATCATTAATGTTGTCTTAATACATATTTTTTATAATAATTATTAATATGTTAATTCATCATGGAGTTAGGGGTTCAATTCCCTGTGCAAATTTTGAAACTTCTAAATATGGAGGAAATACTCCATGTGTTGAAATAAAAACTCATGAAGCACAGATAATTTTTGATTGTGGAAGTGGATTTTCAAAAGTTGAATTAGTCGGAGAAACGCCAACTATTATTTTTTTATCTCATTTTCATCATGATCATATTCAAGGATTACCTTTTAATGATTTTAATCTTAAAAATCAGAAACCTATATATTTAACAAGTGGAATTTGCAAAAAAGAAATATTGAAAAAAAACTTACAAAAATATCTAAGTCCACCTTTTTTTCCAATTGATTTTATTGAGCAAAACAAGCTAATAAAGTTTGTTGAATTTCCAGAGATTTCCAGTATGTATAAAGAGTTTAATTTTGATAAAATTGAATTAAATCATCCAGGAAAAGCATCGGGATATAGTTTGAATTTAAAAAACAAAAAATTTTGCTATCTTTTAGACAATGAATACGAAAACTTTCAAGAAAAAGAACTTTTACAATTTTGTAAAGACTCAGATACTATTATCTGGGATGGTATGTATACGGAAAAAGAATTAAAAACAAAAAAGGGGTGGGGACACTCATCTATTGAAGAGGGAATGAATTTTGGAGCAAAAATAAAAGTAAAAAACTTAATAATTTCTCATCATTCTCCTTTAAGAACAGATAAAGAACTTGATGAAATAAAATTAAAATATTCTGCAACTAATCTTTTAATTGCTTCAGAAAATGAAAAGTTAGATATTTATGGATAGAATAAAATATAATATTAATCAAAGTATTTTTAAAGCAGGAGATCCTCCTGATAAAATGTATTTATTAGTAAAAGGAAAAGTTGGAATATTTCTTCCTCTAAACGACACTAAAAAACCAAATTTTATAATAGAAGAAAATGAATTATTTGGAGAGATGGGTGTTATTGAAAATCAATCAAGGATGGCCACAGCAAGGTGTTTAGAGAATTCCGAAATTCTTTCCATTACAAAAAAAGAGTTTGATGAAAGGGTAAATGCATCTGATGTTTTTGTTAAAGGTTCTTTGAACGCTCTTTCGTATAGACTAAGGCAAGTTGAAAAAAAAATGAAATGATATGATCATTCTGGAGTAAAAAATGGATATTGATATTCAATTAGCAGAAAATCTTATAGAAGCTTTTAACCATGAAGAAACAGGTATACTTCTTTGGGATAAAAATAACAAATTGATTTTTAGAAATAATGATATTCAAAAAAGATTTGTAAGACTAAAGGTACCTTACGTTATTGGCCAAAACTTTCATGAAAGAATGGAAAATTTAAGAAAGTTTAAGAATTTGCCTGAATCAGATATTCTAAAGAGAATTGAAAATTATGAAATGGCAAAAGCCACTAAAAAACCTCAAGAAATGGTAATAAAGGGTCCAACTAATAGATGGATACAAGTAAAAGATTCATTAACTCCATCAGGAAACGTTCTAACATTATTTACAAATGTAACTAAGATAGTTGAACAAGAAGAGGAAATAAAAAGGCTAGCAGAAGCGGTAGATAACTTTCCTAGTTTTGTAATGTTTTGGGATGAAAATGATGAATTAATTTTTGCTAATCAGGAAGCTAAACGTTTTCACAAAAAATATGGTATCAAAGTAAAATTAGATAAAGGACTTTCATATAAGGAAATGTTAAAAGGACAACTTTCTGTTGACCTTTATATTTCAAATGATAACGAAACTGGATTAGCACCTAAAAATAATGACAAGAAAATTAATGAATATATTAATAAAAGAGTTCAATATAGAAAAAAATTAAATACTGGATCTAGAGAAATTTTTCTAAAAGATGATGTCGTTATGTTAGCCAATGAAGTCCGTCTTGAAGATGGATCATTGATGAGTATTTACAGTGATATTACTGAAATAAAAAAGAATGAACAATCTCTAAAAAGATTAAGTGATGCTATTGAAAATGTCCCAAGTGGCATTCACTTTTGGGATGAAGATAATCAGCTTATTTTGGCTAATAAAATGGCTAAAAATTTACACAAATCATGGAAATTTCCATTTAAATTGGAAAAGGGCGTTAAATATGAAGATCTTTACAGATCTCTTTTAAAATATGACGTGTTCACATTACCAAATGGAATGAATTTAGAGCAAGCAGTTCAATTTAGGTTAAGAAATAGAATTGAAGTGAAAAGTGGATCTAGAGAAATTCAATTAAACAATGGGAGTACTTTTGTAGCAAGTGAAATTAAATTAGATGATGGTTCCTTATTAAGCATATTTAGTGATGTAAGTGAAATCAAAAAAAGAGAATCAGAGTATAAAATAGTAAGTGATGCCCTAAACACTTTACCTCATGGAGCTACATTATGGGATAAAGAAGATAGTCTAATTATGGCTAATAACTTTGCATACGAGATTTGGGAAGCAGGTGGAATTTCTCTGAAGCCGGGAGACACTTATGCTGATTATCTAGAACTTCAAGCCAAACATAATTTTGTTAACTTTGGAGATATGAATAAAAAAGAACAAAAGGATTATTTTCAAAAAGTTTTAAAAGGTCGAAAGGAATTTAAAGATGAAATGACATTTATTACTCCTCCTTTTTATAATGGTTCAATTTGGCAATCAACTTCTACAAGATTAAGCAATGGAGGAATATTTTCTTTATTAACTAATGTTACTGAAATTAAACAAAAGGAAAATGATCTTCAGCAATTATTGGATACTGTTGATCAAATTCCTACAATAATTCTATTGTGGGATAAGAATCATAAACTAATTCATTCTAATGAAATGGCAAAATCTAATGCTAAATCAAGATTAAATATTGAATTAAAGGATGGTATTTCAAGAAAAGAATATGTGATGTGTATTATTAAAAGTGGGCTTTTAGAAGTTCCAAATGGAATGAAAGTAGATGATTTTATAGATCAAAGAGAAAAAGAAATAGCAGTTTTACAAGGAAAACAAAGATTTGAGACAACATTTACTGACGGAATTACTTTCGCAGGTTTATTTAATAAATTTGCAGATGGAAGTTATATTCAAATTTTTGATGATATAACAGATTTAAAAGAAAAAGAAAATCAGGCAAAGCTTGCAGAAAAAAG
>MDSV01116874.1_pt1 | contig 20491 bp, 11 predicted proteins | sample 810851 | NCBI WGS metagenome assembly MDSV01 (sample SAMN05326640, study PRJNA326480) | marine metagenome | isolation source: seawater | place: Atlantic Ocean: North East | collected 2012 | reverse complement strand
GACATCATAAAATTCTGGCAAGCTAGTGCTGTAGTTTTTGTTACTGTTTCAAAGAGCTCATGTTTATAAATAGGACCTCTAGGAACTGGTTTAAAGTAGCCAACAATTTTTATAAAAATAAAAATAATATGTTTGATTAGTCCGGCAATTCCAAATCGATCATGATAGTAGACAAATGGAATCACTTTGTTATAATAGTTGTTTATAATGGGAATAAAATTATTCCGTTTTTTATATTCTTCAACAATTAAATTGCGATTTCTCTTCCATGTGTCAATTCTTGCTACTGCAACTACTAATTCTTGTGCAGTTTTTGCTGCATTTTGTGAAAAGCATGCTTTAACTACTTGCTTTTTTTTTTTAAGATTTCGGACCCAATAAAACTCCCATGGTTGTAGATTAGATGAGTTTGGTGCTAGTACTGATGCTTTCAAGCATTTTCTCATCACATTTTCAGGCACTTCGGTATTAGTAAACTTTCTTACTGATCTTCTTTTATTCACTGTTTCAAAAAAATCCATTTGTATTTGATATTAAGTTATTCTGTAAAAATACAAAACCCACTTAATCTAGCTATTTTTGCTATTATACATCGCTATATTGATGTTTTTAAAAATATTAATTAAAGTGTAATATGCACACTAAGTTTACTGAAAAACAAACTAATTTAAATTATAATTATATATATTTGTATTCTATAAAATCAAAACTCTTATTTAAGTTAATTGGTAATAACTAGTTAGTAATATTATTTGAGCTCTGCTTATTTTTATATGTATAAACTTCTTTATTTATTGTTTTTTTTTTCTGTTTCATTCCTAAATGCTCAGATAATTGATGTTACTTTTAATGTAGATATGCAAAATGAACTTATTTCTTCAAATGGAGTTCATTTATCTGGCAGTTTCAATAATTGGAGTTCAGATACAACAGAGATGTTAGATCCAGATGGAGATGGAATTTATTCTATTACGTTAGATCTAAATCAGGGTTGGTATTATGAATATAAATTTCTTAATGGAGCTAATTGGGGAACAGATGAGTTTTTGGCTGGTTGGGAAAGTTGTAGCAACGGAAGTGGAAATAGAGTTCTAAATACTGACTCTTCATTAACTCAAGTATTACTACCAGTTTGTTTTTCAAGCTGTACTACATGTCCAGTTTATGGATGTACAGATTCTAACTCTATAAACTACAATGCGCTTGCAACTGTGGATGATAGTTCTTGTGTATTTCCTATTTATGGATGTACTGATTCTATGGCAAATAATTATAATGTTAATGCCCTGTCGGATGATGGAAGTTGTACATATACGGTATCTGTTGAATTTAATGTGGATATGAACAATGAGGTTGTTGGATCTTCTGGTGTACATATTGCAGGTTCATTTACTGCCTGGAATACTGATAGTATAGAGATGTTAGATTTAGATTTAGATGGCATTTATACTGTAGCAATAGATTTAAATCAAGGTTGGTATTATGAATATAAATATTTAAATGGTGATAGCTGGGGTGTTGATGAGATTTTAGCAAATTGGGAAAGTTGTAGCAATGGCAGTGGAAATAGAGTTCTAAATACTGACTCTTCATTAACTCAAGTATTACTGCCGGTTTGTTTTTCAAGCTGTACTGCATGTCCAATTTATGGATGTACAGATTCTAACTCTATAAACTACAATGCGCTTGCAACTGTGGATGATAGTTCTTGTGTGTTTCTTATTTATGGATGTATTGATTCTATTGCGATAAACTTTAATCCCTTTGCAACTATTAGTGATAGTAGTTGTATATATTGTATATATGGATGTATGGATTCATTGGCTACAAATTACTCTGCTGTGGCTACTTGTGAAGATAGTTCTTGTGTATTTCCAGTTTATGGATGTACAGATTTATTAGCAAATAATTATGATTCTTCTGCAACCCATAATGATGGAAGTTGTACTTATACTATTTTTGTAACTTTTCATGTAAATATGAATAATGAACTTATTTCTTCAAATGGAGTTCATTTATCTGGCAGTTTCAATAATTGGAGTTCGGATACAACAGAAATGTTAGATCCAGATGGAGACGGAGTTTATTCTATTACGTTAGATCTTAATCAGGGTTGGTATTACGAATATAAATTTCTTAACGGAGCTAATTGGGGAACAGATGAGTTTTTGGCTGGTTGGGAAAGTTGTAGTAACGGAAGTGGAAATCGAACTTTAATAACAGATACAGTTTTAATTCAGAATTTAGGATTAGTTTGCTTTGGTAGCTGTACTAATTGTCCAATTTATGGCTGTACAGATTCTACTGCTGTAAATTATAATCCAGTGGCAATTTTTGACGATAGTTCTTGTGTTTTTTTAGTTTCTGGATGTATGGATATTTTGTCTTGTAACTATAATTTTCTAGCTACAATTGATGATGGCTCTTGTTATTATTTATCGGTAGATTTAGGAAATGATACTTCTTTGTGCTCTTCTTCTAATATGATTTTGGGAGTGACTGGAAATTACTTTTCTTATCTTTGGAATAATTTTGACACCACTTCACAAATCACTATTAATTCAAATGGAGTGTATAGTGTTTTGGTTTCTGATTCTTTAGGGTGTACTTCTTCTGATACAATTTTAGTTTCTCTTTCTTATCCTCCACTCGTAGATATTGGAAATGATCAAAAGTTATGTCTGGGTGACAGTTTAATTTTGGATGGAGGTAATGATTGGAGTGATTATTTGTGGTCCGATAGTTCTACTTTACAAACTTTTGTTGTTGATACTGTTGGTTTGTATTTTGTAACTGTAACTGATAGCTTCGGCTGCCAAGGAAGTGATTATGTAAATATTACCATGGATACTTTTCCTGTTTCAGGTTTTACTTATTTGATAAATGGATTAACAGTTGATTTTACTGACACTTCTTCTTATGGTAATTCTTACATATGGGACTTTTTTTCCGATGGAAATTTTACAGATTCTACTGTTGGAGATGTTTCTTTTAATTATTCAATTTCTGGAATATTTGATGTTTCTTTATTTGTTATAAATAATTGTGGGACTGACACTTTTACTACAGAAATTAATCTTACAAATAGTGGTGGAGTTGAAACTATAAATTCAAATTTTCAAATTTATCCGAATCCTAGTAAAAATCAATTGTTTATTGAATTGGATAAATGGTTAATTTATTCTAAACTTACTATTACAGATTTAAATGGAAAAAAAATCCTTACACAACAATTAAAAGAACGAAAAACAATTTTGGATATTTCTTCTTTTTTAGAAGGTGTTTATTTGATATCTCTTCAAAATGAGGATTTTACTACTCATCAAAAACTAATTATTCATTAAAAATAAAACATGAAACATATTAAAAAAATTCTTTTCTTGTTTACTATACTTATTACATCACAATCCTATTCTCAATCTACATGGTTACGAATAGAGTTGGATGTAAAAGAAATGTTGAACCCTTCTTGTAATTTAAATATGGGAGATGTAGATTCAAACAAAGTTTACGCTCATTTAGGATTGTGTACTTGTATGGAGCAATCTCCTTTTGGTCCATATAATCGTGATTGTTCCAACACTTCACAAAACGAATTATTTTGTACAACTCAGATTACTCCATTTCAATCTAGAGTGTGGCAGCATGTGGTTGGGAATTGGGGTACTAGCCCTCAAGATGATGGGGTTGGATTAATGACTTATGAAGGCGATAGTGTTTGGTCTCTGGAATTTATTATTGAAGATTATTTTTCTGATTTTAATTTAGTTCAGGATACTAGTACTGGAAATGATTCTTCTGTCGCTTATCATTTAGGTTTGATCCCATATACTATTGGTGTGATTTTTCGTGATAAAGATGGATTTTACTCTGGAAGAGACAACGGTTGTAATGACATTTTTATTACAGGTTTGCAAAATGGAAATCCACAAGTTATACAAAGTACTGATTTAAGTATCTATAATGCACTTACAGTAGAGACGACAATTTTAGGATTAGATGAAATAAAAGATATCCGAAATATTCAAGTATATCCAAACCCTGTAAATGGGCCTGCTTTTATTCGTTTTACTTTAGAAAACTATGAAGATAATATTCAATTGAATTTGTATGATTTACAAGGGAAACTAGTATTTCAGTTTTATAATGGAGAAATGCAATCTGGAAATCATGAAATTAGATGGGATGGAAAAGTTAATGGAAAAAACCTTCCGCCATCCCAATATATGTTAAAAGTTAAAGGAGATGCATATCAAATAACTAAAAAAATAATTGTAAATTAATATGAAAAATTTTTATATAATATTATTTATATGTTTTACTACATTATCTAATGGACAAGTTATTTCTTGGTCTCCTGAATTTCCGTCCATTAATGATACAATTACTATTACATATAATTCATCACTTGGAAATGGGGCACTTATTAATACCAGTACAATTTATGCACATACAGGTGTTGTTAACAAGTATTCCTCTAGCATCTCAGACTGGAAGCATATTCCGGTAGAGTGGCATGAAGGACCAGATTCAGTTATACAATTAACATCTTTAGGAGGGAATTTATTTCAAATGAATTTTCATATAAAATCTTATTATGGGATTCTAAATAATCAAGAAACAAGTTGTTTAAATTTTGTTTTTCGAAATGATAATGGGACTATTTCTGGTAGAAATTCAAATGGTTCAGATTTTTTTATTCCTATTTTTGAGAATTCAGATATTATTCGTTTTACAAGTCCATTGGAGTTTCCTCTATTTAGAAATTTAGGAGATAATATTAATATTGAGATAAAAAGCAAACAAAATGGCATGATTAATTTATTCCGTGATGGTATACTTTTGTCCCAAAATTATGGTGATAGCTTGGTATATAATTTTTCAACTCAAACTATTGGCAAACACTATTTGCACTTTGAAATGCAATCAGGAGGTAGTACTTATACTGATTCTATTTACTATATTGTAGAGGGGCCTCAGATTATTCAAGATCCTCCATCTGGAACTATAAATGGAATAAATTATATTAGTGATAGCTCGGTAGTTTTAGTGTTAGAAGCACCATTTAAAGATTTTGTGTATGTAATTGGAGATTGGAATAGTTGGGAATTGGACCCTAATTTTAAGATGAATAAATCTCAAAATGGAGAAAAATATTGGTTAGAAATAAATGACCTTATTCCAAATCTAGAATATCTATTTCAATACTTTGTGGATGCATCAATTAAAATAGCTGACCCTTATTCTAGAAAGGTAATTTCGGAGTATGATAAATATATTCCTAATTCTGTATATCCAGGATTAATTGCTTATCCAGAAGGGAAAACAACCCATGCTGTTTCTGTGTTAGAAACAAACAAGGATGAATATATATGGCATAACCAAAATTTTTCTGCTCCAGACAATAGAGATTTAGTAATTTACGAGTTATTAATTCGTGACTTTTCATTTCGTTCAGATTATCAAACTGTAATAGACTCTTTACCTCATTTGAAAGAGTTAGGTATAAATGCTGTGCAATTGATGCCAATAATTGAATTTGATGGTTTGCGTTCTTGGGGATATGCACCAACTTTCTTTTTTGCAGCAGAGAAATTTTATGGCCCTGAAGAAACTTTAAAAGCATTGATTGATTCTTGTCATTCAAATGGCATAGCGGTTATAATGGATGTGGTTTTAAATCATGCATTTCAACCTAATCCTTGGTTGAGGTTATATTATGATAAAGGTAGAGATGAAGCAACTTCTCAAAGTCCTTGGTTCAATCCTGAAGCAACTCATCCATTTAATGTAGGATATGATTTTAATCATTCTTCTCCTCTTGTACAAGCTATGGTGGACAGTGTGTTGGATTATTGGACTTCAGAGTTTAGGTTTGATGGATATCGTTTTGATTTATCAAAGGGATTTACTCAATTTAATTCTCTTGGTAATGTTGGTTTGTGGAGTAATTACGATTGGGATAGGATAAATAATATAAAAAGAATTTCTACTAACTTATGGAATAAACATCCAGGTAAATATGTGATTTTAGAACATTTTGCAGAAAATTCAGAAGAGATGGAATTATCTGATCATGGATGTATGTTGTGGGGTAAGGGACATAGTCAGTATAATGAGTCTACTATGGGATTTGTAGGAAATGGCGGTGATGATTTTGAGTGGAGTGTTTCAAAAAATGAGAGAGGTTGGACCTATCACAATTTGGTAGGTTTTATGGAAAGTCATGATGAAGAACGATTAATGTTTAATAATCTGTTGTATGGTAATTCAACTGGAAATTATGATATAAAGGATTTGGAAACCTCTTTGAAAAGAATGGGGCAAGCAGCTGCTTTTTTCTTTACAGTTCCTGGCCCTAAAATGATGTGGCAATTTGGTGAGTTAGGTTATGATTATTCTATAAATTTTCCTTCTAATACCGAAGAGTCTCGAACTGCACCTAAACCAGTTAAATGGGATTATAAAACTGATTTTTTTAGGTATAATTTATTCTTAGAATATTCTGCGTTAATTAAATTAAAAACTAATTATCCTGCTTTTAGAACATCAAATTATAGAATGGAATGTTGGGGGACGCAAAAACAAATTTATATTGATGACCCGCAAATGAAATCATTGGTAATAGGTAATTTTAATGTAATTGGAGAAGATACTTACACTGGATTTCAGCATACAGGATGGTGGTATGATTACATATCTGGAGATAGTATTAATGTTTCAGATATTAATATGACTATTTATCTAGAACCTGGAGATTGGAAAATATATACAGATTCTCAATTAGAAAAACCGAATATGATAAATCCAATTGATACTTCTTCAGCTTTAATAATAGAAGAGTTATTGCCTAATAAAGTAATGGTTTATCCAAATCCGTTTAAAGAGACTACTCAAATTTCTTTACTAGCAAAGGGGATGTCAAATTTAATGATTTTCGATAATTTAGGTAGAAAGGTAAATACACAAAGCAAATTTTGTACTAGTGGTGTAAATATTTTTAATTGGGATGGAGTTTCTAAAAGTGGAGAGAAGTTAAGCACTGGTATTTACACATTTATTATTGAAACAGAGCAGGAAATCATAAGAGGAAAGATATCATTAGTTAAATGATCAGGGGATTAATATTTGATTTAGATGGAGTAATTGTTAATACTCAAAGAAATCATTATATGGCATGGAAACAAATAGCTGATGATTTAGGAATTTCTTTCACGGAGAAAGAAAATGAATCTTTAAAAGGGCTTAGTAGAAAAGATTCTTTGTTTTCAATTTTAGCATTAGGAAAAGTTAGTTTGAAGCAAAAAAAAATTGATGAACTATTAAGTCAGAAAAATGAATTGTATAAGTATTCTATTCGTAATTTAAATAAGTTAGATATTTTGTATGGAGTAGAAGAGTTATTGAAGGAAGCAAAAAATAAAAATATTTCTTTAGCTATTGGTTCTTCTTCAAAGAATGCATCATTTATTTTAGACAAATTAGAGCTTACACATTATTTTAAAATAATAGTAGATGGTTGCATGGTAAATAAGCCAAAACCTAATCCTGAAGTATTTAATAAAGCATTAGATTTTATGAATTTATCTGCAAGAGAGTGTATTGTTTTTGAAGATGCTGCAAGTGGTGTGCAAGCAGCTAAGGATGGTGGATTTAGAGTGGTAGCAGTTGGAAATGAAAATATTAAATATATGGCTGATGAATATTTAAATAATATGAAAGAGTTTAATTTGAGTGATTATGAAAGAATTATTTGATATTGATGAATGGAAAATAATCGAGCATGGTTTTAATCCCAAGAATCAGCAGGCTGCAGAAAGTATTTTTAGCATTGGCAACGGAGCCTTTGGACAAAGAGCAAATTTTGAGGAAAGATATAGTGGTAAAAGCTTGCAGGGAAGCTATGTTGGAGGAATCTATTATCCTGATAAAACTAAAGTAGGTTGGTGGAAAAATGGTTATCCAGAATATTTTGCAAAAGTATTGAACTCTTGTAATTGGATTGGAATTGATGTTGAGGTGGATGGTCAACAATTGGATTTAGCAAATTGTAAGGTTACTTTTTTTTATCGTGAGTTAGATATGTTTAGTGGAATTCTATCCCGTAAATTTATTTGTGAATTTAAGGGTGGAAAACAGATAGAAGTTGACTCTTTTCGCTTTTGTTCTATGGATGATGATGAAATAGCTGCAATCTCATACTGCGTAAAACCTATTAATTTTAGTGGACATATTAAATTTACGCCTTACTTGGATTTTAACGTCCGAAATACCGACTCTAATCACAATGAAATGTTTTGGCAGGAGGATAGTAAGAAATCGGCTGAAACAAATGGATTTGTATGTGCTATAACTAAAAAAACTAATTTTAAAGTTGCAGTAGCAATGCGTTATTCTTTTGAAAAAAATAATGAGCATATAGAAATCAAAGTTAATAAAATAGAAAAAGAATTATATGTTGGGAATTGTTTTGAAGTATATGCAGAAAAGGGAAGCAACTATGTGTTACATAAATATGTTTCTATTTTATCTACTTTAAATTATTCTGATTTATCTGTTGTTGATGCAGTAATGAAAAAAACTAATGATGCAAAAAGAATTGGGCTTGACATATTATTGTTAAATCATAAAAAAGCTTGGCAAAAAATTTGGAGTAATGCAGATGTAAGTATTAATGGAGATTTAAAAGCTCAGCAAGCAATAAGATTTAATATTTTTCAATTATATCAGACATATACTGGAAAGAATCCTAAGTTAAATATTGGTCCAAAAGGTTTTACAGGAGAAAAATATGGTGGGGCAACTTATTGGGATACAGAAGCTTATTGTTTACCTTTTTTTTTAAAAACAGCTCCTAAAGAAGTAGCAAGACAATTACTAATATATCGCTATGAGCAATTAGATAGAGCAATTGAGAATGCAGAAAAATTAGGCTTTTCTAAAGGAGCTGCTTTGTATCCAATGGTTACTATGAATGGAGAAGAATGTCATAATGAGTGGGAAATTACTTTTGAGGAAATTCATAGAAATGGTGCAATTGCTTATGCTATTTATAATTATGTTATTCATACAAATGATACTTCTTATTTGGAAGATTATGGCAGAAAAGTTTTGGTAGCAATTGCTCGTTTTTGGGCGCAAAGAGTAAATTGGTCTGAAGAAAAAAATCAGTTTGTAATTTTGGGGGTTACTGGTCCAAATGAGTATGAAAATAATGTAAATAACAATTGGTATACAAATTATATTGCGAGGTGGTGTTTGTCATATGCCTTGGAGGTAGATACGAAAATATTAAAAACATCTACTTCTTTATTAAAGAATGGGGAAGAGGAAAGATGGAATAAAATAATTAGTAATATGTATCTTCCTAAAATTAAAGGGACAAATATATTTTTACAAAATGATAATTTTTTGGATAAGGAATTAATTCCTGCTGAAAAACTTCCTTTAAATGAAATTCCAATAAATCAACATTGGTCTTGGGATAGAATTTTAAGATCAGTTTATATTAAACAAGCTGATGTTTTACAAGGTTTATATTTTTTTGAATCACATTTTGATTTGAGAACTATAAAAGAAAATGTATATTATTATGAACCTTTTACTGTTCATGAATCTTCACTTTCACCTTGTGTACATTCAATTTTATTTTCTTTAGTTAAAGATGAAAAAAAGGCTTATGAAATGTATTTAAGAACTGCACGAATTGATCTAGATGACTATAATAATGAAGTATCCGAAGGCTTACATATTACTTCTATGGCAGGAACTTGGCTTTCAGTTGTTGAAGGTTTTGCAGGAGTAAGAGTAAGTGAAGAAGGCTTAATCCTCAACCCTATACTGCCCGACAAATGGAAGTCTTATAGTTTTAATATTGTATACAACAATCAAAGTGTTTATATTGATGTAAATGAAAAAGGGGTCTCGATAATTAATAAAGGAAATGAGGAGATTGTAATTTTTGTAAATAAAAAACAGCTAAAGTTATCTTCTAATATTCAAAAAGACGTATTGTGTTAAAATATATTTTTATTTTTTTACTGTGTATTAGTTGTATGGAGAATATTCCAGAACAAAAAGAATACGAATTATTTTCACCTATCACTCTTGCTGTCGATACAACGGAAATAGTAATTCAAGATTTTTTAATTGATCAAAAAATAGATTCTATCTCTTCCGATATTGATTATATTCTTTCTGAAGATAAAAGAAAGATATTCTTTATTTCTGATGATGACACTCCAATATTATCAATTTTGAAACTTTGGACAAATGGTGTTCCATATTCTATTTTAGTGAAAAAGAATATGCAAAAGAAGGTAGTTTTGTCCTATTTATCTAAAGGGAAAAAGTTTTCAGAAGTAAGTATTGTTGGCGAATTTAATGATTGGAACCCTTCACTTGGGCAAATGCGATTAATAAATGGAAATTGGCAATTGGAAAAATTTATGAATCCTGGAAGTTATCAATATCAAATTGTATTGGATAAAGAGTGGCGTTTAGATGATGGGAACCCTAAAACAGTTAGTAATGGAAATGGTGGGCTAAATTCAATTTTGGAAGTAGAAGGTAGTATAGGTGATTCTCCAAAATTATCTTTTCAATTAAAACAAGGAGATATTCAAATTATTTCAGAAAGTGCAAATGAAATTTTTGTTTTTTGTGATAATACTCAAATAGAGAGTGAAAAAATTCTCGTTATACCTGAAAAGATAAAACAAAAGAAATATTCTTATGTTAGGGTTTTTAGTTTTAATAAGAATGGTGAAAGTAATTCTTTATTAATTCCTTTGAAATTTGGCACAGTCATTACACAATCCTCTGATCTTTACGATCAAGATAAATATGCTTCTAATTTATATTTTATTTTAGTAGATCGTTTTTTAAATGGAAATAAACAAAACGACAATCCTGTAAATGATGTAGAGGTTCATAAAAAAGCGAATTATCATGGTGGAGATTTAGATGGTATATTGCATAAATTGAAAGATGGATATTTTTCTGATTTGGGAGTTAATACAATTTGGCTTTCTCCAGTTACTCAGAATCCTTTATCTGCTGAGGTGGAATATCCAGCTCCTCATAGAAAATATTCAGGATACCATGGTTATTGGCCTATTTCATGTACCAAAATTGATACAAGATTTGGAAATTCTGAAACACTGAAGGAGTTGGTGGAAGTAGCTCATCAAAAAGGGATAAGAGTATTGTTAGATTTTGTTGCCAATCATGTTCACGAGAATAATCCAGTAATGAAAAAACATCCTCAATGGGCAACTAATTTTATATTGGAAGATGGTAGAGAAAATATTAGGATTTGGGATGAAGAAAGATTAACTACATGGTTTGATAGGTTCTTGCCAACTATCGATTATAGTATTCCCGAGGCTGTGGATTTGATGACAGATTCTGCGCTTTTTATGATGTCAGAATATAATTTAGATGGTTTTCGACATGATGCAACAAAACATATACCTACAATTTTTTGGAGAACACTTACTAATAAGATAAAAACTTCTTTTCCTGACAGGTCTATTTATCAGATTGGAGAGACCTTTGGAAGTAGAGAACTTATAGCAAGTTATGTAGCAACTGGTCAATTGGATGGACAGTTTGATTTTAATTTGTATTTTGATTCTAGAGTAGTTTTTGCTCAAGATGAAGTTTCGTTTACCCAATTACATAATTCTTTAATGGAGACTTTTTCATATTACGGTAATCATTCATTAATGGGAAATATTACAGGAAATCACGATATTCCCAGATTTATCTCTTATGCTGGAGAAGGGCTTTCTTTTGGTGAAGATGCAAAAAAAGCAGGATGGGAGCGAAACGTTAAAATACATGATGCTGTTGGATATAATAAATTACAAATGCTAACAGCTTTTATTATGACCATACCTGGAATTCCAGTAATTTATTATGGAGATGAGATTGGGATGGTTGGAGCTGGAGATCCTGATAATAGACGGCCAATGATCTTTGATGGCTTAAATTCCTACCAGCAAGATGTGAAAAAAAATGCTAAGGATTTGTTACACCTTCGAAAATCTAAATTGTCATTACTTTATGGTGATTTTAATTTATTGGAATTATCAGATACTATATATGTATATGAACGTAATTATTTGGATCAAAAAACAATTGTCTTGTTCAACAAGGGAGTCAAGCCAGTTAATATCAATTTAAATGAAGATATTAGTGCTTTTAAACAACATTTTAATTCTAAAATAGAAAATAATAATGTAACATTATTTCCATATTCTTTTGAAATTTTAACCTTAAACTAAATATTATATGAAAAACCTATTTACAATTTATTGTTTGCTTTTAATGTCATGCTCTTTAGAAAAAGTAGAAGAGAAAACGGTTCCAGAATGGACAAAAGATGCTGTAATGTATGAGGTAAATGTACGTCAGTTTACTCCAGAGGGTACTTTTGCGGCATTTGCACAACACTTACCCAGAATAAAAGACCTAGGAGTTGATATTATTTGGTTTATGCCTATTCATCCTATTGGGGAGAAAAATAGAAAAGGGAGTTTAGGAAGTTATTATTCGGTAAAAGATTATAAAGCAATTAATCCGGAGTTTGGTACGATGGAGGAGTTTAATGCACTTGTCAAACAAATCCATGATTTGGGAATGAAAGTTATTATTGATTGGGTTGCAAACCATTCTTCATTTGATAATGTTTGGATTGAAGATGGGAATCAGAACTGGTATAATTTGGATTCTTTGGGGGAATTGCAACCACCAGCAGGAACTGATTGGTGGGATGTAGCTGATTTGAATTATGATAATATAGAAATGCAAAGTGCAATGATTGAATCTATGAAATTTTGGTTAGAAACATCTGATATTGATGGTTTTAGGTGTGATGTTGCAGATTGGGTGCCTATGGATTTTTGGGAAAATTGTAGAGAGGAACTAGATAAGGTAAAGGATGTTTTTATGTTAGCTGAAGCTGAAAATCCAGAATTACATTATAAAGCATTTGATATGACTTATGCATGGCATTTTCATTTTGTAATGAATGAAATTGTTAAAAAAGATAAATCTGTTTTGGATGTGATAGAATATTTAAATGGAAAATCTAAGGAATTTAAAGAAGGATCATATCGTTTACATTTTACTTCTAATCATGATGAGAATTCTTGGAAAGGTTACGCTAAAGAGAGATTAGGTGATGCTGTAAAAACTTTTGCGGCATTAAGTGTTACTATTGAAGGTATGCCCCTTATATATGGAGGGCAAGAAGCAGAACTAGATAAAAGATTGGCATTTTTTGAAAAAGACACAATATCTTGGGATAATTTAGAATTGAGTAATTTTTATAAAAGGTTGTTTCAACTTAAAAAGGATAATCAAGCACTATGGAATGGAAATTATGGTGGTGGACTTGAAATTATTTCTTCTGAAAGAGATAGTTTAGGTTTTTCATTTATTAGAAATAAAGAAGGAAATAAGGTGATTTCAATTTTTAATTTATCAGAACAGAATATTCAGGTAGAATTAAATTCTGAAAATTTAAAAGGAACTTACACTTCTATTTTTACAGAAAATAAAAAGGTGTTTCAAGAAAATGAAAAGATAGATTTAAATCCTTGGGAATTTCAGATTTATAGTAATAAAAAATAAATATTATGATTAAAAAGAAATTATTAGGTTTTTGGGAAATTTGGAATATGAGTTTCGGATTTTTAGGTATTCAATTCGGATTTGCATTACAAGGAGGTTTTATGACTCGGATTTTCCAAACTTTAGGAGCTAATCAAGATGAAATCCCTCTTTTGTGGATTGCTGCTCCTTTAACTGGTTTGCTGGTTCAACCTATAGTAGGCTATATGAGCGATAAAACTTGGAGTGTAAAATGGGGAAGGAGAAGGCCTTATTTCTTGATTGGCGCTGTGTTAAGTTCATTTACTTTATTCTTTGTTCCTCATTCTCCTGCTTTGTGGGTAGCTGCTGGTTGTTTGTGGGTATTAGATGCCTCTATTAATATTTCTATGGAGCCCTTCCGAGCTTTGGTAGCTGATAAATTACCAAATTCACAACGATCCTATGGTTTTGTAGTTCAAACTCTAATTATTGGAATAGGTACTTGGGTAGCATCTAATTTACCTTGGTTGATTTCAGAACTTGGAGTGAGTGATGCTTCAGAGCAAGGAGTAGTTCCTATGTCAGTAAAAGTTGCTTTTGCAATAGGCGCTTTTATATTTTTGCTTAGTATTTTATATACGGTATTTACTACATCTGAGTATCCCCCTGAAGATATGGAAGAGTTTAAAAAAGAAAAAGAAAAGAATAGTCAATTTATTGTAGATATTCTAAATAATATTGGCAATATGTCTACAACAATGAAAAAATTAGGAGTGATTCAGTTTTTTAGTTGGTTTGCATTTTTCACTATGTGGAGTATGGCCAATCCTGCTTTAACGGATTATATTTTTCATGCCCCAGTTCCAATTGTTTCGGACTATAATTTTGAAATTGAAGAGCAAGAGCAATTGTATAATATTGCTAATGAATCTTTTCAAAAAGCTTCTAATTTAGTGGGTTCTTATATGGGAACTTATGGTTTGTCTTCTATGATTTTTGCCCTTCTTTTGGTTTTTTATACTTCAAAAAGAAAAATTAATAGAAAGTTAGTTCATATGATTTCTTTGATTTTAGGAGGTTTTGGTTTTTTACTCATGTATTTTATTGCTGATCCTAAAATTTTAACTCTTTCTTTTATACTAATTGGTTTTGCTTGGGGAAGTATTTTATCTATGCCATATGCTATGTTGTCAAGCTCAGTAGATCCAAATAAAATGGGAGTAATTATGGGTGTTTTTAATATGTTTATTGTTATTCCTCAAATAATTGCTGCTTTGGGTGGAATTAATTTTTTGTCTAATTTGTTAGGAGATGAATCTATAAACTCCATGATAGTTGCAGGTATAAGTTTGATCATTGCAGGATTTTGCAATTTGTTAATTACCAATAAAAATGCAATTACTTATCATGAGAATTGAATTAGTAACCTTCATTCTGAATCATATTGCTATTTTGATCTATTTCTTGTTGAGGTATTGGGTAAATTAATTTTGGATCGTCCCAAGAAAATATTCCTATAAAACTATTAAAGTTTTCTTTTCTTCTTTTTATGTCGTGAAAACGATCTCCTTCAAATCCTAGTTCATACCATCTTTCACTGTGTATTATATTTAATAAATTTTCTGTCCCACTAGTTGTGTTGTCAGCTGTATTATTTGCTCTAAGTCGAATAATATTATAATCTTCTCGAATTTCTGCATCAGAATAGCTGCCTAAATGAGTTTTACATTCAGCTCTATTTAAGTACATTTCTGCCAAACGAATAATGGTAATATTCATCGCTTGATTCTTATATTTTGCTAATCTTTTTAAACTACCAAATATCTTATAGTTTAATTGTGTTCTATCATCATTAATTATATCGATTAAACTATCAAATGGAGAGTAATAAATAACATCTTGATATTTTAATCTTCCTGTAAGAGTTCCATTACTCATGTCTTCAGCAATATTAATCATTTGAAAAATACTTTCATTTGTAAAATTCCACCCACTTATAGAGTAAATCTCATCAACATTCGTATTTAATGAAAATTCACCACTTTCAATAACTGCATCACTCCAAAATAATGCATTTTGAAAATCATTTTTTTGAAAATATACTTTGGATAAATAGGCCATTGCAGCCCATTTTGAAACTCTTGCATTTTTGTTACTAGGTAATAATATGTATGATGCTTCTAAATCTTCAATAATCTGATTATATACTTGTTCTACAGTATTTCTTGGATTATTTTGTTCCTCAGTTGCTGAGCCTTTAGTAAGCCGAATAGGAATTCCTAAATGACTATTGTCAGTAGTAAATTCTGCTGCTTGTGAAAACATTCTTAGCATTTCAAAATGACATATAGCACGAATAAATAAACATTCTCCTTCTAATAATTTTGCTTTTTCTATGTCTTGCTCTTGATATTCCGGTAAATGATGTAATACGATGTTTGCCATATTTATTGCCCTGTATCCGTCATTCCATAATCCAGTAGATTCTCCATTGTATGCATTCATTTCTCTTGTGCGTAACTGGTTTAAAGAAAAACTAGAAATGGGAGGCGCATCCCAATTGTCTGCTAGTAATTCACTATTTGCAATAAGCCCTCCTCCAAATAAATTTCCACTTTGTAATTGATTAAAAGTTCCATTTGTAATTTTTTCCAGACTGTCTAGATTTGATGTAGCAAGTTCTGCAGGAAATTTATAGTCAGGTACTATTTCTAGTTTTTTTTCGCAACTAAATAGTGAAATAGAAAGTAGTATGATGAGTGTTTTTTTCATTAGAAAGTAATATTAATTCCTGTAGTAAATACTTTAGCTTGTGGAGGAGAAAGGTAAGAAACTCCTTGCGTGATAGCTCCAGATCCTTCTCTGTTCACTTCTGGATCCCATCCTTTGTATTTAGTCCATACATATAAGTTCTGTGCTGATAAAAATATTTTTAAATTACTTACTTTTAATTTATGACAAATTCTATCGGAGAGTTTATAGTGAATAATTAAATTTCGCAATCTTACATAAGAACCATCATATAAATGACGAGAAGAATTAACATCTCTGTTTTCAGTTAATGAAAGGGTAGGTACATTTGTAATGTCACCATTTTCTTGCCAATAATCTAAGGATCTGATATCTTGATTCCATCCAAATCCCATATTTCCCAATTGGCGTTTTCCATGATCATCATATATCATTTGTCCTTGACTAAACACAAAGAAAATATCAACCCCAAAGTTTTTATATTCAAATGAGTTGTTGATACCTCCGTAAAAATCTGGGTAAGGTTTCCCCATAACTTTCCTTTCACTTACTGAATTGGTAGCGTTTAATACTATTATATTTCCATCCAAATCATAAATTAGCTCCTCTCCAGTTTCTGTATCTACTCCTGCAAATTCTGCTAAGAAAAATACTCCAACCGGTTGTCCAACTATAGCTCTATTTTCCCCATAATTTGTTCCTGCTACTTCATTTACTCCACCTAAATCTAATACTTCATTTGTATAATGGCTGATATTGAAATTTGTTTTCCATTTGAGTTTACTTTGCGGAGAAAGGTTGTGTGTAGTGATTTGAAGTTCCCATCCGTTACTTTTTACTTCACCTAAATTTTTGGTAACGCTTGTGTACCCACTTGAAGGACTTAAAGGAGAATTAGAGATTAATACATCTGTAGATTTAGTATAATAATATTCTAAAGTTCCTGAAATTCTATTTTTAAAAAATCCAAAATCTAATCCTAAGTCGGAAGTAAAAACAGTTTCCCATCTTAAATTTGATACAGAAGGATTGTCAGGCCCGATACCATTTTGTCCTGCATAATCCTGATTAGCACTGTAGAAGCTATACTGATTAAAATTTCCAATATTGTCATTACCTCTTGTTCCAGCACTTGATCGTAATTTCATGAATGATACCCAATTATTATCTTTTAAGAAATTTTCATCTGAAATAATCCATCCACAAGAAAGGGCTCCAAAATGCCCAAATTTATTGTCTATGCCAAAACGAGAAGATCCATCTGTTCTATAGGAAATTTGAAATAAATATTTTTTATATAGTGTGTAATTTATTCTCGAAAATAAACTCATAATTCTATATTCTTGTCCTTTTCCGCTAGTAGAAAATTCTTGGTAAAGCGCATTATTTAAATCAGAATTGAATTCTAAATTTGGATCAGAGACTCTTTCGTAACTATAATTTTCTAGCGAATGTTGTGTGCTAAAGCCTGCTAGCAATGATAGTTTCTTGTTATCGGAATATTGTTTATTAAATTGTAAAGTAGAATTGTAATTCCAAGTGGTATATTTTATTTTTCTCTCTTCTAGTGAGGAAAGCATTATTCCATTAGAGTCTTCTTTTAGCGTAATTTCTTTTGGTGTGTAAAACTTCTCATTTTGGTTAATAATATCTAAACCAATGTCATTTTTGAATTTAATGTTTTTATTAATATCATACGAAATGTTGAGATTATTTAAATATCTATATGATCGATTTCTATTGTCTAATAAATTGGCTTCTGCAACTGGATTTAGGTTCTGCACCCCACCATTATCCCACCAATAATACGAACCATCATTATTGTAAACAGGGTAAATAGGTAAGGCATCTGACTGGGCTCTTCCTAGCCCTCCAGAAGAACCAGTTTTAGCATACTTATTATCTGTTCTTCCTATACTAATATTTCCTCCAATATTTAATTTGTTACTAGCCTTGTAATTGATGTTACCTTTAATAGTTCCTCGTTGAAAGTCATTTCCTTTTATGAAAGTAGTTTGTTTTTTAAAAGAACTTCCTAAGTAATAGTTAAAGGTTTTATTGCCCCCAGTAAAAGAAAGATTTGCTTCATTAAACTGTCCTGTTCTTAAAACCTCATCTATCCAATCAGTATTGGCTATAGAATCTAAATGAACGCCATTTATATGCGTTAAATTTTCAATATTGTTTCCGTCATTTATCCAAGCTTGTTTGTATAAATCAACATATTGATTAGAGTTTAATATTTCCAATCTGTTTGTTTCAGTTGATATTCCTGTATTGTAGCTAAAATTTAATTTTGTTTTCCCGGATTTTCCACTTTTAGTTGTAATAAGGATTACTCCATTTGCTCCTCTAGAGCCATAAATTGCAGTTGCGGAAGCATCTTTTAGAATAGTAATATCCTCAATATCATTTGGGTTAATCAAAGAAAGAGGACTTGTGTTGTATCCAAATCGGCTTGCCGACTCACTAATATCTTCATTTAAAACAGGAACACCATCAATAACATATAGGGGTTCTGCTCCTCCTGAGAGCGTATTTATCCCTCTGATCCTTATAGAAGTAGGTGCTCCTGCCATGCCGTTGTCGGTTGTTATTTGTACTCCAGCAGCTTTTCCTTGTAGAGAAGAAGAGAAGTTATTGTTAGGTTTATTCTCTATTTCTTCTGCCTTTATACTTACAACTGCAGAAGAAATTTCTCTTTTTATTTGGGTGCCATAACCGACTACAACAACTTGATCTAGCAACATGTTATCTGGTTGTATTGTGGTGTTAAAACTGAGTTTCTCATTTTCCATTATTTCAATAGTATGCTTTATTGTGTTGTACCCAATAAATGAAATAACTAAAGTTTGTGTACCGATAGGAATATTGTTAAGATAGTAATTTCCAGATATATCTGCTGTTGTACCAATTGCTGTGCCTTCAATTATTATTGTTGTGCCAATTGCGGGTTCGCCATTTTCATCAATTATATTACCACTAATACTGTTTTGTGCCATACTGAAAATGATAGAGCAAAAAAAGAGCGTAAATGGTATTAATTTTTGCATGAAATAATTTGAGAATTTGACACTTTAATAATAAATGTATAGATTTGTACTTTGAGCAAATATATAAAAATAACAGTGTTAAAATAACACTAAGTATGTCAAAGATAAATATTTCTATAGATTGTGTAGTTTTCGGATTTGATAAAGATCATAAACTAAAGGTTTTACTAATAAAACAAGGAGGTAAATCATCTCAGTATGCGCTTCCTGGAGATTTAATTGGGGTGAGAGAAGATTTGGATGATGCTTCTTCAAGGATTTTAAATAGTCTGACTTCTTTAAAGAATTTGTATATGAAGCAATTTTATACTTTTGGGAATCCTGATAGGGTTAATTTTAAGAAAGATCAAGAGTGGTTAAAAAAAAATAGAAAACATCCAGATGAAAGAGTCATTACAATTGGTTATGTTTCTTTGGTAAGAATGGAAAATTATACTCCTAAAGCATCTTCTTTTGCTTTTGAAGTAGAATGGATGGATATAAATTGTATACCAAATTTAGCTTTTGACCATAATCAAATATTATCAAAAGCTTTATATTTTTTGAAAAATGAAATTGATCATGAGGTTACTTCTGAGCTTCTTCCAAAGAAATTTACTTTATCACAATTACAAATTTTACATGAAGTGATTTTAAATCAAAAGTTAGATAAAAGAAATTTCAGAAAGAATATTGCAAAAGAAGGATTTGTTAAAAAAACTAAGCATAAACAAAAAGGTGTTTCTCACAAACCAGCACAACTTTATAGCTTTGATTGATTTGATGTCATCTCTTTAAAATATGCTAGATTTCTTTTTGGTGTACCTATCGTTATTTATCTTGAACTTTTATTTTTAATTTAAAAATTGTTTTATTTTTGATAGCATAAAAATAAATATTTAAAAACATAATAAAACAAGACTATTTATGCAATTTATCTCTACTTATAATTTTTTCTTTTCAAAAGTAAAATTACAAAAAATTAAAACACTTATATTATTAGCTGTATTTACAGTTAGTTCGTTTAATTTATATGCTCAAACTTCATCATTAATAAGTAATTGCAGCGACTTTTTTGTTGGTGCTGCTGCTGCCTGGCCTTATGT